>Ga0209395_1005336_pt1 | contig 14537 bp, 13 predicted proteins | sample GOMGulsemesocosm_3_FD_184635 | JGI IMG/M metagenome (GOLD analysis project Ga0209395, IMG submission 184635) | Methane-oxidizing microbial communities from mesocosms in the Gulf of Mexico - GOM9D Gulf of Mexico (SPAdes) (version 2) | ecosystem: Environmental > Aquatic > Marine > Cold seeps... | reverse complement strand
ATCACGATACAGTTAACAACGCACAACGTAACGAAGAGTTCTTCTCTTCAGTTATTACGCTTGTAGTTGACGGTACTGAAATGGCTGTTACAGTTAAAGCTATGCAACGCCACGCGTTCAAGCCAAAAGTTCAACACATCGATTTCATCCGCGCTTAATATCGGATTGTTATACTTGTGATAAGAGCGCCATGTTGATGATTCGACATGGCGCTTTTTTTATGGTTTTTTACAGACGATCTGTGCAATAGCTCGGTCAGGATCACGTTCAATCCCTTCAAAATAATGCAAGCATTCCCAGTCACTGAACATTGTTTTTAATTCTCCCAACTGTAATAGAAATGCATCACGATTAGGTCGACCAAATTGTCTGTTCTCGACAGTGAACGTTTCATAGATCACAATACCGCCAGAACATACAGCTTGCTTGATTGAGTCAATGAGTGGGCGGTGCAAGTATCGAAATACCACGATGCCTTGATAGTGATTAGCGGGTAGTTGCTGTTCACCATTTTCAAAGTCAACTTGCCAGCATTGCTCGGTACTCACACCCGATACAGCCGCTATACAGGTTAATGCCGTCTGGTTTTGATCGGCAAAAATAGTGGGTATCTGCTGTTGATGCAGATACAAACCATTGCGACCCGTGCCACAGGCTAAATCCAGTACGGGTTTACCTGACGGTTGGAACAAGGTGCTGTATTGTTGTAATAGTGCCGATGCTGTCATGTAAACCCCTTAAGCGAGTGCTAACCACGACATCACATCATGGCTTTTTGCGACACCCAGAATATAAGCAAAAATGGCTACCGCGGCCACGCTTGCCCATAAACGTATAATAGCTGTCTTACCGCGTTTGATTGCAATTGTACCCACGATAATATAAGCGATAAGGCCGATTAACTTTGCAGTTAACCAAGCATCAGCAAACGGATATTGTTGGATTGTCATCATTAAGTGACCCGCTAACAAGATAAGCAGCGTATCAATGATGTGCGGTAATATTTTAATTACCTTATTTTGTAATAATGCAGATTCTGTGACCGACAAAATTGAACGAAAAATAAAGAAAGTGATACTAAGGTAAGCCATGCCCATGTGCATGTGTTTAACAAATGCGTAATCCATTTTAATTGCCCATTGTAAAAGTGATGTGATCGATTAAGGGGATAAATTTAATATCTCCCTTAATACACGTGTTAGTGACGTCTTCGGCGAGAAGTATATCTAATTCTGGCGGGGTTGGATAATGATTGAGGTATACATACGTTTTTAATTTCCTATCTTAAGGTTGCTGACTTAATATAGGTGTAGTGTAAAAATTTGGAACTTATTGAATGCGATTTTATATTTTAATCTGCCTATTACTTTCTTCTTTTGTCTATGCGGAACAAAGTACGAGTGAATCTGACCCTGCGGCGAAAGTAGCGACCGCACAGTTATTATCAACGGCGAATGGCGTTAACGGTGCCTCGATATTGTCTATGGGTTTGAAAATAACCTTAGATGGCGAGTGGAAAACCTATTGGAGTTCACCTGGGCTAGCCGGAGCACCACCGAGTATTGACTGGGAAGGTTCTGAGAACTTAGCGGGTGTCGAATGGTTATGGCCAGTACCGCAGCGCATGATGGTGTATGACGTTGAGACTTATGGTTACAAACACGAAGTTATTTATCCTTTGCAAGTTAGTGTTATTGATCCCAGTAAACCCTTAACGTTACAAGCTAAAACGACCATGTTAGTGTGCCGTGAAGTGTGTATACGTGCGCAAGTTAATTTGGTCTTAAATCTCCCTGCGACAGCAAACAGTATTGATAAGGCCTCAAGTGCGCAGCTACAGCCTTACGTTGCCAGTGTTCCTGTGGATATTAGTGCCACATCGGCATCTGTTCAACAGGTTGGCTGGGACAGTGCATCATCGCAACTATTAATTGAAGTGGCAGGGTTAACCACGCCTGTGCTTGATGGTTTTGTTGAAGGTGTCGATTTCACGCTATTTAGTCAGCCTCAAATTAGTTTGCAAGATGGGGTGACGCGTTTAATTATACGCGTTGAAGACATGGCGGGCACACCTGCTCGATTAGATCCTCAGCAAAAGTTAAAAGTGACGCTAACTAATGCACTGGGCGGGATTACATTTACCGACACCATTAAACCCACCGTGATTGAACAAACCTTACCAAGTTGGATATACATGTTGCTGCTGGCGGTTGCTGGTGGTTTTATTCTTAATTTAATGCCGTGTGTATTACCGGTATTATCGATTAAATTATTAGGTGTGGTTGAATCGGTCAGTGAATCGAGTGCGCAACGACGGGTTAACTTTTTATTAAGCGCCGCGGGTATTTTTGTCGCATTTTGGTTGCTGGCATTACTGTTTATAGGCTTAAAGTATTTCGGTATTGGTTTTGGTTGGGGAGTGCAATTCCAGTCGTCCGCATTTTTATTGATCATGATCCCGGTATTGTTGTTATTTGCATTAAACCTATTGGATAAATTTGATGTGCAGTTGCCACAAAGTCTAATGGATAAGCTGTCAGGTTCTAACAAGGGGCATTTTTATCAAGGTATCTTTGCGGTGTTATTGGCAACGCCTTGTTCTGCGCCTTTTTTAGGTACCGCGGTTGCCTTTGCCTTAGCTGGCTCAAGCTGGCAGATTATAGTGATATTTAGTGGTTTAGCCTTGGGTTTATCACTGCCATATTTACTTATTGCAGTGTGGCCTAATAGCGTAAAAGTCATGCCAAAGCCGGGCCTGTGGATGGTGCGCTTTCGTCAATTTCTAGCGGCCTTACTTTGCGCGACGTTAGTGTGGTTGATTTGGTTGCTGCAAGCACATTTAAGCATGCTGTTGTGGGTTACTTTTAGCGTCATTATTTGTGCTATGGTGATCCTTTTAATCGTGAAACCAGGGCCTAAATCACTGGTCGCGACATTTGCAATATATCTACTGTTGGCGAATACTATTATTTGGTCGCCTGAGTCCGTGACGTTATTACAGCGTAGTGATACTCAGTCTGAATCAGAAATACACTGGCAGGCATTTGAGCCCGAAAAGATTGCCGGATATATAGCGGAAGGAAAAACCGTGTTTATTGATATTACCGCCGATTGGTGTATTACCTGTGTGGTGAATGAACGAGCGGTATTGCAACGCAGTGATATTATTGCCCGTTTAAATGGGGATAACGTGGTGGCGATGAAAGGGGATTGGACTAAACCCGATAGTCAAATTGAAGCTTATCTCAAACGTCATGGTCGTTATGCAATTCCATTTAATCAGGTGTTTGGTCCGGCATTACCACAAGGGAAGTTGTTGCCTGAGTTATTAACGAAAGATGCCGTCACTACCGGATTAGTGCAGGCTGGACAGTAATTCAGATAGTTTGTTGCGTTATTACGGCATCATAAATGGAAGTAAGGCAAAAACGAATGCAAACTAAACGCATGATTTTTTGTCTTGCAGTTCGATTATTTTGCTGTTCTAATTGCGCTCTTCTGAATTTATACAAGACTCATTTTATTGTTGAACCAAGTGATTAACGGACTTATTAAACCGTTAGATTGGCGAAAAATAAAATAGATATACGATGAAAACAGTCACTGAAATCTTAGCGCAGCCACGTTTAAACCGTGAGATGCGCCTGCAAAATGCGATGATCACTATGTATTGTAAGCAGCATCATGTTTATCAAGGCAAGGTGTGTCGCGAGTGCGAACGTTTACAACAAATGACGGCACGTAAATTGGCATTTTGTGAAAGTGGTATAGAAAAACCCACCTGTGCGACCTGTACCGCAGTATGCTATACCCCTGTTGTATCCAAACAAGTAAAGACTATTTCTCGTTGGGGCCGCCTACGCATTTGGTTTCGTCACCCTATTCTCATGTCGTTATATTGTTTTGATAGCCTCAAACCAAGTCAAATGCCAAAACCTAAATTACTAAATCTGTAGCTGACTGATGTGTAAATTGGTAGTTCAATCGTTGCTTTAACTTCGCGTTGGCAATAATGCAGCGTGGCTTACTGTTCTCGGCTGTAAAACTTGGAATGGTAATGCCAAGCTGTTTCGCGGCTTGCTGATAGAATGCTTGTCTGCTGGCATGCTGATCGCTACAGGCATTGAATATTTCTCCCCAACATTGTTGTTTGATCACTTGCCCAATGACTCCAACCGCATCGTGTTGATGGATCAGGTTTACCGGTGATTCTCCCGCATCAAAGATATGTCCGTTACTGCTCTTTTTCGATAAGCTTCGCGTTGGGTTTCTATCTTCGCTAATCAGTCCTGCAAAACGAATAATGGTGAACTCAACATCTTGTTGTTGCTGAATTAACTGTTCTGCCGCATACACAGTACTGTTTGAATTTAATGCTGATGTTTCAGTCAATACTTGGTCTGTCTTGTGATAAATGCTGGTGGAACTAATAAAAATCAATTTACTCACTTGGTATTTTTTGAGTAGCGTTAACAGCTGTTGAATTTGCACCGCTAATGGTGCACTTGCATGATTGCCTCTGCTGGCAGGCAGCAGACAAATGGCAATCTCTTTATTGGTTAATAAGCTTGCCCAATCACCTTGAGGTTCATCGCTTAGGGTAGCGCTTACTGCTGGAATACCTTGAGAAACTAAATTTGCTGCTTTTTCGCTATGGCTACAACTGACTGTAAGTGGATAGTCTTGCGATAATAACTGCCGTGCTAGTGGTTTACCTAACCAGCCCGCGCCTATGATCGCAATTTGTGGTTGTTTATTTGTGCTCATATCGGTTGCCTGTATTATCTAGTTAGATACAAGCGTAACGATTTTTGGTTATAATAGCGATTGATAATCTGTCGTTACATAAACTAAAGAGAAAACCATGAGTAGATTTACAGATAGCTGGGCTATCGTGCATATTGATGATTCTTACAATGCATCAGTATTAGGCAGCAGAGGCACTAAGCTACACTGGTGTAATGGCCGCGAACAGGCCGTTGAGTTTATTTATGATGAGTATCTCGCTATTTTGGCCGACACCGGTGAAATGGACGAAGAGTTAGTTTATGCCGCGAAAGAGCGTTTTGAAGTGCTACAAGAACAAACGCAATCTGATGCAGAGTGGATCGAGCACATCAACGAATTAACGGTCGATTTACGCCATATTGTTTGGTTTGGCAGCATTGCAGAAATGGCTGAATTAAACAATGAATTTGCGTGTGCAGTACGTGAAGTGTATTGGGAAGAGTTTGGTGAATATGATGAAGATGATCCAAGCGCATTTGTGCCTGAAGATGAATGGTTAAACCTTTCTGAAGCCTTAGTCGAATATTTAGGCCGCGCGATCGTATAATTTAATCACGCTGCTTATCGATAACAGATTAACGTATCAGTTTCCGTTTAATACGTTAATCTACTCTCATTTATCCCCCCCATTTTTAAGTCATAGACTTACACGTCGAAATTAGCTACATTAACTGTTTATTCATACAGTCCGTAATTGTTAACATCATGAAACTTTATATTGCCGAAAAACCCAGCCTTGGTCGTGCTATTGCCGATGTGTTACCTAAACCGCATAAGAAACAACAAGGTTATATTGAAGTCGGTAACGGTGATGTTGTGTCTTGGTGTATTGGTCATTTGCTCGAACAAGCAGAGCCGGATGCATATGATGAAGCGTTTAAAAAGTGGCGGTTAGAGCACTTACCTATCGTACCTGAAACGTGGCAACTGAAGAAAAAGCCCAATACCAGTAAACAACTGACCGTATTAAGAGGTTTGGTAAAAAAAGCGACCAGTCTTGTGCATGCAGGCGATCCTGATAGAGAAGGGCAATTGCTGGTGGATGAGGTGATTGAATTTCTAAAAACCCCAGCGAAAAAGAAAAATACTGCCCAACGCTTATTGATCAGCGACCTCAACCCAGCAGCGGTGAAAAAAGCGCTGAATAATTTGCAAGCCAACAGTGATTATATTCCCTTGTCTGTGTCGGCATTAGCGCGTTCGCGTGCCGATTGGTTATATGGCATGAATATGACCCGTGCTTATACTTTACAGGGCCAAAAAGTCGGTTACCAAGGTGTGTTGTCTGTCGGGCGCGTACAAACCCCGATTTTGGGTTTAGTGGTGAGGCGTGATATCGAGATCGCTAACTTTGTCAGTAAACCTTTTTATGAAGTGCTGGTGCATTTACAAACCCAGCAGCAAGAGATGTTCACCGCCAAGTGGAAACCGAGTGAAGCATGTCGTCCATATATGGATGAAGACGGTCGGGTACTGGTCAAAAAATTGGCTGAAAATGTGGTCAGCCGCGTCCAAGGTCAAATGGGCGAAGTATCTAAGTTGGAAAAGAAAAATAAACAGCAAGCAGCGCCACTGCCATATAATTTATCTTCACTGCAAATTGATGGTGCTAAACGTTTTGGTATGAGTGCGCAACAAGTATTAGATACCTGCCAAGCTTTGTACGAACGACATAAGCTCATTACTTACCCGCGTTCAGACAGTCGTTATTTACCCAAGGAACATTACGGGCACCGTGGTCGTGTGATTAACGCAATATCCAAAACTAGCGGGTCATTGCAGCAAGCAGCCTTAAATGCTGATCAAAGTTTACGGAGCAAAGCCTGGAACGACAGTAAAGTTGAGGCCCACCATGCCATTATCCCGACCGAAAAAAGCAGCAGTGTCGAGCGTCTTAACAGCAGTGAAAAAAATATTTATGAATTAGTCGCAAGGCAATATTTATGTCAGTTTTATCCACCTTATGAATATGCGGACACGGTTGCAGAGATAACTATTGCGGGTGGTTTGTTCATCGCTAAAGCCAAAATGACCTTAAATCAAGGCTGGAAAATATTATTTCCGAAATCAGCAGGGAGCAATGCCAAACAAACTGAAGCTGAGAAAGAATTGGCCGCGCAATTACCGACCATTAAAAAAGGTGAACAGGTGTTATGCCAACACGCTGAGTGTGTTGAAAAACAAACTCAACCACCGAAACATTTTAGTGATGCCACTTTACTTGCGGCGATGACAGGGATCTCTCGTTATGTCAAAGACAGTGAGATCCGTAAGATCTTAAAAGACACAGATGGGCTCGGTACCGAAGCCACGCGTGCGGGGATTATTGAACTGTTATTTAGACGTAACTTCTTGGTACGTAATAACAAACTAATTTTATCCACGGACGCTGGTAAAGGCTTGATTAATGCGTTACCTGAATCGGCGACCTTACCGGATATGACTGCTCAATGGGAATCTGTACTTGATGGTATCAGTAAAAAAGAAGCCAGCTACCAGCATTTTATGGGCGGTTTATTACAGCAGCTAGCAGGCATGATTGAGCAGGCTAAAGCAACACTACCGGATGGTTTACGTGGTCTTTCAAGCGGCAAGCCCGCAGGTGGACGATTTAAGAAAAAACCAGCCAAAAAAAGGACTTATAAAAAATCATAATCGAAAACTGAGAGCTACTCCCGTATTTATATAAGGTTGTGCTGCATTTAGATCAAATTGTGCCGCTATTGTGATAACTCTGTGATGAACAATTTGCTTAAATAGCTCATGATTAGTATATGGGAAGTTAACCAAGCAGGTAACGGAATGATTATTAAATGTAAAAAAAAATCTCAAGCAAGTGAAAATGATGTTGTTGCGGAACCTGTTTATCAGCAACGTCGACAATTCCTCAAACAATTAGGCCTTGCTGGTGTTGGTTTAGCCGCTGCGAGTCCAGCACAAGCAAGCATCTTTGATATTTTTGATAGTGGTAAGAAAAAAGCCCACAGTCAGGCGTTTGTGCAATCGCCATTGAAATTCATTGGCAGTAAAGATTACGCCGATGGTGAGATCTGGACGCCTGAGAAAAAAGTACTATCACATAATAATTTTTATGAGTTTGGCACGGCGAAAACAGATCCCCAAAAAAATGCCCAGAACTTTAAGGTTGAACCATGGACACTGACGATCACTGGTGCGGTGGAAAAAGAAATCACTTTAGGGTATGACGATTTATTTAAAGTGGCGGATTTGGAAGAGCGTATTTATCGCATGCGTTGTGTAGAAGCGTGGTCAATGGTGATTCCGTGGACCGGTTTTTCGTTAGCTGACATTATTAAAAAAGCCAATCCAACATCAAAAGCTAAATATGTCGCGTTTGAAACCCTATATGATCCACAGCAAATGCCGGGGCAAGCATCTTCTTATCTGGGTGGTAATCTGGATTGGCCCTATGTCGAAGGTTTACGTATGGATGAAGCGATGCACCCATTAACCATGCTTTCTGTCGGTACGTTTGGTAAAACTCTTGCGCCACAAAATGGTGCGCCAATCCGCTTGGTTGTGCCGTGGAAATATGGTTTTAAAGGTATTAAATCAATCGTTAAAATCCATTTATTAGAAAAAGAACCACCAACTACGTGGAATCGTCTTGCTGCTCGTGAATATGGGTTTTATGCCAACGTTAATCCAGCTGTGGATCATCCGCGTTGGAGCCAAGCATCTGAACGTCGTATTGGAAATGGCAGTGTTTTTTCTTCTAAACGCATAAAAACATTACCTTTCAATGGTTATGATGAAGAGGTCGCTAGCTTATACCAAGGTATGGATCTGAAGAGGTATATCTAATTATGCCAGTGCTAACCTATAAACGTATGCCGTATCTAAAGGCTTATATTCATATACTGGCCATTATGCCATTAGTATATCTCGGGTTAGCAATTAATGCTGATGCATTGGGTGGTGATCCAGTGCAAGCTGTGATCCATTTTTTGGGTAAAGGCGCATTAAATTTATTACTCGCCACCTTAGCTATTTCACCTTTGGCAAAGCGTTACAAAGAAGGGTTGTTGATCTCAACCCGTCGTCTGGTCGGTTTATATTGTTTTTTTTATGCAACGTTACATTTAGTTGCTTTTGCTTGGCTCGATTTAGGCTGGGATCTCGGTTTATTTCTTCAAGAGTTGATAAAAAGACCGTATATTTGGCTTGGCATGGTTGCCTTTATTATTTTACTATTATTAGCATTAACCTCGCCAATGTGTGTACGTCGTAAAATGCAGCGAAATTGGCAAAAGTTACATAGTTTCATATATCTAGCTGCAGTTTTAACCCCCGTTCATTATTATCTGTCGGTGAAGTCTGGCTGGATAGAACCCATTATATATGCTTTTTTAGTGATACTCCTGCTATCTAGTAGACGAAAATAGCGCACCGCTGTGCTTAGTTACAATTTGACACTAAAAAAATACTTATTTGTTTTATAAAGTAACCTTTCCTTGATCTGCTGCAATTAATCGTTCTTGACCTTGCTTTACACTGTCCTAAACTCTAATTTTATATATCATCTAGCTGCAGGAATTTGAGATGAAACAACAAGCAAGCAATGTAGAGGTCAAGAAAGTCGAGAAGAAGGCCGAATGGAAGTTATTTGTCTTCTTAACGGTGTTCTTATTTCCAATCCTCGCTACCGTTAGTGTATTTGGTTATGGGTTTGTCATTTGGATGAGTCATATCCTTTTTGGCCTACCTTCGCATTAATCAAATTAATCAATTACTCATTATCCAGGTATTACAGTAATGAAAAAATTATTCTCTATAATCGCTCGCTCTTGGCGTGTGTTTAATAAACCAAGTAAACATATCTCTTTAGGTGTTGTGACTTGTGCTGCTTTTATTGCGGGCGTTATTTTCTGGGGTGGTTTCAATACCGCGCTAGAAGCGACAAACCAAGAAGCATTTTGTATTTCTTGTCATAGTATGAAAGAAAATAACTATCAAGAAATCCAAAGTACGGTTCACTGGTCAAACCGTAGTGGTGTCCGTGCTACTTGCCCTGATTGCCATGTTCCTCATCGCTGGCAAAACAAAATCGCAGCCAAAGCGCGTGCGAGTAAAGACGTATTTGGTTGGTTATTAGGTACGGTGAATACCAAAGAAAAATTCGAATCTAAGCGTTTACACTTAGCGCAGAACGAATGGGCTCGATTTAAAGCCAACGGTTCTTTAGAATGTAAAAACTGTCATGACTATAAGAGCATGGATTTCACCAAAATGTCTGAACGTGCGCAAGTACAAATGCGTAAAGCGGCTGAGCGTGATCAATCTTGTGTTGATTGTCATAAAGGTATTGCCCACCACCTACCTGAAATGGATACCTCTGCAATCAGTGAACTAGGTAAAATGGCGAAAGACCTAGAAGGTCACTCATTTGAAATTGGTAAAGAGTACTACTCTCTGGTGCAAACACCACTTTATAAAGATGATAAAGAACCTGAGTATCTGGGCGTATTAACACCAGCGACTAAGTTTAAAGTTATCGCTGAATCTGGCAACCGCCTGCAAGTTGAATTAGTGACTTGGCATAAAGCTAAAGGTTACGGTCGCGTGCTGTACTTCGATTTTGCTAAAAATATTGTGCAAGCAACATTATCAAAAGAAGCATCACAAGATGAATCGCTATTCGTTCGTGGTGATAAGAAAGAAGATGATCTAACTGGTCTACCTTGGGAACAAGTAACGTTCACACTATGGGTTGATAAAAAAGGTTATGAAGAAAGCCTACAAAACATTTGGGATTACGCGAAAGACGCTTACCAAACCACATGTAGTGTTTGTCATACCCAACCAGCAGAAGCTCATTTTGATGCAAATACTTGGGTTGGTATGTTTGCCGGCATGCAAGGTTTTGTGAACTTAGATGGCGACACACATGACGTGATCTTGAAGTATCTACAAAACCATTCATCTGATTACAGCAAAGATGCTCATTAATTCAAAGAGAAGTATGACTATGTTTAATAAAGACAAAAAGTCTAAAAATGAAAATGTATCTGTCAGTCGTCGCTCCTTTTTAAAAGGTGTGATGGCGACATCAGCAGTTGCTGTGATTGGTCCTAGTTTATTAGTACCAAAAACAGCAAGCGCAGCGACAATGGCTGAGCGTGCTGAATGGAAGTTAACTGGTTCGCACTGGGGGGCGTTCCGCGCTAAGATCCACGGCGGTAAAGTTACAGAAGTTAAAGCGTTTGAATTAGATAAATATCCAACTGATATGCTGCAAGGCATTGAAGGTATTATCTATAGCCCATCACGTGTTCGTTACCCTATGGTTCGTCTCGATTGGTACTTGAACCGGGAGAAAAGTAACACAAAACAACGTGGCGATAATCGCTTCATCCGTGTTACTTGGGATCAAGCTCTAGATATGTTCTATGAAGAATTAGAACGTGTTCAGAATACGTATGGCCCATCAGGGCTACATACAGGTGCTAACGGTTGGCGTGCAACTGGTCAACTACATAGCTGTGGTAGCCATATGGCGCGTGCAATCGCGATGCACGGTGCATCAGTAAAAGATGTTGGCGATTACTCTACGGGTGCTGGTCAAACAATTCTACCCTACGTACTTGGTTCGACAGAAGTATATGCACCGGGTACATCATGGCCGTTAATCCTAGATAATAGTAAAACGATTATCTTATGGGCAACGGATCCAGTGAAAAACTTACAAGTAGGTTGGAACTGTGAAACACATGATAGCTTTGAATATCTGGAAGCGCTAAAAACTAAAGTTGCTGAAAAGAAAATCCGTGTTATCAGTGTCGATCCGGTTAAGAACAAAACGCAAAACTTCTTAGGTAATGAACACAGATACATCAATCCACATACCGATGTACCGTTCATGCTTGCTGTAGCACATACTATGGTAAAAGAAGATCTACATGATAAGAAATTCTTAGATACTTATGCGCTTGGTTTTGAAGAATTCTTGAAATACGTGCAGGGTGAAACAGAAGATAAAGTTGAGAAAACGCCTGAGTGGGCGAGTGAAATTTGTGGCGTATCGCCTGATGACATCCGTGATTTCGCTCGTTTAATTACTAACGGTCGTACTCAATTCTTATTTGGCTGGTCAATCCAACGTCAGCAACATGGTGAACAACCATATTGGATGGGCGCGGTATTAGCTGCCATGATTGGTCAAATCGGCCTACCTGGCGGTGGTATTAGCTATGGTCATCACTACAGCTCTATTGGTGTACCTACTTCTGGGGCAGTTGGTGCGGGTTCATTCCCACGTAACCCTGATTCAGGTCAAAAGCCTCGCCATGAAAGCAAAGATTTCAAAGGTACCAGCTCTACGATCCCTGTAGCACGCTTCGTTGATGCGCTGCAAAATCCAGGTAAAGTGATTGATGCCAATGGTTCAAAAATCACCTTCCCTGATATAAAAATGATGGTATTCACGGGTTGTAATCCTTGGCATCGACATCAAGATCGCAACAATATGAAAGAGGCATTCCAGAAACTGGAAACAGTGATCGCGATTGATTATAACTGGACTGCAACGTGTCGTTTTTCTGATATCGTGTTACCAGCTTGTACGCAGTACGAACGTAACGATTTAGATATCTATGGTTCATACCGTGCGAAAGGTTTACTGGGTATGAAGAAGCTAGTTGACCCGCTATTCCAATCTAAAACTGACTTTGAGATCTTTACTGAACTAACGAAACGTTGGGGTAAGAGTAAAGAGTATACTCAAGGTAAGAGTGAAGTTCAGTGGTTAGAAAAGCTGTATAACAAATCAAAAGATGCGAATGTTGGTAAATGGGATATGCCTGATTTCCATGAATTCTGGAAAGAAGGTTACTTCCACTTTGGTGATGGTGAAAACTGGACTCGTCATGCAGACTTCCGTGAAGATCCTGAAGTTAACGCACTTGGTACGCCTTCTGGTTTTATCGAGATTTATAGCCGTAAGATTGCACGTTTTGGTTATGAGCACTGTAAAGGTCACCCTATGTGGTTCGAGAAAACAGAGCGTTCACATGGTGGTCCAAAATCAGCTGAATTCCCTGTATGGATGCAGTCTTGTCACCCGAATAAACGCCTGCATTCACAAATGTGTGAATCAGAAAAGTTCCGTGCTACTTACACAGTCCAAGGTCGTGAGCCAGTTTACATGAACTCTGCAGACGCGAAGAAACGTGGCATTAAAGATGGAGACATCGTACGCGTATTCAATGATCGTGGTCAGTTGTTAGCGGGTGCGGTAGTTGATGATAACTACCCTGTGAATGTGATTCGTATTGAAGAGGGTGCTTGGTATGGTCCTGAAGATGAAAGCATCGGTTCACTTTGTACTTATGGCGATCCAAATAACCTAACATTGGATATCGGTTCTTCGGAACTTGCTCAAGCAACATCGGCAAATACATGTCAGGTTGAGTTTGAGAAATTCAAAGGTAAAGCGCCGGCAGTTAATTCGTTCGGTGGACCAATTGAAGTGGTTTCATAATGTTATAAAACATTAGTTAGTACGGTTCGATAAAGCCTAATAGTTGGCAGGTTGTGAAAGCAATTTGCGATTATTAGGTTTTTTTTTTGCCTTAAGCTTTCTTGCTCTAAAGACTGGTGTATCATGCCTGTCATATTCCCTTTATTAGTGACTTCCATGGCTTTAACAGCAACCATTTTAAAAGCAAAAGTATCAATCGTTGATCTTGATAATCATGTTTACCTTAATGATATTCCTCTGACTCTGGCTCAGCATCCATCTGAGAATGATAACCGTCTGATGTTACGCCTACTTGCTTGGATGCTAAATGTTGATGCTGAAGCTCGTTTAAGCTTTACTAAAGGTTTAGGCGAAGATGAAGAACCAGATATCTGGTTTAAATCTGATATTGGTGTGATTGAGCAGTGGATTGATTTAGGTCAGCCATCGGACAAACGTCTAAAGAAAGCCAGCAATCAAGCACAGAAAGCGACGGTTTATACGTACGGCGATCGCAGTGCTGCATTATGGTTTAAGAAAATAAAATACAGCGCAGATAACTTATCTATTCAGTTTATTAATGATGAAACGGCAGAGCAAATGGCGCAGTTATATAGCCGTAATATGGAGCTACAATTGATGATCCAAGATGGAGATATTCAAGTGTTATCTGGCGAGAGCTGTATTGCGATTAAACCTGAAGTTTGGTGTTAAGCCTTAGCGTTTAATACGAATATTGACTGATGAGTAACGACTGTGACACTGATGTATGATGGTGTCTTCATTATCGTTACTCATGCTAGTTATGTAGTTAGTTTCTTAGCTTTTGTATACCCGTCACCACCATCAACACAATAAAACCTGCCAGTAACCCCATTAAGCCATTAATTATCACAGGAATTACTCCCGCTACAATTGCATTATGTGCGAATGCATCAGGTAACATCGTCAGTAGTGTGTGGATGACATCGTGAGAGCCAGGAATACTGTGAATGACAATACTGCCGCCAACAAGAAACATTGCAATTGTCCCGATCACTGCTAACGAACGCATTAGTTTTGGCGCGAAAGTCAGTAGCCCATTACCGAGGTAGTGTTTGATACTTTTTGCTTGGCTGTTATTAACGAGATATAAGCCGACATCATCCATTTTTACGATGGCGGCAACAAGACCATAAACGCCGATTGTCATGATTAAGGCAATTAAGCTTACTACAATTAGCTGGGTTGTTAATGACTGTATTTGTACCGTACCTAAGGCAATAACAAT
>Ga0209395_1005334_pt1 | contig 14539 bp, 9 predicted proteins | sample GOMGulsemesocosm_3_FD_184635 | JGI IMG/M metagenome (GOLD analysis project Ga0209395, IMG submission 184635) | Methane-oxidizing microbial communities from mesocosms in the Gulf of Mexico - GOM9D Gulf of Mexico (SPAdes) (version 2) | ecosystem: Environmental > Aquatic > Marine > Cold seeps... | reverse complement strand
GTATTGCTTTGCCGCTGTTATCAAGCTCACCTTCTATTTGTGTACCATCACTTAGAGTCAACAAGTAAGGTGCATTTTGCACTGCGTCGCCATCTTGGTAGCTGTATTCAAGTTCAATTACTTGCGTGCTAGTTTCTAACTCTTCACTTTGACTTAACCCTATATCCGCAACTCGGCCAATGGTGCTTGGTGAAGATACATTTGGCTCACTTGCTGTGGTAGGCGATTGATTGTCGTAGCTGACTTCGCCATCCAAAGTAACCATCTGTCCATTGAGAGTTAAAACATCTTTACCGATAAGTTCAACATTGCCGCCACTGTCGAGTTTTATCATACCGCCTTGGTTGAATAGCGTAATATCACCACTGCCCGTGCCTTCAATACTGATATTTCCGTCAGCATTTATCAGAGTAGAGCCTTGCGGAGCGCTAATGGTTAAATCACCTTGCTCTGCTTGCCACAATATTTGGTTATTGGCAGCCGTTTTAATACTTCGCCCAGTGAGTAAGGTAATGTCTTCTTCGCTATTAATCTGAATCTTTTTAGCCGTTTGATGATAATGAGTCGCGCTTTGCATGTTGATGAAGTTTTCAGCCACTTCCATAGCAATGCCTTCTTTCGCATCAAGGTGTTGATAACCGTTGACATTGACGGCGATATCGCCTTCATCTGTGGCAAGGGTAAGCTCTGTTGCCGCATGCAGGCTAATGCTGCCAAGTCGTGAAATCCACTGAATAAAGTGCTGGCCTTGGGTCGTGGCATTTAGCTCAAGGTAATGCTCGCTACCTAAGGTTTGTAAAATTACGTTAGGAATTTTTTCATCGTCATCAAAGCGTAATTCATGACCTGAGCGCGATAAAATCCGGTTGTGAAAAGCATTTTCGGCGTTAACTATTGATGGTTGTTCTTCGTTCATATCAAAGCCGAACAGGTAAGCTTGGGATTTTGGATAGCTTCGTTATTTAAGCTTGCTTACCTGAATACGAGTTGTTTTTTATTTAATATTCTTGATGTTTCAATCAGCGAGTGTCCTAGTTAAGTTATATTATTAACTCGGTAACGCTTTTTTAGCTTAGGTCTGATGAATATAAAATAAACTATACCCATGGGAAGTGCGACAAAGGGCATAAAGTAACCTGCCATGTAAGCACTACCAACACCTGAAGGAATATTAATACTTAACATTACAACAATTGATAGACCTCTAACAATGCCCCGTTGCCATGATTTTTTCATTGGAAATGAGTAAAAAATAACAACAAAAACAAAGGTAACTTTGATAAGAGCGATAATAAAAGAAATTAACATGTAAAATCCTATTTATAATGTGCCATTTTGATACTTTTGGGCGAGATCTTTCCATAAATCTAGCAAGCCACCGTCAAATAGAAAACTATCTGAGAATGTAATGTTTTGATAAATAGCACCTTTTAAATCATGCTCTAAACGCGAAATATTATTGATAATATATCCCCCCTCTCTTCTTGCGTTTCCTGCATCCATCGCACGACCTAAAATTAAATACTCACCATCAACTTGCTCTTTATCCGTAGCTATTTTATTGGATGGTAAGCCACCTTGGGTGGAAGGCTTCATAAAAAAATCAAGCTTATCGATAAACCAAGGTAATATTTCTAGTGGTGCATCAAATTGATCTGTTGTTAGAAAAGGGGCTTTATCTTTCGGGGTTATAATCCAATGGCAAACAATGGAAATATAATTATCTTGTTTATAAAAAGAATAAAAGCGTTTTGGGTAATTTAATTTGTCATTTATACGTGCTACCAACTTTATGCTGGCAGGCGGGCTATCAGGCTCTGTAATTTCAATTAATGGCGGTAAGTATTTTTTACTCATGATTATAGGCCTATTGGTTTTAAAATGTTAGAAATTTGAATTGCGTCATCGAACTCTTTTAAATTTATAAATTTACGTTCAAAATTAAAGGTTTCTACCGCGCCATATTGACCGTTATTGGGTAATAAGGTTTTAGTGAGCCCATTACCCAAAAAATGTTGATTGTTGCCTAAATCGTTTTGCATTTTCAAACGTTTTTTCATTAGCTTAAGTAATTCTGGATCATCAACGCTGTTATTAAGGTATTTAAGCGCACCATTTGCATCCCATTCAGTTTCCATAAAACCAGAATTTAATGCTTCTTTATACAGCTTGCTGTATTGTGCTTGAAAATTAGGTGTCATCAATTTGTCAATTTCAGCAGCCGTGTAGTTATTGGGTAACTCTTGCTTTGTAAAAGTGCCTAAGTTATCAAACGTGGGTATCATACTGTGTGTGTCAGCAATTTCTTTTGCTTTTTCTGTGTCAACCAACACCATCACAAAGCTTTTATTTGGATCGTAATCTAGTCCTAATTTAAGGCTAATTAGTTTAGGATCTGAATCAGCATCTTCTAATTGATCAAAAGTCGTTGACCAATATTTTGCGCCATGTCCTGAAGTACCATCAAAAGCTTGACCTAATGCACCGGGCTTGCCTTTATATTCGAGATAATTGGCATCCATAATTCTCACATGAAAGCGCTCATTAGCAACTTTTCCCGCCTGAGCCATCGTTAACAATTCATCATCGGAATATTTAGCTCGATAGCCGTGTTTCATAATGTTTTGGCGTGCTAGCTTTAAGCGATTAAGCGCATCATCAAGTGAAACAGGATGTGGTAGCCGTTTAAATTTAGGGGCTTCAAGTTTGTTACTTGATTTTTCAATTTTGGCCACTGCTCTAGTATTTGTTGTTTCAAGCGCATGAGTCTGTTTCTTGTTTAACCGTTTACGTTTAAGGAGTTCAGCAATGTCGTTTAGTGATTTATTGGCTTTGCTCAGGTGCTTAGATTTTGAGGCGGCAGAAACGGCACTTCCCGCGCCAGCGGTCAATATTGCGAGTAATATTTCGAATAAGAATATGCCGCCAATACGATGTTTATCGACAAAAGAATGGGCGTTAAAATATTGTTCAGGAAAGTTGGCAAGCGCGTCTCTGGTTTCTTCATCTTCCATGATAGTTACCAGTAATTCAAAAGCTTCAGTTAAGCTACTTGCTGTTTTTTCGCTGTTGGCCAAAATAGTTTCAAGTTGCAGCTTTAAAGCCTGTTGGTCTCCTCGGGAAATACTGTTGATGACATCAAAACAGGCTGAATAAACCTGAATATTGACATCAATTGCTAAGGTAACTAAATCGGCAATACCCGTTACTAATGATTTACCGCCTTGGTAGACACCAGTCATTGCAGCTCCGGTTTGAATACACCATTGGGTAAACAAACTTTCTTGTTCAAACAGCGCATCTTGCTGCGCTGCTTTTTCCCGTATTTCAACTAGCATGTTTGCTAAGTGCTTTTTGAAAGTATTGCGTAGTTCAACGAGTTTGTTTTCTTCCGTGCTACTTGTACCTAAATAGTTTATTTCATATTGGCCTATGGGAAGGTTATCGAGGGTCGCAATACCCGATTGAAGCTGGCCGAGATATTTCGACCCTGTATTATCAATCACTTCAAATTCGATATCTTCCACAGGATTTCCTTGATTATCAAAATAGGAAAGCTCTAATGATGTCGTTTCAGCATTCAACTCTTCATTTTGACTTAACCCTAAACCTGCAATACGGCCAATGGTATTTGGTGACGGTACATTTGGCTCACTTGCTGTGGTAGGCGATTGATTGTCGTAACTGACTTCGCCGTCCAAAGTTACCATCTGTCCGTTTAAAGTCAGTACGTCTTTGCCAATCAGTTCAACATTGCCACCACTGTCGAGTTTTATCATACCGCCTTGGTTAAACAAAGTAATATCACCACTGCCAGTACCTTCAATACTGATATTCCCATTTGCGTTTATTACAGTTGAACCTTGCGGCGCACTAATGGTTAAATCGCCTTGCTCGGCTTGCAGCATGATTTTGCTATTGGCAGCAGTTTTGATGCTACGGCCTGTGAGTAAGGTAATATTTTCTTCTGCATCGAGTGCGATGTTTTGGGCGGTTTGTTGAACATGTGTTGCACTTTGTATGGTTATAGCATTGCCGGCTACTTCAAAGCTGATGCCTTCTTTCGCATCGACGTGTTGATAACCGCCGACATTGACGGCGATATCGCCTTCATCTGTGGCAAGTGATAGCTCTTTTGCTGCATGCAGGCTAATGCTGCCAAGACGTGAAATCCACTGAATAAAGTGCTGGCCTTGGGTTGTGGCATTTAACTCAAGGTAATGCTCGCTACCTAAGGTTTGTAATATTACATTCGGAATTTTTTCATCATCATCAAAGCGTAATTCATGACCTGAGCGCGATAAAATCCGGTTGTGAAAAGCATTTTCGGCGTTAACTATTGATGGTTGTTCTTCGTTCATATCAAAGCCGATCAGGTAAGCTTGGCTCGGGTCGTTATTCAAGCAACCAATAAGTACTTGCGCATCATGTGCTAAGGGAAAATGCCAGCCTGTCGCTTGTGGTTGGTGAGCACAAGCGTAATTTACTAATTTTCGTAATGATTGCGAGTTGTTCATGGGCTCGTTGGCTGTTTTATCAAAATTTAACCGCGTAAAATATTCACCAGAATCGGTCAAAGTGGGTAAGGGGGAAAGCGACTCAACTTTGGCTGAAAATACCATAGGCAAAGGTGGAAATGCATCAAACGGCAATTTAAATGCTTGGCTACGTGGTATTGCTTTCACTACACAGTGATATTTAGATAATCCATCTTGGCTGGTTTCGTCTGACGGTTGTTGGCAGTGATGTTCAACCGCAATACAAAGGTAATCGCCGCTGACATTAATGCCCGAGTTATCACTTAATGAAAATGAACAGCCGGCGAAAATATCAGGCACATTGCCGGTTAAGATCAGCACTTGTTCAAAGCGGTTTAACGCTTGGCTTTGGTATTGTGCAACCTTACTTGCTTGATCAGCTTTGTTTGATACTGGCTGAGCAAAATTGTGCGCGGCTAAATCTTCGCCAGCCAATCGGTGATCGTTAGCAGTAGCGCTGGCTAGACCTGTTTTCATTTGGGTTGATTGCTGACATTGCGTAAAACCAACAAAGCCTTTTGTGCTATTATCACTAACTAATTGGCTTGAGCTTCTCTCGCTATTAAAGCCATCGCCGTGATGAACTTGTAATAATCCGCGTGCTAAATAGGGGCTTGATGAATTGTTGTCGCTAATGACAAGTCCCGCGTCACTACCTGTTGAATCAAACCAATAAAATAAGCCATATTGACGTAACAAACGCTTAAAAAAGGCGAGGTTTGATTCCATTGCTTGCACGCATTGGTCTAACAAAGGCAATGACGAGGCAAGAGAAAATTTGATTTGGTCGCTATGGTAACCCGCGCCAGACAGAATTGAACTTAATATCTCGCTTAACTCGGTCTCGATAAATATGCGAGAGTGTTGCGTATTATCAAGTAACGAGAGCCTTGAACCTAATGTAAGCTGATAGCGTCTTTTTAAAGTATTTTGTTGTTGCCGATTGGCGCCAATAAGACCTTTATCTTCAATGGCGAGTAACGTGGTATTTAATGTACGGGTATAGCTGTCGCTGGCAACGAAAGTTAAGCAAACAGTTTGTCCCAAACCTTGTTGTAAAGGTTGAGTATTTAAGGTATCCACAATAACAACATATTGTGTTTGATCACTTAAAGTATCACTACCTTTTAAATAATTTGCCGCATAATTTGCATTGGCGCAGGTGATCAATAAACGGGGGGAAGTCAAGTCGTCATCCTTAACGAAAAGTTCTAAAAAAGTTCTAAAAATAGATTTCCTGCGCCGCATGTTAACCAAATTTTCGGCCGACGCAACTCTTTTTTGTGGTTATTAGATGTTTAATTTATGTTAACCGCAGGTAATTATTCGTAAGCTGTTTTTGTTACAAATTTTAATTGTCTTATAAATCAGTTGTATAGTAAATGAACTATTAAATGCGATAGATTTTCATTTGACATGTAAAAATAAGGCGCTATCATGCCGCTTCAAATCAAGGATGAAGCCGTTGTCTAATATTATTAGCAGCGATTTAAAAAAATTAGGCTTTAAAGCCTAATGTTTTAAAGCGGCGTATAATGTAATTTTCAAGGATGAAAACAGCAGATGGATTTTGCTCAAAAAAATGTCGACTCTAGACATAAATCAACAAATCATCCTAATGAATTAGCGCATGACGCCACATTCAAAAAATGCTTACTTTATTCCGTTTGGGTACAAAGCCGTTTAGTTGCTTCGTTATTAGATCAAGTGGGCCTTGCTTATCATCGAGTATTTAGTAGCCAAGCATTAGAGTTATTTATGCTGCTTATTAATTCCGAGTTGTCGGTTTGCTACTCGCTTGATAATTTCAAAGTTAATGGCTTAGCTGTGCTGAACAGTGACTTATTAACTGTGCACTCAAAATTAATTTCATCAATGGATTTATTCGTCGTTGAAGCTTTCAATAATGCCGAAAAACAAACATCAAAAACCAGTGCATTGAACAAAGTGCTGGGTAAACATCATGAATGGAAGTCTTGTGCAAAGTCTCGTTTTGAACAAGTAATTTGTCCCATTTTAGAAGAAAAACTTATTAACAAACCATCATAAATAGTTAGGTAGTAAAATGAAATTAGGAAAACTATTAGCGTTAATTGTTATCGCTTACTCGTTAGTTGCATGTACTTCAACGCAAGTTAAATTAGATGTTTCTGCCACCGATAATTTAAATTTAAATCAGTTCGACGAAGCTTTACCTGTTGTTTTAAGAGTATATCAATTGTCCGATGTGCAAGGATTTAAAACGGCAACCTTTGATGAGTTATGGAAGTCAGACAAATCAGTATTAGCAAATTCGTTGATCACCGTTGAAGAACGTACAGTAAATCCATCGGACAAAATTAACGTTAACTTTGAGCAAGCAGAAGAAGCCAAATATGTAGCAATTTTTGCTTTGTTTAGAGATCGCTCTGATGAAAATTGGCGTGTATTTCATGAATTAGACTCAGGCACAGTTAAGTTATCAACCTCGCTTGATATTTTGCTTACCAGTAACGCTATTACCTTACCTAATGTAAAGAACGAAAATAAGTAATGTCGTTAGTTGCGGGAAAAAAACCGGTATGGGCAGAAGGAGTATTGCTGGGGCAGCAACACTTTCAGGTATTTGATGAATATCAAGAGCATGTACACGCTCAGCGACAATTTATTCAATCGCCTATCGCTTACGGCTTTAAACGGATCGTTATAGATCCAACGGCACTTTCCCGAGGCGAAGTGAATGTATTACAACTTGAGTTTGTATTAGAAACAGGTCGTTACATAGAGTTTAGTCGTACAGTTAGCAGTGAGTTAACACTCACTTTATCATCAGATCAATCAAACATTATGGTCTATGTTGGCCTTGCTTCAAATAGTGCCAGTTCAGGCATTAGTGGTTATAACAACTCAGGGCAACTGGCCGCGTTTGAAGCTCAATACATTGACGTGAATGATCAGCATGACGCCTCTCGTTCACGCGAAGTGATGGTAGCTCAACCTAAGTTATCATTATTTACCGATGCCGATACTAAAAGCTATTTCGACGTACTACCGTTATTTCAAATAGTACGTGGCGCTGATGGAAACTTTGCCTTAAATGAAAAGTTTATTCCGCCTTTAGTCGATATAAGTGCATCCCATTATTTAACAGAGTTACTTAATCGAACCAACAATTTAGTTAATGCGAAAGTGAATGTGTTGTTGAACAGACATCAAAGTTTAGGTGCAGTTACCGACTTTGGCCCAAATGAAATGAATAGCTTTTTGTTGTTAAGCGGCATGTTACCTAGTGCAAAAATGTTGTCGCATTTAAAACAAATGGTCAACGTACACCCAGAACGGTTATATAGCGAGTTTACGCAATTACTGAGCCGAATTTCACTATTTGAACATAGTCAACTTATCGATGAATTACCTTCATATCAGCACAAAAACTTAAGTGAAGTATTTGCCCAGTTTGAACAAATGATCACCCAATTATTAGATGGCGTAGTACCTAAAAAAATGTCAGGGCTCAAACTTGAAAAAAACTCTGATGCACTTTATCAAGTATCAACCATCGACTCTGCGCTACTTGCTAATAACGACTTTTACTTAGCTGTGTATTTTGATGCGTCAGACAGCAAGTGGATTGATACCTTTGGCGAGCAAGTGAAAATTGGCTCTGCAGATAAAATAGATATCATTGTTTCTTCTGCTTTGAATGGTTTATCAGTAAGTCATTGTCAACGCACACCGAATAAATTGGCGGTAAAAAGCGGCTATGAATATTTTCGTTTAGAGCCACACGGCGATATTTGGCAGCAAATAGTTGATGAACAAAGCTTAGCGGTTTTTGTGCCTTATAGCTTACAAAAAGCCAACATTGAGATAGTTACCGTCGATAAACATTAAGTTCACCTTTTAAACCATGGAAGTTAGAGAAATAAGTAATGGATGCTACTGAAAATACCACAGACTTGCTGGCCTGTATCGCGCCAGTAATTCATGCCTTAATGCCATTAAAACTGCATAACGATGTCAGTACTATTTCAGGTGATTTTCGCGAACACATTATCGAATGTTTCGATCAATTTGAGCGTAAGTGTTATGAAAACCAAATTACTACCTCGCAAATGCAAGAGGCTAAGTTTGCCTTAACAGCCACTTGCGACGAGTTGGTCATGGGCTCAGGCGCTAGCTTTAGAATGGACTGGATGAGTAGACCGCTTCAACTAGAGTTCTACGGAAATAACCGTGCGGGAGAAGAGTTTTTTGAGCGCATGGAAAAGCTGCGCATGGGCAGTGAAAATAAATTGAAAGTGCTCGAAGTATATTACATTTGTTTGCAGTTAGGCTTCGAAGGCACCTACAAAGTTAAAGGGCTTGAACAGCTAAAAGCGCTTATTGTCGATATTAGAGCGCAACTCGAAGATTCAACCCCGGTAGTTGATACCAGACTTTCTGCTCACGGCACGCCAAGCGAAGGCTTTGTCATGAAAGTAGGCCGAAATTTACCTTACTGGGTCATTTTTAGCATAGGTATGAGTTTGGTGATGTTTTTATACATGGGCTTTCATTACGTCATCAGTAAAGAAGCGAAAACGAGTAATCAAGCAATTGAAACCAAGTTAGCCGTTTTAAAGCAACTTAATAAATCAGAACTCAATGGAGAGAGTGAGTAACATGGCGGGACGTGCGAATACCAGTGGCCTAGTACATTTTCTTCTTGGTTTAGCCTCATCTAGAGCATCAGGTCAAGTTGTTGGTTTTATTGCAGTATTAACTATTGTTTGGTTTGCTGGCCATCTAGTGGGTTTAGATACCGCAGATAAAAAATTGATAGCAATGTTAGCAGTATTTGGTGCATTTGTTTTATACCTAGTTGCACGTTGGCTGTGGACCAAACGTTCAGGGGATAAACTTGTTGCTGAATTGGCCACGCATAATGCTGGGTCTCAAGCTGAAATTGACGAAATTCAGCATAAAATGACCGATGTGCTCCAGTCATTAAAAACCTCACATTTAGGTGCCGGACATCGAGGAAATGCTGCGTTATATGCATTACCTTGGTACATGATTATCGGTCCATCTGCGACAGGAAAAAGCACACTATTTGCTAATTCAGGGTTACATTTCCCGTATGCCAATGCCAATGAACTTCATGTGCAAGGTTTTGGTGGTACGCGAAATTGTGATTGGTGGTTCTCTGATCAAGCGGTATTAATTGACACTGCCGGACGTTACACCACTGAATCGTCAGACAATAAAGAATGGTTGTCTTTTTTAGGTTTACTTAAAAAGCATCGGCCAAAATTGCCAGTGAATGGCGTTATTGTTGCTATTAGTGCTGCAGATATTCTCACCGGCGACAGCGAAGCAATTCGACAACATGTGAAAATGGTGCGGGAACGTATTCAAGAGCTAGTCACTGAGTTAGGCGTTATTTTCCCGGTACATATCACCTTTACCAAGTCAGATTTAATTAGCGGTTTTGAACCCTTTTTTGCTGATTTATCTGAAAAAGAAAGAGAACAAGTATGGGGCACATATTTACTTGATGAGAGTGAAGACCAAAGCCAAGATCCTGCCGAGCTATTTGAATTAAGAATGGAAACTTTGTATGAGCGTTTGTGTGAACAGCGTTTAAGCAAAATTGCCCGAGAAAGAAACTTACACCGTAAGGCGCTTATCTTTGATTTTCCTAATCAATTTAAAGCGGCATCAATTAAGTTAACTGAATTTGTTAATTTATTATTTAAAGACAACCCGTATCAAGAAGTACCTTGGTTTGCTGGTGTATATTTCACTTCAGGTACACAAGAAGGCGCACCCGTTGAGCGTATTTTGTCGGGAGTGAGAGAGCAGTTTTGCTCAGTCGCATTAGAGCAAAATCAAGAAAGCATTACTAAAAGCTATTTTATCAACCGCTTTTTTAACGATGTGGTCTTTAAACTACAAGATTTAACCCGTGGTAATCGCCGTGAACGTAAGATTCAACGTTGGTTAAAAGGCATTTCTGTTTCGGCTACCTTAGCTAGCATTGCGGGTGCAGTCGCGTTGTTAATGACCTCGTATACCATGAATACCTTGCTGATTTCTGCCGGACAGAAAAAAGTAGAAAACCTAGTTGAACTTGCCGTTAATACTGAGCATCCAGCAGATAGAATTGAGGCTTTTATTGAGGTTTTTGATCATCAGCAACAATTACTCAATTACGAAGATAAACTGCCATGGAGCTTTATTTTTGGTATTTATGAAGGAGATGAAACACTCGAAGCGGTTACCGCAATCACCATGCAAGAAATGGAAGCTCTGATCTCCTTGCCTATTCAGCAATCGGTTAATCAGCAATTGCTCGATTTAAGTGAGAAGTGGACTAATGCTGAAGACATGGACAGTAAAAATGAGTTGCGACAAGAGTATTATGATCTACTTAAGTTACAGCTGATGTTTTCTATTTATCCTAATAAAATCGATAAAGAATTTGCCATCGCCGAATTGAAAAAACACTGGCAGCCAATTTTGGGCATAGATCTCGGGCAAGAAGAGTTACAGGAATTTTCCACAAAAATTGAAGCGGTTTTAGCGGTTTATATTGATCAAGTAGGTCGCGATATTGAAAGTGATGGCGAGGTGGCATTTTGGTCATTTGATCAAGTGGTTATTGACGTTGCTCGATTACAGCTCGATACCCAACCTGAGCCTGAACCGCTTTATCAACAAATTGTTGCCAGTAAAGCGGCAAAGAAAAGGCCGACCACATTAAAGCGGTTACTGAATAACAAAAATGAAAAGTTATTGATTGGTGACTATCAAATTCCTTATGCCTATACACAAAAAGGTTGGCAGGAGTATTTTCATAATGAAATGAAACGTGTCGTTACTGTGGTTAGTTCAGGTGACTGGGTAATAGGTACAGCAAATGAACAGGGTGAAAACCTTATTGATAATGCTAAAGCCGAGGTCTTAGAAAAAGCTATTCGTTCATTATACTTCAAAGACTACGCTAACCATTGGTTAACTTTACTTGAAACTTCTGCAGTTAAACCGTTTAAAGGTTTGGCCGATGCCAGTGTATCTATGGCAGTACTGGGTTCTTTAGATGGTCCGTTTATTGAGTTAATGCTTAATATAAATAAAAATATTAATTTGAATGACAAACCTGTTGCCGAAGTTGATCCGGTGCCAAGTGATATAAAGTTACTTGCTGAAAAAAGTAATGTTGATATTTCAAGAGCCATTATTAAGCGAGTTCCTGAATTAGAAACACGTTTGGCTGATATCAGACGCTTTACTCGTACCAAAGAGGAAGGTCAAGCGAGTGACTTTTTACAGCAATATATCAGTACGTTAAGTGCTGTACACAGCGATGTAAAATCACTAATGAGTAGTAACGAATCAGACGCTCAAGCGATAGAGTTTGCCCAAAAATTACTTAATGGTGAAGGCTCTGATAGCGGTCTGCAAAGCTCGTGGATTGTTGTTGAAAGTCAATTAAGAGCATTAGACCCAATTGCAAAACAATCACTGGAAGGTTTATTCAAAAGTCCATTACGCTCAAGTTTTAACGCGATAGCTACGGTATCTCGTCGACAATTAGATGTAGATTGGCAAGAGCAAGTATTCTCATTATACGAAACCGGTATTAAGGGTAAGTTCCCATTTAATTTAAAAGGCCCTGATGCCGCGGTTGCCGATGTATCTGAGTTGTTAAATCGACGTTCAGGCATGTTATGGAATTTTGTTGATGAACAACTCGATCCTTTCTTGAAGAAGCGTAAAGGCAAATGGGAAGAGCGTACATGGAATAATTTGGGCATAGGTTTTAGTAAGGTATTTTTATCCGGTTTATATAAAGCCAATGGTGTTACCCGCTCATTATTTTCTAAAGACAGTGAAAGCTCACAGTTTCAGTTCCAAGCCTTACCCGTTCCACAACGTGGTGTGCGTGAAACCTATTTAGGCTTTAGTGAACAAGCTTATCGTTATCGCAATGAACCTGAAGAATGGCGCAAATTTAGCTGGCCTGGTAAAGGCACCACAGAAATCGCCCGAATTTATGCGGTCAATCGACAAGGAAAAAGAGTCAGTATTGAAAAGTCAGGCCCTTGGGCGTTATTGAGGGTATTAAGTGTCGCGAAAGTAAAATGGATCAAAGGCACTGAATACGCGGTAAATTGGTTATTCAAAGATCAAAATGAGGGCGCAGAGCATAAGTTAACCGCTAAGTTTATGCTTAAATCTGGCCGCAGCAATGGCATTTTTAGTAAACGCACCATGACCTCATTTAACTTACCAAAAACACTTTTTGTTGAGCCGACAAAGCATGACAAAACGTTAGCTAAGTTAAATTAGGAATTGACTATGTTTAGTTTATTTAAGCGTAATAAAGCCGTAATACCCGAAGTATTACGTAAACATGAATACGGCTATTTAGGTAAAACTGAATTACGCCCTGATTTTATTAAATTTCAGGTGAATTCACGTGAGTCGATAGCACTTGATCATTGGGTAAAAGAAGGCTTTTCCTATGCATCGAGAAGTTCTTTATCTAGTGAAAACCAGCATTCTACCTTTGGTGTCACTAATTTATTTTTTATGGCTGGCAATGAAACTGAAGCTAATTTAATAGGGGTTATTACTCCTAGTTTAGACAGTAGTGGCCGTCATTATCCATTTGTCAGTTTTGTTAATACCGGGCAAGAGCTTTATCGAATGCATCCCTCGGCATTATTTTTAAATGATGCTAATGACTTTAACCACTTACATCAGATTGTTGGCGAAGTATTTTCAGCTTCATCTGATGACGAAATGGAGCAACAAGCGAGCAAATTAGAACAGGTTATTTATGCGTTAAAACAACCGACCAATATTAACCAGTTGTTGGAAAGATTTCGTCATATTCCAATGGAAACCCTATGGAATTCGGTCGGTATCGAGAGTATTGAAGCGCGCGCTCTATTGATCCATGAATCGTCGTTGATATTACAATCGATTGCCAATAGAGGCTGTCTACGTAGTCAACAGGGCTTACGTTTCCCGATGCCAAATTTGGTTGACGGCTTTGAGCTTATTGCTGCGTTTTGGCTGCATTTAGTGACGGTTGTTGTCGCCGATCATAACTGGCGTCCTTGGATTTTTTATCAAATAGGGCGAACAGGAAAACCTGCAAGTTTAACTATTTTTACCACACCAGTCCCCCCGTCATATTTTGACTGTATTTGGTCTGAATCAAGTGCACAGAATTCAATCATTGATTTGAATTCACTTAAATCGACACAAGCCTTACCTGAGTCGTCTTTGTCATTGGCAAAAATGAATAACGTCAGCATGTATGACGCATTACGACGATGGTGTAAGGCATAGCCAATGATGGAACATTATACACACGACAACTGGCCTACTTGGTTAGCACAACTTTCTACTCCATTTACTGAGATCACTTGTGGTGAAGACTTAAAATATGAAGAAGATTTTAAGTTTCTAAAATCAAGCTTTTCTACGGTGGATGAACCCGATTGCAAACAGATATTTATCACCGGGACTCAGCTCACCGCTGAAAAATCAAAAGATTTACGCATTGTCAGTTATATCTTATTTTCCGCAGCAGGCGAGTATGGTGTTGAAGGCTTAACTCAAGGGTTTACTTTGCTCAATCGTTTTGTCGAGCAGTTTTGGTCGGATGTACATCCGTTAAAAGAAAAAGCGCGCAAAGCAATCCATACATGGCTGTTAAATCAGCAAAACCGAATTATTGCTTTGGCAGAGAATCAAGGACAGTTTGAACCCGATCAAATTATTGATTTACAGGCTGAATTGGCTATCTATGGTGAACATACAATAAAGCGAATTGATCAAGAGGCAGGTCCTTTATCTGATTTGGTGAGCTGGGCAGAAAAACTCAGTAAAAAATACCCGGTTATTGTACCTGAGGTTGTCGCAAAGCCAGATGTTACTGAAGTGAAAAACTCACCTAAGAGTGAACCTAGCCAGCTGAAAACATCAAGCGAAGCGCTACAGGAATTGGCACCAGTAGCCCC
>Ga0209395_1005332_pt1 | contig 14546 bp, 11 predicted proteins | sample GOMGulsemesocosm_3_FD_184635 | JGI IMG/M metagenome (GOLD analysis project Ga0209395, IMG submission 184635) | Methane-oxidizing microbial communities from mesocosms in the Gulf of Mexico - GOM9D Gulf of Mexico (SPAdes) (version 2) | ecosystem: Environmental > Aquatic > Marine > Cold seeps... | reverse complement strand
TGCGAAAATCGACAGTATCGAAAAGTCTTGGATCGCTGCCATCAGTAACGAAGGCCGCATGCTGGTATTCCCAGCCGCCGATCTGCCAGTAATGGGTCGCGGTAAGGGTAACAAGATGATTAGCATCCCTGGGCCGCGCGCAAGCAGCCGTGAAGAGCTAATGATCTCAGCTGTTGCCTTTGGTGAAACCGATACCTTGTTAGTGCATTCCGGTAAACGCCATACCAAGTTGAAGTTCTCGGATCTAGAGCACTACTTTGGTGAACGTGGCCGCCGTGGTAATAAACTACCGCGCGGATTCCAGAATGTGGATATGGTTGAGATTGTGCGTAAAGAGAAGTAGTTTCTTTTGCTAATAAACCATAAGTAAATAAAAAGCCCAGTGAGTGAAAGCTCATTGGGCTTTTTTGTTATTGAAATGCTAATATTGAGTTCATTGTTTATTAGCAATGCTTCAAATTACTACACCATTTTTAAGGATCAAAAATGCGGTATCTATTATTTTTAATTTTCACTACTTTTCTTGTTGCATGCGGGAGTGAGGATGAAAAGCACAATAATGTTTCTTCAACCTATGAATTACCTGAGGTTAATGTTGATCTTAATACAGAAAGCCCTGAAGGAATATGGGTTGTTTCTGAAGAAGCGGAATATCAATATTTAGTTAAAAATGCAGAATATATTTTTTCGGATGGTGCAAAATACAAAAGTACTTCAGGACTTGGCATTTCAAAGCAGTTTCTTATAGTTAAAGAAACGGAGGTTGAAAGTGAAATTATATTAAAATTTTGTAACCTTAATTTCTATGATGATAAATTTAGTTATTTAAATGATGCTATTACTCGTTCAGAAGTCTTCACGAATAAAGATCTTGGTATCAGTGAGGTTGGTAACACTACTATTTCTTTAAGCTTTAGCAATAATCTAAGTTTCAAGGGAAGATACTTTCAAGAGTATAATGAATTCCAAGGGAATTTCTTAGACCAAGGCAGTCAGGGTGATTACTACTCTAGTAGTTCGCGAGAGGGGACGTTAGTCGGTGTAAAATTAAGCAACTCGACAAGCTTTATAGACGCTAAGGAGTTGGTTTTAGATATTGCAATGACCGATGGTTCGAATGTAGCGGAACATAATAACTCTACATCAAATCTGGATATGAGTTGCCTTTATGTTGAGGAAATTAATATATCAGGAACGCTCAATGAAGAACCTTTTGAGGGCGAATACTTAAATACGGGGGCTAAGTTTAGAACTCAAGATCCGCTTGTAGATGGGTATTCTCATGCTATTTATATTAAAGAAGGTGTACATGAACGGACTCATCTCGGTGTATTTGCCGGCAGTGTTCATTATGGAGAAATGTTGTATTGCAATCCTCCTGAGCAGTCATGCAGAGAAGGTGTGGTCATTGAGAAAAATGATAAAGAAAACTTATCTCTATCATTCGGCTTTGGCGATGGATATAGAATATTAGACGGTATCATTTCATTATCCTTGTGATTGGATTACGATTCGTTGGAATTTTCACTATCTGAAATTACTCATTCATCTCAAAAATCGTAAATATTGAGTTATAGGATAGATTATGCTATTAATTAACTCAATTATTGCTATTTTTGAGTTGAGTCTGTGAAAAATCCACCTAAAATCTCAAATAATCCATTTATTGAGATAGCGAAAGCTCAACCAGAGCTATTGCCTGCCTATATGGATCTGCACAGCCCTGTGGATAAGAAAGGGCGTTATTTACCTTTTGATGAGCTTTACCGTCGCTTTCCGAAGGTGCTTGATACTCAGCTAGCATGGTCGGTGGTGCGTGATGCTCGCCAAAACCAGTTGACTAAGCTTGCTCCTTTTAATCAGTCTCTACCTTCGTTTGATTACTTCGTAAGCCCTACTATTCAGAAAACCAATATTCAGGTCGAGCAGCATACTTCGCTTGCTTCATTAGAGTGGATGTCGCAGCAATTAGGAGAGGGTGAGAGTTTTAAGCATGTTCTTGAAAATTTGGTAAAAGATGAAGCCATTAGCAGTAGCCAGCTGGAGGGAGCTGCGACTACGACAAGGATTGCTAGAGACTTCCTATTGAATGAGCGAAAGCCAGAAAGTTTGTCTGAAAAAATGATTCTAGGAAATTTTAATTTAATGCAGGCTGCATGGGCTGAGAAAGATAAGCCCCTCACGCAGGTGTTGATAAAACAACTGCATCATATTGGTATGAGTGATATTGATGATGAAAAATATCAACCTGGGCACTTGCGTACAACCGATGATGTTGTAGTTGTTGATGCATCTGGTCAGGTTGTACATACACCGCCTTTGGCCAATGAATTAGAACAGCGATTAGAATTTGTGGTGAGCTGGTTTAATAATACGGAGCCAGATTCATCATCTTCAGCTTTTGTTATCGCAACGGCCTTACACTTTGCCATGGGTTTTGAACATCCCTTTCATGATGGCAATGGTCGTTTAGCGAGGGCTCTTTTTTATTGGGCGATGTTTAAGCGTGGCTATCACGCATTTCGTTATATTTCGATCAGTGCATTATTAAATGAAGCGCCAGTACAATATGGCAAGAGCTATATTTATACTGAAATCGACGATATGGATATGACGTATTTTATTGAATATCAGAGTAAGATCACCTCTAGAGCAATAGAAAACTTTTTACACGATTTTTCAGATCTAGTAGAGCAATATCAAGGTTTTAAAGAGGTCTTAGCATCCACAGATTTGTATCAAAACCTAAGTGAAAATCAACGTGCTGTGATTATGCTGATACATAATATCGGTATCAAAATAGTAACGATTAACTGGGTTCAAGGGATGTTAGGCTGCTCTTATAATACGGCGGCTTCCCTTTTAAATAGCTTAACTAAGCTGGGCATTTTTGGACGAGAGAAAGTTGGTCGAGAGTGGCAATATTCAATGTCTAAATTAGACCAATGAGTGAAAGCTTGTTGGGCTTTTTTTTGACTACTCTTTTTCTGCCAAATCAATGAAGTGTTCTTCTAGCATTAAATATTCAGTTTTGGTTCTTTTTAATTCATCTTTCAGTTGTACTTGGTTATCGCTGCTGTCTAATAAATCAAGAAATTGAGTTTCTAAAAAATTCTTTTCAGTAAGGGCTCTTTCCAAAGCAAGTTGGATTTCTGTGATGTCATTGGTGATCGATGCCATGTCACTATCAATTCCGTTATCAATTTCACTATCGGCAGTGGTCGCGTTTTTAGACTCCTCTTCTAATATTAAGTAGCCTTGCATTAGTTGCTCTAATTCACTATTTTGATTTTCTATTTTTTCCTTTTGCTGAGTGATCGTAACGGACATTTCGTTCAGGATGCTGTTATCATTTTCTTGATTATCCACTGGGGTTTTTGAATTCTCACTTTCAGTATTTGGTTTGTTGTCATTAAAATTATTGTCATTAAGGTTATTGTTGTTATCTAAGTTGTTGTTATTTAGATCGTCCATTTCGGACTTGTCTCTCAGTAGCCTTAGTTTTATTAGCTCTTGTTTTTGTATCAGTAATTTTTCTTCAATAAAGGTTAATCTATTATTACCTTGGTTTATTTGTTTTCTTAATATACTGACGGTATCTTCGTAGGCATCAGATTGAGCCTTGAGGCTAGCGAGCTGTGCTTTAATATAACGAGCTTTCGTTTCTTGATCTAAACCTTCATTGTTCTCAATCTCTTCAATTTTAGCCATGGCATCTTGCTGTTGCTGATTAATTACTTGTAAATTGGCAATGCACTCTTGCTGCAATTTGAACTCTTCTATCGCTATGGGTGTATTGCCATTATCTTTTTTATGCTTAGCAAATATTTCTTTTAGCTGTTGGATCTTTCCTGCGATTAAGACCTCGTTAGAATCTGTTTTTTTAATTCTAAAATATATATACCCCCAGCTAATTATTAATAGCGCGAGCAGGTTAACCATTATGAATATTAATACTTGAATTTTAGACAAGGGATCTCTCATTTTCATGTTAGATATGACTCATAATGAGTATAGATCATTTTTTGTCCTCGTCTGATTGTCTTGATAGGGAGTAAAGTCATCTTGCTTTCAGTATGTATGACTTATTAATGAAGCTGAGCTAATCTATAAGAAGGCAATATTTTCCTTTGAGGGTAGTGATGTGGCGGGATATAGGGTGACGTAGTATGAAAATACTTATTGTGGATGACAGTAAGGCAATGCAGCACATTGTGAAGCGTGGCTTAGAGAAGTTAGGTTATGATGATTTGGACTTCGTACTGGCTTCTAATGGTATTGATGCATTGAAGTTAGCAAAAGAGTGGCAGCCCCAATTAATTCTGTCTGATTGGCACATGCCTGAAATGACGGGATTAGAGCTGATGCATGAGTTAGATAAAGCCATGCTGGATATTGATATTGGCTTTGTTACCACGGAGTCATCTCCTGAGCGAATTAAAGAAGCGACAGATGCTGGAGCTCTCTTTGTCGTGAGTAAACCTTTTGATGTTCAGACCCTTCATAGCGCGGTATTACCTGTCCTGCAAAGAAGGGGGGTTAAACATCCGCAACTCGATCTTGAAGTTGAAGTTGAAGATGAAGCTGAAGCTTCACAGGATGAAAGCGGTAAGCTAGATATCCTCATGCCAAAATCTGAATCTTTGCAAAAGGCATTAAAATTATTAACAGTCAAAGAAATTTCGGTTGCTACTAAAGATATCGATGATCCTCAAGCTAGCTGGCTGCCTTGTGTTATCGGCCTGTTCGGTTTTGATAATCAGAAAAATATTAAAGTGGTTATTGTATTTGATATTTTAGCTGCGATGATTCTGGGAGCGAATACAGAATCAGTCACCAAAAGTAAAATTGATGCAGCCATTGAAGATAAGGTGATCCCGAAAGATGTTATCGCTAATTGCGAACGCGCTTTAAGCATGATTAGTCTAGTGATAAATCGTGAAGTTGCTAGCCGCGAGCTAACGATGATTAGCATGTCTACACTAACTGCTAATATAGATAAGCTGGCAACGTTGGTGGGCCGAGCAGGGGTGAAGCGAATAGATTATGATGTTTCGAATGAAGAGTATAACGATGGCCGTATTATTGTTTTATGTCCGTGATAGTTGGCATCTTCCTTAGTCTTAAATACAGTATACTGCCCGCATTTAGGGAGTTAACATGATAAAAATTGAGCACCAGCTAGATAATAGTCGCTTTGTTTTAACGAAAGATGACAAAGACTGCATTTTAGAATATCAACTCATGAAAAATACGGAAAACAGAACGAGCGATAATTCAATAATTGATTTTAGCAGCACTTATGTACCTTTTGGCCTGCGTGGTCAAGGCTTAGCCGAGCAGTTAGTTGATGCTGGATTAACTTGGGCAAAAGAGCAGGGCTATCAAATTGAAGCTAGCTGTTGGTATGTAAAAAAGTTTCTGTAATCTATTCGGATCGTTAAAGAGAGTGACATCTCTTTGTCATAATTTATTCATAATATAGTGCCAGTTAAAAAATTATCTGGAAACTATATATGAAATTTCAAAGTTCTATTCTGTCAATCGCCATCCTAGCAGCAGGTTTAACAGCTTGCGGCGGCTCTTCATCTTCGTCAAAAGATGAGCTGCCTGGCCATGAGGCCCCCGTCACTCAAACTCCGCTAGCAGCTCTTAAAATAGAATGTGCGACAGTCGAGAAGGCTGTTGCTAATTCTGATAGTGGAACATTGCAATTATCTTTAGTTGATTCCTATTTTTCAGGAAGTGAATTTGCGACATCATCTGCTGAAATCGTCAGTTACGATCAGTGTTCAGATCGTCTTTATGTTGTAAATTCTCAAGCAGCCAGTATCGATGTATTAGCTCTCAGTGAAAATAATAGCGCTCCGTCTAAAGTAGGTACTATTGATCTATCGTTAGCGGCAACTTCTGCTGGTATTGAAATTGGTGCTGCAAATAGTGTTTCTGCTAAGCAAGGTCTAGTTGCGGTAGCTATTGAGGCTAAGGTGAAACAAAACCCAGGGCTAATCGCTTTATATCGTTCAGATGATCTTTCTTTACTCGCAACCTACCCTGCGGGTGCTTTGCCAGACATGGTCGCTTTAAGTAGCGATGGCCAAACGATCTTAACGGCCAATGAAGGTGAGCCAAGTGGAGATTACTCTGTAGATCCTGAAGGCTCTATTACGATTGTGGATATCTCTAAAGGTTATGTTGAAAAAGCTGAGGTAAAGCAGGTTTCATTTTTAGCATTTAATGTGGGCGAAAGTCGTCATGCTGAGTTGAATGCGAGTATCAGAACTGCTGGGCCAGCAGGTACTTCTGTCGCGCAAGATTTAGAGCCAGAATATATGGCGCTAAACAGTGATAATACAAAAGCCTATGTTGCTTTGCAGGAAAATAATGCGATGGCGATTATTGATATTGCGACAGCTCGTGTAGATTCAATAAAAGGCTTAGGAGAAAAAAGCTGGAATGCGGCTAGTGGTAATATGCTTGATGCTTCTAATAAAGATAATGGCGTCGGTGAGTTCGCTAGTTATGAACAACTCGTTGGCTTATATATGCCTGATACGATCGCTAGTTTTAGTATCGATGGTGCTGGCTATATTATTTCTGCCAATGAAGGGGATGGCCGTGAATGTATTTATCCTGCAACTCAGAAAGCTTGTTTAATCGCAGCTCATGCTTGGGATGGCGATGAGTATGAAATAGGTGGCGATGATGAAGACGCGACTAAATATGCAAATGAGCTAGACGACTGCATTTCTTTTACTGATGAACAGCGTGGAAAAAACATTGTTGATTTAGTCGATGCTGCTCACCCATTAAAAGCGGCATTAGATGATAATGATCAGCTTAAACGTATTAAAATCGTTGCCGATAAAGAAAACTATTCAGCTGAAGATAATATCGTTGTTTTTGGTGGTCGTTCTTTTTCAATATGGAATGAACAGGCTGAGTTAGTATTTGATAGTGGCGACGATATCGCTGAGAAAGTTTTCGCGGTTGATAGTGTGAATTTTAACGCAACGAATGATAATAATGATCCTGCTGAAACAGCGGATAACCGCAGTGATGATAAAGGTACGGAGCCAGAAGCCATAGAAGTTGCAGAAATCAATGGTAAGCAATACGCCTTTATCGGCCTAGAGCGCCAGGGCGGTATTATCGTTTATGATATCACTGTACCAACGGCACCGGTATTCCAGTCTTATATTAATAATCGTGACTTTAGCGAAGCAGTTTGTACGCTGGTTGATGAAGGTGATTGCGATAATGGTATTTATAACCCTGCCGCTGGAGATTTAGGGCCGGAGTCGATTGATTACTTTACTCGAGTCGGTAAGCACTATATTGCGGTAGGCAATGAAGTGAGCGGTACCACGACTGTCTATCAAGTTGAATTTAAAAACTAGAAGAATAATACGAGCACTAGGGGCTGATGACATCATTAGCCTATTTATTGCTGTCAGTTGATCTAGCTTGCTATATAAAACCCTGAAAAAGCTCTAGAATGGTGCTATTAGATATTCAGGCAGAGTGATGTATGCAAGACGAATTTTATATTGAAGATATGGCGATCTGGGATACTAAGCTATTTATTAGTCAGTACCCAGGTCATGAAGAAAATGCTGCTGAATTAAAAAAAGCGCTGTATGAGATTAAAGATCAGCAGGCTAGTAAGATCGATAGTGAAGTGGCCGTCTTTGCTAAGCACGCTTTGTTTGAAAGTGAGCTGAACTTATTAACCTTGCCTTATGAGCCGCTACAAAAATTACGGGCTCATGTCGAAGATTTAATTAGCACAGTTGCTCACGCGGTCAATGAGCCTTATTGGCCTGAAGGTGCGCAAGCGGAAGTTGATATTATTGAGTCGTGGTATCACATTACCGAAAATGGTGGTTATCACGATACCCATTCACACCCGAATTGTTCTTGGTGCGGTATCTACTACCTGCAAGAAGGTGAGAGTAATATTGATGGTCGTAATGGGGTAAATCGCTTTTATGATCCTCGCCATGGTGCTGATCAATATCAAGATGCAGGTACTGCGTACTTATCGGCGGATGGCTTTATGGATTTCTCGCCGTTAGCAGGGCAGATCATTATCTTCCCTTCTTATTTAAAACACGCCGCTATGCCGTATTTTGGCGATAGCGACCGTATTGTTTTAGCGTTTAATTGCCAGGTTAACGCTAAAGTTTAGTCTTTATATGCCGACGTTTCATATGCCGACGTTTCATATGCCGATAGTAAATCCAGCTACGATTCTATCGGTTTTATTAAACTGACCAAAAAAATCCTCTGAATTTCCATAGAAATAATCCGCACCTAGATAGACATCAATATTTGACTGCCAGTTATAAATCACTTTAGGACGAAGGATTCCATCATTATGATTGAGCCCATGTATGTGCTGCCAACGAGTAGTTAGGGTTTCATTGAGAAATTTTGTTTCCCATAATAATGTCAGTCTATCTTCATCACGATTTGCGATGGCTTGTTGCAGGTCGGTTTTATTGAGTAGCAAGGTTTGTCGATACCACTGGATAGAAATGAAATTATCTGTCAGTCCTTGATAATCAATCCCGAGAACGGAGCTAAAGCTATCGCCTTTAAGCACATTGGGTACGGTTATCTTCAGTTCCTCTATCGTTTCTTCTGCACGCTGATAGCGATCCGTTTCATACGCAACTTCTGTACGCAGAATGAAATCAGAGATTACCGTGCTAGCACTGCCACCGATAAGGTGACTAGGCTCAAATTGGTAATCAACGATTAACATCTCATTGTCGATATGATTTCTTATGACTGGCGTATCAACATAGTGGTATAAATAATTAAGGCTAATGTCCCAGGCGCTATCCAATACGTCTACAAAATCACTATAACGTATGCCAAAGTCTCCACCGGTAGCATGACTTTTTTCTTTGATTTTAACTTTGCTAACCCCTAGTTTGTCTAAGCTATCTGCATCGATAGTCGGTACTATGACGGGGCTCGTTAGTTGGTAGGTAGAATCACTTTCTGTGAGTTCATGGGTGCTTGTATCGGGAATGATGAGTAGCTGTAACATGCCGCTATCGGAGGTATTCAGCTGAGCATTGAGCATCCATAATGGGATCCGTGAATCGTCAACATCATCGAGAATAAATTCGCGGAAACTCTGAGGGTTAATAACATCCAATAGTTTTATGCCATCGGCCTCACCCCAAACCACTTGTTGCTTGCCAATTTGCCAAAAACTGTTATCGCCATAGCGTTGCCAATACAGTTCTCTCATTCGTAAGGTATTGCCAGTTTTTCCTTCTAACTGATCTTGAAAATCATAACGAGCTCGCATTATCGCGACTAAGTCACCGGCGACAGGGCCTGAATCAATCGAATTATTATATTCAAGATCGAACTGCCATTCGTTTTGCTGCCATGGACTTTCTTGGGCAGTAGTGTCCTGTATGTTGTAGGCTGATTGCTGCTTTAATACGGCACTAAAATACTCCGCATAACTAGCTGAGGAGGTTGTAAAAGACAGTAGTATTAACGCGGCTTTGAGATTAACCAATTTCATTTTGGCACTCCACGGGTTAATGCTTGACGGCTGAATAAACTGTCTTTTACTGGAGTTATATAATCTACCTCTGAAAAGGTGAACTGGGTTTTATGGCCACTTTTATGGTTGATAATGGTCAGCTGGTGTCGAGTCCAATAACCATCTACTTTTCGGATGTCGCTAATAAAAAAATCTTTTAATGGATTCAAATTAACATCCCAAAATTGCGCTTTTACTATAATCCAGTTATCTGGATCTACCCACGCAAGGCTACGGCCATATCCTAGCTCTTTCGCTGTTTGCTCGCTACGGGGCAGGCCTTCGAGGACTAGATAAGTTTTATCCGTTAGGCCATAGGTAGATTGTTCAATAGCATTTATGTTATCGCGTCTTAGAGTTTTATAGCTAAAGTCGGCTAGGCTCAATTTCCCTTCGAGTTTTATATCTTCGTAAGTCGCATCGGTGCCTAAGAAATAATCACCTCGGTCGGAAGCTGAAATACGGCGCGCTTTACGCAGCGCTGGAAGATATAACCACTGATCGTCGTCTTTGCTAGCATCAGAGTAATCATAAGTTAAGAAACCAGTATTCTTAATGTTTCTAGGTGAGCGATAAAATAATACTGTACGTTTTTCGCCTCCAAAATATTTGCGATAAGACATGGTTTCACGTTCACGCACTTTGCCACGACGATCGGTAAGTTTCATATCCATACGATTGATTCGATGTTCGCCATCATCTAAAGCATTAGTTTGCTGTGCGACCCACTGTCCTTCCGGTAAAGCACTTCCTTCTGGTAATTCAAGCGCTTGGGTATCGTTATTGACAAGCAATGCAGATGCGGCCAGAGCCACTAAGCCAATAGCGCTGATGGTTGATACTGTACTCGTTACTGCTTCTGCTTGGTTAGGCTGAGTTTGGATAGTTTGAGTTTGGATAGTTTGAGTTTTGCCGATGATGAATTTGGGTTTAAATAATATTATCATCGCTGGTAAGAGAACCATACTGAACAAGAAGCTAGTGACGACTGCAATTGCCACAATAGAACCAAAGTTATTGAGCGGGACTACGTTACTGGAAATCAAGACACCAAAACCTAAAGCAATGGCCAGTAAGTTAAACAAAAGCGCACGGCCAGTTGTAGGGTAAAAACGTTGCAACGCAGAAATGATATTTTGCTCTTGTTGATAGAAAGTGCGGATACGATCGATTGTATGAATCGCAAAGTCGACGCCTAAACCAATCGCGACTGCGGCAAACATAGTTGTGCCTATGCCTAACGGTATTTGGAAAAATACCATGGCGGAATACACTAATAGAATACTCGTTGCCACCGGTATTAATGCGTACAGTCCTGCTAATGGCGAGCGGAATAATAATGAAGATACCAACCATACTAAAAATAATGCGATGGACATGCCACTGAAATGGCTATAACCCAGATCTTTAATCCAGTGGTAATTAAGATTCACACGGCCGGTAATGGTGGCGCTGGCATTCTCATCGTTAAACTCATTAGCGACGTAGATGTTCAACTTTTCGACCAGTTGTTTAGTACTGGTAAAGGCCCCAGCATTTAACATCACCCGGATATTGGCATATTGATAGTCGTAATCAACTTCTTCTTCAAAATCATCTGGGCTAGAGGAGGTTGAGTAAAGTAAAAAATACTGTGCGATTAAATCATTATCTGTGGGTAGAGAATATTGTGCACTATCGCCTTCATTTAATGCCCGGTTCATCTGCTTTAAATAATCAACAATCGAGATGGAGCCTTGTACAGGTGCAAGACTTTCTGCATAGTTTTGCAGAGCTTCCATTTTTCTCAATACGGCAATTGAAAACAGACCTTCAGTCTCAGGTGTTTCAATAACAATATCCAAATAATTGGTGCCATCAAAACGGCTATTGATCGCATGGTCGGCTTTATATAGGGCTTCGTCAGGGTGGAAAACATCAATACGATCTTCATCAACCTGAACGTGGGTTGTCGCGAATATTCCCAGTGAAATAATGACGGCACTGATAGTAACGACGGTTTTCGTATAGTTCTGGCTGATAGTGCCTAGCCACATCATAAGTTTGGCAAAATTATCGTTGTTACTGCTGCGGATTTTAGCCGCCAGTGTCGGGTGCACTTCGGTCTTTAATAGGCTCATAAATGCGGGCAATACGGTGAGAGAATATAACCAAGCTACTGAAACGCCAATAGCGGTAAATAATCCAAAGGCTTTAAGCGGAGGCATGTAGGCCGAGGCATACAAACCTAAAAAGCCAGCCGCGGTGGTTAAGGTGGTTAGTGTAATCGGGCGCCACATTTCACTCAGAGCCGCGACCACAGAATCTTCAGCTTTTTCTTCTGGATGCAGGGTGCGACGTTCGAAGTATTCGCTATAAATATGAATGCTATCGGCGACGGCAATGCCGATTAGAATTACCGGTAGAGCATTCGTAATGACATAAAAAGGAATGCCAAAAGCTGCCATAGATCCTAAAGTTAAAACCGCAGAGGCCAAAATAATCAGGTTAGCCATTAGGGTGGTGGATAAGCGTAAAAAGGCGATGAAAATGATGAGGGTAATTATTAAACCAGCAAGAGGATTTAAGCGTTTCGCATCGGCATCAATGTAGCTGCCCATATACCCTGCAACAGCTCCTTCACCCGCGACATGTATTTCCAATTGATCACTCAAATCAAGTGTTTCAATCATCGCGAGAATATCGAGATAAGTTTGTTCGACGAGGGCATCATCTAATATTTCTGCCACGATTAGGCTCGCACTTTCATCACGAGCGACCAAGCTGCCTTGGTAGAGTGGGAATTGTCGAATGGCATCACGCACTTCATCGGCTGCGGATTGTTGGGTAATCGCAGCTTGGTAGAATGGTTCAACGGATAAACCGTCATAACTGCCAACGATATTATTCTCGCTGTATAAACTGGTTATGCCATCGGGATCGACATTATTCAACTTCGCGATTTCCCCGGTGATGGTCGCGATCGCATTTAATCCTTGGGCTGTGAAGATTGAGTCCTTGGCAATTACTGCTACGACCATGGGATCACTTAAGCCAAAGAGAGTTTTCACCTTATCGCGATAAACCAGTGCAGGATTGTCTACGGCGAGAAACGCATCGGCGCGAGTATCTTTCGTCAATTGTGGCAGAAAACCTGCCATGATTAACATGAGTAAGAAGCCAGCGGCGATCACTCTTTTAGGGTGGCTGACTATCCAACGGAAGAAATTATGGGCATTCATCTTTTTATCCTCTTTTGCTGATTAGTTATGCATATGCATGTATTTAATCAGTACTATTTCAATAATGCATATGCATGTATCGAGTTAAAATAACACCTGATATTAGTTTCGATTACAGATCAGGTACGTTTCATCGCGGTAATTTTACGGCTTAATTCTATAAGTTGGGTAGTGCTATCATCCCCTAAGCGAGCCTTTAAATCGGCTTGAGCTTTGGACCATTGGGTCTTCGCACGTTGATAAATATGTTTGCCGTCTGAGGTTAGGCTGAGAGCCTTCTCTCTGCGATTAGAACCTTCTTTAACCTCGACATAGCCATCGCGAATTAAAGGCTGCAAGGCTCTGGATACGGTTGCTTGCTCCATCACTAGGTGATCTTGAATCTCGCGGGCAGTGGTTGACTTCGTTAAGGCGATTACGCGTAACACAGAATACTGGGTTGATCGTAAGCCAACATCGGCCATATAGTCAGTATAAAACTGACTAATGACGCGGTCTGCGCTGCGCAGAGAATGGGCTAGACATACTTCGAAAGAATCGTTCATTTTCCAACTATACATGCGTATGCATTCGTGTGCAATGTTAAATTAGTCGGTAGTCAGGTAAAAGTTCTCACCTGTCTTTTCTTTCGTGGTTATAGCTTTGGCCATGTTAATTAGGCCCTGTGGGTGAATATTCGACAACAACGTATAGTGAATGCCATTAAAGGCAAAACTTAGATCTGAGAATGAAGGAAACTGAGATAGGTTTGCAGGAGTATCACTGAGTATGAGCGGTACCCCCTGCATGAGTTGAACATTTTCCTCAGCTGGTCGAGTAAGCGCGATCATAAAAAAAGCATCATTATAAAAATAAGCGGCCGCGGTTTTTGCATTTTTCTGTTGGTAAAATTGGCGTTGCGCGAAGCCCCATACGTCCTCTTTATCTTCAGGCCAGTGAATTGCAGGACTGATTTGGTTGTCGGCTTGTTTGTCGCTAAGACTCGCGCGATTAAAGTCCCAGTATGCGATATCTGTTTTTTTCGGAACCTTTAAAGAAGGCAGATTAATCATTTCTTGATTAAAGGAAATCGTTTTATGAGTAAAGGTTGAAGTTACCCCAGAGCTAAACGAAAAGCTTGCCTGCATAAATATCGAATGATGATAATCAACAAAGGTCTCAGTTTTTTTGATTTCGGCTTTACTATCTTTGGCAATGAAATCCAAACCCACAGATAAGCGTTCTGCAATGTTAATGGATGGTGTAAATACCTGGTCATAATGTTCTTTATTGAACCAATAGATGCTTTTAACCTGCTCTAGCTTACTTTCTTCTGTTGGCGATTTTAAACCAATAATTTTTAACGCTTGCTGGCTACTGGGGTTGTGTATCAGAATTTTATGGTTATCGAAACCCACTTCGATACCTGCTAATTCACTCGGTTGTGAAATGGCTAGGTGAAAATTATTGGGCTGTTGGAAGAGTACTTCACTAGTGATTTTTGTTGCACTGTTAGATTGTTTTTGTTCAATCGTCGCGCGGTAATTATCAATCTTGCCGAGATTAGCATGAGTTCGTGAAATCCAAAATGCATCAGAACCACCGGCATAACTAAAGTGTGATATGAATAGTGATGTGACCGAGAGAAATATGAAAATAGTCTTGGTGAGCGTCGTTAGAATATTCATATCACCTCCTTTTGTTATTAAGTTAAAGTTCGCTTGAATTATGCGTCGATAAATTGGAAACGAGCAATCACTTCGCCACCAATT
>Ga0209395_1005330_pt1 | contig 14547 bp, 15 predicted proteins | sample GOMGulsemesocosm_3_FD_184635 | JGI IMG/M metagenome (GOLD analysis project Ga0209395, IMG submission 184635) | Methane-oxidizing microbial communities from mesocosms in the Gulf of Mexico - GOM9D Gulf of Mexico (SPAdes) (version 2) | ecosystem: Environmental > Aquatic > Marine > Cold seeps... | reverse complement strand
TTAGGGAAATATGGGGCAAAACCTTGATTAAAGCCGATATCGGTTGCCAATCTGGAGAACTGTGATTCAAATGGTGCTATACCTCGGTAAGACCAGCTATCATCAGTCGCAGATTGGCCTGTATGCACTTCATCTGCGTTAACAAAAATAATACTATGCTGAGGCGCGATATAATTTTTTTTTGAACTACTGAAGCGTTGACAGCCAGTTTCAATAACATTAATGGTGTAATTTTCATGGCTGTGTTTTGAAAAGTTATGGCGATGAAATGTTGCCTCAACCATTTCAATGCCGCCTAGCTCTTGCTGTATTTGAAAATTAGCTTGTTCAAGTGCAGCCATGCTCAACTCCTATTTATCAATATACTTACTTTAATCCATTTACCAGATAATTGTTTGTACAAAATTGCTATTGTTATTTCAACTCAGGAGAGTAATTTTGTCTATGTATCGAAAATAGACAAGTATGGTTAACCACCAATAAATTTAACTTTAAAGCCTTCTTTTTCAAGGGAGGCTTTAATAACATCGCGTTTGTCCCCTTGGATCTCGATAGTTTCATCTATTACAGTACCACCAGTACCACAGGTCTTTTTTAGCTTTTTAGCTAGCACTTTAAGTGCTGAAGCGTCGAGTCCGAGACCAGTAATAGTAATGACACCTTTACCTTTTCTCCCTTTGGTTTCACGGCGAACTTTAGCAAAGCCATCGCTGGCTGTAATAGTAGCATTTGATTTAGCTTGCTTGATGCGTCCTTGAGACGTTGAGTAGACTAACGAGCCATCTTGATCCGAACTTTCGTTTGATTTATTTACAGACTCTTTACCAAAAGCGGCAGCAAGATCAGCAAGGCTGGATAATTTATCGCTCATAAAAATTAGACCTAGTTAATGAGTATTTTACGTAGTGGCGCTTGGCAATTTTAGAATATCGACCAATAAAAAAAGCCACTACATGAGTGGCTTTATTATAACAGCTTTAAGAGTCTCTTAAAGTGTAGCTATCAATTGAGGCTAGATCTATAATTTAGCTTCAAGTTCAGGCAACGCATCGAATAAATCAGCAACAATACCGTAATCAGCCACTTGGAAAATTGGTGCTTCAGGATCTTTGTTGATAGCAACGATGATTTTAGAGTCTTTCATACCAGCAAGATGCTGGATAGCACCACTAATACCTACAGCAATATATAAGTCAGGAGCAACAATCTTACCTGTTTGACCCACTTGCATATCGTTAGGTACAAAGCCAGCATCAACTGCTGCACGTGATGCACCAATAGCTGCACCTAGTTTATCTGCAATACCTTCAAGTAATTTGAAATTATCGCCATTTTGCATACCACGACCACCCGAAATTACTACGCTAGCAGCACCTAAGTCTGGACGTGCAGATACGGTTAACTCATCGCTAACATGGCTAGAGGTACCAGCATCAGTAACTGAATCTAACGCAACGATTTGTGCAGCACCATCGGTAGCTACAGCATCAAAACCAGTAGCACGTACAGTGATCACTTTTTTACTATCTAAACTTTGTACGGTAGCAATAGCGTTACCGGCATAAATAGGACGAACAAACGTGTCACTAGACTCTACAGCAATAATATCTGATATTTGTGTTACATCTAAAAGTGCTGCTACGCGAGGCATGAAATTTTTACCAGTACTTAACGCAGTTGCGATAATGTGCTCGTAATCAGCAGCAAGTTCGGTAACAAGTAAACTAACATTTTCGGCTAACTGGTGCTCATAAGCAGCATTATCAGCAACTAAGACTTTAGCAACGCCATTTACTTTTGCTGCTGCTTCGGCAACGGCTTGACAGTTTGAACCAGCGACTAATAAGGTGATATCGCCACCAATTGCTTGAGCTGCAGCAACGGTTTTTAATGTTTCTGATTTTAAGGTGCTGTTATCGTGTTCAGCAAATACTAATATACTCATGAGATCACCTTGGCTTCATTTTTCAATTTTTCAACTAATTCATCAATTGTTTCTACAACGATACCAGCTTGACGCTCTGCAGGCGGTGTTACTTTTAATAACTTAGTACGCGCAGTTAAGTCAATGCCAAAATCAGCAGCAGGTTTTACAGCTAATGGCTTACGTTTTGCTTTCATAATATTAGGTAATGAAGCATAACGTGGTTCATTTAAACGTAAATCAGTTGTTACGATAGCAGGAAGATTCAATGCAACCGTTTGTAACCCGCCATCAATTTCACGAGTAACATTAACTTTGTCCCCTTCAACTTTTACTTCTGAGGCAAAAGTACCTTGTGGCATACCGGTTAATGCTGCAAGCATTTGACCTGTTTGGTTGTTATCACTATCAATTGCTTGCTTACCTAAAATAACCAGTTGAGGTGCTTCTTCTTCTACTATTTTTTGTAATAATTTAGCAATGTTTAAAGAGTCGAGGTTAGTATCGGCTTCGATTTGAATGGCACGATCAGCACCTAAAGCTAAAGCGGTACGTAATTGCTCTTGGCAAGATTTGTCGCCAATAGATACAGCGATGATTTCAGTGGCTGTGCCTGCTTCTTTTAAACGAACAGCTTCTTCAACAGCAATTTCACAAAAAGGATTAATTGCCATTTTTACATTGGCGAGATCTACATCTGAGTTATCAGGTTTTACGCGTGCTTTGACGTTATAGTCAATCACTCGTTTAATTGGAACTAGTACTTTCATCGTTGCCTCTGGTTTTGCTTTTAGTGTCAGAATATAAATAAAAATATGATTTTGAATTACTACTCAAAAGATTATCTTTACCTTACGTTAGCGTCAACGTAAATTTGTTGAAAACTTTCAAACTACTATACAATATCTGCTATAAATATAATGTTTGGTATATAAAGATAACTTACCAGCTGTTTTAAACTATTGCTAATTAAGCATAGTAGTTAGTGACAATATCGCTAGACTAAGCTGAATAAAAATAAGCTATTTGTATCTTGATAGGTTACCTTTATTGGGATACTATCAAACACCTGTTTGAATATCAAACGCCTGTTTGAATTTTTTTACTGATTATAATGAAATATGAGGGGATACCATGGAACGTGAATCGATGGAATTTGACGTAGTAATTGTTGGTGCCGGTCCTGCGGGGTTATCTACTGCTTGTCACTTAATGCAATTAGCACAGCAACAAGAACAAGAGCTAATGGTATGTGTGGTTGAGAAAGGCTCTGAAGTCGGCGCTCATATTCTTTCTGGTGCGGTATTTGAGCCCCGTGCATTAACAGAGCTTTTTCCTGATTGGCAAGAAAAAGGCGCTCCGCTGAAAACTAAGGTTACCGGCGACGATATTTATTTACTAAATAGTGATAGTAAAGGGATTAAATTACCTAATTTCTCGGTACCAAAAACCATGCATAACGATGGTAATTACATTGCAAGTATGGGTAATGTTTGCCGTTGGCTTGCGGAGCAAGCTGAGGAATTAGGGGTAGAAATTTTTCCAGGCTTCCCTGCTCAAAGTGTTATTTATAATGATGACGGCAGCGTTGGTGGTGTTATTACCGGTGATATGGGCTTAGATGCCCAAGGTAATGAAAAAGATTCCTTTATGCCGGGTATGGAGCTACGTGCTAAATATACCGTGTTTGCTGAAGGCTGTCGTGGACACTTAGGTAAAGAGTTGATTGCCAAATTTTCGTTAGATAAAGATAAATCACCGCAACATTACGGCATTGGCTTTAAAGAAATTTGGGATATTGAGCCTGAGAAACATCAAGAAGGTTTAGTCGTCCATACGGCGGGTTGGCCATTAGATAAAGATACAAATGGCGGTGGGTATTTATATCACGCAGAAAACAACCAAGTGTTTGTTGGTTTGATCATTGACCTAAATTATGCCAATCCACATTTGAGTCCATTTGATGAGTTTCAACGTTATAAACATCATCCAAAAATTAGTCAGTACTTAGAAGGCGGTAAGCGGGTTTCATACGGCGCTCGTGCTATGGCTAAAGGTGGCTTTAACTCCTTGCCCAAAATGACGATGCCGGGTGCAGTGTTAGTTGGTTGTGATGCGGGTACGATTAATTTTGCCAAAATTAAAGGTAATCATACCGCGATGAAGTCAGGCATGCTTGCTGCTGAAGCTATTGTTGAAGCACTGATTTCTAGTGAAGGTATTGCAGCAGAGGGGAAACAAGAGTTAACGGCTTATATTGAAAAGTATCAAGCATCTTGGTTATATGATGAATTATATAATACACGTAACTTTGGCCCCGCGATGCATAAGTTTGGTACTTTCTTCGGTGGTGCGTATAACACGATTGATCAAAATTTCTTTGGTGGCAAACTGCCGTTTAATTTTAAAGATGACAGCTTAGATCATGCGCAATTGAAATTAGCAGCAGATACTACCGTGATTGAATACGCAAAGCCGGATAATAAACTTAGCTTTGATAAATTATCATCGGTATTTCTATCCAATACCAATCATGAAGAAGAGCAGCCTTGTCATTTAAAATTAGCGGATAGTAGTATTCCTATTAATGTTAATTTACTTAACTTTAATGAGCCTGCGCAACGTTATTGTCCTGCCGGTGTTTATGAAGTGGAGCAGACTGAAGAAGGTGATAAGTTTGTCATTAATGCACAAAACTGTATTCACTGTAAAACCTGTGATATTAAAGATCCAAGCCAAAATATCACCTGGGTGACACCTGAAGGCACTGGCGGCCCTAACTATCCAAATATGTAATGATGTATGTATTGATAGGACGTGAGTCTGCTAGGTTTAGTTAGCTAAGCCTATTGAGACTAAGCTGGCTGATATTAGAATACTGAAAAAGGGAAAAGCAATATCGTTTTTCCCTTTTTAATATTAATGGCTGGTGATCATGAACTTATTGTTTTATCGCTTGCTGCTCTTGATCGATGTTAATAATATTTAAGTGACTAAAAGCGGGAATAGATAGTATTAATTGCTCTTCAATTTTATTTAGCTCTGACATTTTTAAGCAAAATTTTACCGCTTTATCTTCTAATACTTCGGCACTTTCACTCATTTCCAGCTCTAAGCCTTTACCTATATTATTCATACGTTCATCAAAGGTTGTGATACGTTGTTCAAGATTTCTATCACTATCTAAGTCAGTAATCATTGCTTCACCCACTGCGAGTAGAATAGTTCCAACTGAATTTTCAATTATTTCTTCTATTTCCGCTTCAAACTCACCGGTAAAAATATTATCGAAATCATCTAGATCTTGTGGGGCAATATAATAGTTATTGGCACTTTGATTAAAGCGTGCTCGCATATGCCATTTTAGTTCATCAAATTTCGTTTGAATTTTTTGTTGTGATGCGCTGTTTTCTCCGGTTAAACCTCCTATGACTTTATTTACAGCTTTAAGGCCTATATCGACACTTTCTATTGCAATGGAGACTATTTCGGGAATTTGTTGACGAATTCCCACTGAAAAATCAGTCATTAATTGTTGCTGTTGTGTGCTCAGAGGGATTTCACGGCCAGCGATAAATAATTGAGCTGCGCCATTAACTTGCATTACGGTGACACTGCCATCAATAATGCGTATATGAGATGGGTTGATGATCACCCCATAATTTAAGCTAACGGAACATTGCATTGCTAGTACATTAATACTCGTTAAACTAGCTAAGCAATAGAATGTACAAGCGAGCAGTGTATTTTTAACTGTCATTTTTAGGCGTATTTACAATAGCATCAATAAGAATTTTTCGTTCTTTATAAATCATTCTACTCGGGCCGTATTCACGACGTGATCTATCGTGAAAGTCACCGACAATCAATTCCACACCATGATAAAGCTTTTCAGTCGCTTCTATGTAGGTACTTTCCATATAGGTTTGAGTAGCTTGTTCATTTTCGTCTTTTTCTATCAGTATTTCTCCAAGACGCTTAGCATGAAATTGGTAAGTAGATACTACTTTAGTTAACATTTCAGGTTGAGATTTCTCTTTAGGTAGGCCTTTAAGTTTTTTGATAGCGCCCTTTAATTCATTAGTTTTATCTGACTCTACCTTAGCTCTATTATCAATTTCTTTTAGTTGTGCTTTATATTTGATTACTTCAGCTTCAAAACTGACGGTAGTATTACTGCCTGCGGTAGCGCCAACAATACCCGCACTGACATAAGTGCCTGCTTTAATGTAACCACCAATTAACTTACCATTTGATTGCTCTTCACTGCCTATTCTTACTCGGCCTTTAGCAATAAGAAAACTGTGTAATAACTGGTTTTCAATACGAATATCTTTACCACAGTTAATTTGCGCATATTGACAATATTTAGCATAAATACTGCCTTTGGCATTAACGCTGACACTCATGGCTATATCGGTTACTTGGGTTTGCTCAGTATCGTGTTTTCGGCCAATTATTCCGCCTGAAATAGTGACATCACCGCCTGCTTCTATAATGGCAGATTCAACAAAACCGCCAATAGTGACATCGCCGCTAGCAATAACTTTCATGCCTTCGGTAACGTCACCTTCAATGATAACGCTGCCAGTAAAATTAATATTACCGGTAGCCACAGTGACATTATTAATGGTGTAGACTTCATCTACTTCCATACCATTTGGAATAAGCTTAGGTAAGCCAACCTTTTCCGACACTAAGAGGTTTTCATCTTTTCTGCTGATCGTGGTGCCATCACCTGGGACTAGCTCAACATCATTGCCTGGCTCAGGGGCAAGTGGCGTTGCGGTAACGGTATAACCTTGCTTTCCTGAAGTCAGGGGGATTTTCTTAATCAGTGGGTCGCCAATTTTAACGCAAATAATATCGCCTAAATCACGCATGTCAACGCTACCATCTTCACGTTTTTTCGGTTGTAAAATACGAGTTTGGGCACTTTCTACTAAGGGTTTTATTTCAGCGTCTTTACCATTTACGGCTAATTTCCCTGAGGCTATTTGCAAAATAACATGGTCACCTGGAGTCGCTTTCGCGGCAGAGCGAGCTAATTGTATTAACTCCTCTTTACCAAAGCCTTTTTTTACACCTGCAGCTTTGGCGGCATCTAAAATATCTTTTGCTGACAAATGCTTTCCCCCTTGAGCGGGAGTAATATCAGCAGACGCACCCATTTCATCATTTTCAATTGAGACTGTAATTTTAGCGTCTTTACGTTCAAGAATTTGATAGCTGAATTCTCGACCTGACTGTTTATCTTGTAAGGGTTTTAAAATGTCGTTAAGTTCAGCAATAGCGTTCTTAACATTAGCATTAACAATGTGGAGCTTTGAGTAGGACGATTGTTGAATGAGCTCATAGATACTGGACTCAGTTAAAGTCTCGCCCCCTTTTATCGGGGTGAGATGTAAATCAATATTGTCCTTTGCATTTTCGACTAAAGTTATTTTAGTCATAGCGTGTACTCCTAAGCTCACTACTAAGTATTTCATGAGCTACATCGGCATCACTCGATGTAAATACTCATTACTTTATTATTGTTTTTGTTATGGCTGTTGTTTTTAAATCGATTAAATATAGTTGTCTTGGTGTACTTTTATGAACGATTTTGTGCCGATTTTACTATAATCTATTTTGTATTCCTTACCATCGAGTGCTTGTATAAATATTAATGTTTTCTCTTCACCGAACAGCTCTGAAGATTCGACATGAAGGACTTCTTGATAAGCCTTTTTGGCAAGAGAGCGTTTAGACGGTATGTCGCCTTTGTAAATACCGATACCGCGGTTACTAATGATAACGACTGGTTTGTCAGCATTAACTATCAGTAAATCGAACTTTTTAACTTTATGTATGATGGTATTTCGACCGCTGGTGATAAAGTTTTTTTCAACCAAAATTGACTCCAAAATAAAAAGACGATATGAATAATTCTTCGCCTTAGTTATCTAAACTATCGAAAGAGTTATTTTATCGTTGCTACCGTATTAGTCTTTAGAATATGTTGTTAATTATTCTAAAGTACCGCAGGTGTATAATAAATATATAACAGTATAGCACCAGCAATAAAAGCTAATAGTACATTAATCTAAATATATAAACTTTTTATCAGCTTAGCAATGCTCTGTTAGCAATGTAGAGATAAATATAGCTAGTTTACTTGTCTTTCTTGAATGTAGTGAGCAAGCGCTTCACTTTCAATTAACTCTCGACGAATTAAATCTAAACCAATACTGGCAACATACTGTTGGAAGTAGCTTCTTGATAATGGCAGCAGTAAACATATTGTTTTTAACTGGTTCTTTTTTCCCCATGCTAACCAAACGGTACCAACAGGTTTTTCTTTACTACCACCATCAGGGCCGGCAATGCCTGAAACTGAGACCACTAAATCAGCGGATGAATTTGCTAATGCTCCTTCTGCCATGGAAATAACGGTGGCTTCACTTACTGCACCGTGTTCGGCTAAAGTACTTTCATTCACAGCGAGTAGCGCTGTTTTCATCTCATTACTATAAGTGACAAAACCCGCTTCAAATGATTGAGAAGCGCCTGCCTCTTTTGTGAGTAAGCTGGCAATTAACCCGCCAGTGCATGACTCTGCAGTGGTTATTTTAAGGTTTTTAGCGGCGAGTTTAGTTAGTACATTTTTAGCTAAACTCTGCGGCTTATCCTTAATTACCGCAATTAAGTGGTCGCCTAATAAAGTCGATATTTGTTGTTGCCAATAAGGTTTTTTCTGATGAGCTTGTTGGCTATTGGTGGTTAGCTTCACTTCTAGTAGCGGCATGCCAGCTCTAAAGCCGAGGTCAATATCACTTGGCCAATCAGAAAGTTGCTCATTAACCATTTTTTGCAATGTTGATTCGCCTAAACCAAACACTTGTAACCGTGTCACATCAGTAATTAATTCGTTGGGTAGGTTTTTACTAATATCGGGTTTTATTTGCTCGGTGAGCATCGTTCTTAACTCGCGAGGAACACCCGGTGTACAATAAATATCACAGTTTAAATGATTTACTTTAAAGCCGACTGCGCTGCCTTGGTTATTGGCAATTATTTCACAGCCTTCAGGCAATATCGCTTGTTTCAAATTAGGTTTGTTAAGCTGTACATTACGCTTTTTACACCAGTCAGTGAGATGAGCCAAGGCTTGAGGATGTTCTTTTAGCTCTACCGATGTCGCCAGGGCAAGTGCTTGCGCAGTTAAATCGTCAACCGTAGGTCCTAAGCCGCCATTGATGATCAAAATATCTGCTTGCGCTGCCATGTGATTTATTTCACTGACCAATAGAGACATTTCATCGGCAATAGTGACTTTACGAAAAATATTGAGACCCAACTCCTTTAATTGCTCTGCAATCATGGCAGAGTTACTGTCAACAATATCGCCAGTCATTAATTCATTACCGGTCAATAATAATTGTACTTTTGGCGAACTCATCGTACATCCTTTAATATTTTTGTTTACTAATTTAAACCTTTTTTCAAAATCGTCCAGTTAATTATTGTTAAAAATAATTAACATAACAGCGAATGCATATTTAAACGATACTCTATAGTGTTAACTAGATTGGATATAGTGTTTAATCAGCGCTAAATCGAATGATTGATAACTTTGTGATTGGCTTTAATGCAAATTGCTATTAAAATATGCGCCATCAAACTTTTATCAATTATTGATATTTGTGTATTTTTTCTTGTTATTGAGCAGGTAATCGTGAAATACGATAGAGCGTTATTAATTGGTCGTTGGTTTCGTGCAGATCACGATGAGAAAAATAGAAAAGTGGTTGAGTATGCACAGCTAAGTGCTGATGGTAGCTTTGAGTTTACCTTTGTTACCTATGAGCAAACACCTGATAATATAACACCGGGGCTTGAGCAAATCACTGAGCAAGTGACTGAGTTAGGTGATTGGGGATTAGTCGCCGATATTCATTTTACTATCACTAAAAATGAGGTCGTTGATGAGCACATTTATGCCGCCGATCTTAATGACAGTGATAATTATCATGCCTATCGCGTAATACAACTCGATCACCATACCTTTGCATATCAACATATTGAAACGAACGAAATTTTTACAATGCGTAGAATTACTGATGATATCGGTCATTGTTAATCTCTTTAGGCATTTATTAAATTAATACTAGGAAAATCATGAAGCAGTTAAAAGCAGCCAGTTTAATTACCGCAATTAAAACCCCTTACACCGCTACAGGTGAAGTTGATTTAGATACTTATGATAGCCTCGTCAAACAACAAGTAGATGCTGGCGTTGATGGTATTGTTGTTGGTGGCACTACCGGCGAAGGTCATCTATTAAGTTGGGAAGAGCATCTAATATTAATTGCCCATAGTGTCCATAAATTTGGCGATAAATTATTAATTATTGGTAATACCGGTAGTAATAATACCGCGGAAGCAATTAAAGCAACTCAGCATGGTTTTGCTGCAGGTATGGATGCGACGCTGCAAATTAACCCTTATTACGGCAGAACGTCTACCGCAGGGGTGATTGAGCATCTTACTCGTACTTTAGATATCGGTCCGGCTTTTATTTATAATGTTCCAGGACGTACCGGACAAGATCTTACCCCTGATATTATTGAAGTGTTAGCTAAACATGAGAACTTTATCGGTGTGAAAGAATGTGCTGGTAACGAACGTATTGCTTATTACGAACAGCAAGGTATTGCTTGTTGGTCAGGTAATGATGATGAAAGCCACGATGGACGTCATAAACACGGCTCACACGGTGTTATTTCAGTAACTTCAAACATTATTCCTAGCTTAATGCGTCAGTTAATGGACTCTGAGAATACTGAATTAAATAATCGCTTAAATGGTTTAATGCAGTGGCTATTTTGTGAGCCTAATCCTATCGCAATTAATACCACTCTAATGATGACAGGTGCCGTGGCCGCAAACTTCCGTTTACCTTACCAAGCATTAAACTTAGCACAGCGTCAGCTAGGCTATGAGTTATTAAAGCCGTTGGCTAACGAAGAGCGTGTCGGAAAGTCATTAGCGTTACTGGCGGATGAAGACTTTAATTACTGTATTTAATTAGCTGACTATCTTCTTTTTACTAACTGATGTATGAATAAATGAGGTTGTATTGAAAAATACCGCCTCATTTTTTTATCTGAAAAAACGTCTAGAAACAGAGTAACGTGAGTTACAAACTTGTGATATCAGGGCGTAGCGATTGCGCTAGCTCAAATTGCTTTTCAATAGCTGATAATGGGCAAGTAAAATGGAGTGATACCGCACATAACTGTAAATTTCGTGATTCAGTATCATTAGCAATGCCGTGCAGCCTATCACCAACCACAGGTAAACCAATACTGGCAGCATGCACTCTAATCTGGTGTTTTCTACCGCTATCAATTTTCACTGAAATTAGCGACAGATCTTTTACTTGATCAAAAGCTAAACTCTTAAAGGTACTGCGTGCACTTTTATGATCTACCTCAGTACTAATAACGTGTGGTTGTTGGTTTAGTTGATGATTACCGTGACAAATTATTTGATAATGCTTAGCTAAGGTATTGCTCTCAACTGTGCGGCTTTCAAACATTGCCGTTAAAGCGCGCACCGCTTTTTTACTGTGTGCTATTAATATTAAGCCGGTAGCCGCTCGGTCTAAGCGGTGTACAGAAAAAACAGCACGCTCAGGAGAGAAATACTGCTGAGCGAACCGAGTTATGGTGCAATGATCACTCCATTTAGAGCCTTGCGAGAGCATGCCATAAGGTTTGTACCAAACACTGTAATCACCTTCGTCGCTAATTAACTGTGCGGGGGGAACTTCACTGGCAAGTACGCTTTCGTTAAAATATAAATGCAATTCATCGTTTACGATTAACTTCTTCTTTAAACGACGTAAACGTTGGGTATGCTTACCTCGAGTTAGCCATAAAGCGCCTTTGGTTATTGCACTTTTTAGCTGCGCTTTACTCAAGCTGTTATCACTATTTGCCAAACTATCAAAGAGTAACGATAATGCCGTGCTTTCAGAAGAGTGCTTCTCAAGGGAAAATTTTATATGATGTTCAAAGGTGGTGGTCATAAATGCAGAGTAATAAAGCTAAGCTAATGAAGGCAGTTTAACACTTTTACTGTTATAACGTTATCAGGTAACATGCCTTTGGTAATATTCCACGCTATAAAGATAAATTAAAGGGTAGTATATGAGTCGTGATTTAAGCCGTTTTCCTCATGATAGTATTGGTGATGCTTTATGGCAACGTCAACAAGCGGGAGAAAACCTAACAACTCCTCGAGAAATTGAATTTTCGGTATTATTTCCTAATCAAGAGTTGGCGCTACAGTTTGGACAACTGTTGTTAGAAAATAATCAAAAGTTATCATTTACCCCTTTTCAAGAAAATGAAGAATTTCCTTGGGAGATCACTGCGTACCCTGAAATGCCACTTGATTATGACAGCATAGCTAGTTATCAAGCGTTATTGGAAAGTAGTAGTATCCCTATGCAGGGCAAGTTTGATGGTTTCTACTGCTTGTAATAATATAATTATGAGTAAAAGGCGACTGGTTCGTAAACCTAACGTTTAATGAACTTGTGCTAACAGGAAGTATAATGATAGATATAGAAAAATTCTCCCAACTACAAAAAGTCAGTAAAGAATCTTTTTTTCAGCAGAAGAGCATGGTAAAGCAAGTGATGGCTGGGAAAACCGTACTTTGTGTAGAATGCCAACAACCATTAAAGCTTACCACTCCAGAAGGTGATGGTGTTCCTGGAATTCGCTGTGTCAAAGGTTGTACTGAACTGCAATTGGATTTTGTTTAGTGTTCGGAATTTTATTCTAAATTTGGCTGTGGGTAGAATATGTCAATGAAAAAAAAATTTGGTGTTTTGTTTTTGTGTAGCTTACTGCTAACTTCGATAACAAGTTATGCCAAAGAACTTAAAGTTGGTATCGGCTTAATAAATTACCCACCCTATTACTTCGAAGAAAATGGTGTTATGCGCGGGGCTGTTTTAGAAATATCACAACATATTGCGGATAAACTAGGACATACATTGGTTTTTGAAAAGTTGCCCTGGTCTCGAATTCAGCTTTACCTTCGTCAAGGGAGCATAGATATGGTCATGTTATATTTCAAAACGCCAGAAAGAGAGAAAAGTGTAATCTATACCGACACACCTCATATTTATGATACGAGTTATTTATTCACTAAAAAAGGCGCGGATATACACTATAGTGGCAATCTACATAGCATGCTTGACTATCATTTTGGTCATATTCGCGGGTATTCGCATGGCATTGAATATGACAATGCAAGTCAAATTACCAAGCAATTAGCCGGTGAAGAGAAGCAACTCATTAGGATGCTACTTAATGATAGAATAGATGTCGCCGTCGGTAACAAAGCCGTTATTGGTCTACATGCTAGAGAAGAAGGGGATTTCGACAAATTATTCTTTCTTACCCCCCCTATAGATAAAGCCCCTGCTTATTTTGCTTTTTCAAAAGCCAAAGGGGATGCAAATACTCTCGTTGATGAATTTTCTAAACAAGTTAAAGCGCTAATAACGACAAAAAAATATCAACAAATATTGGCAGGATATGGGTTGTAGTTTTTAAAATAATCTAGTTATCTGAATGGCATTGCTACCAAGATAAGGAATCAATTTAGGAATCACAGTTCGATGTTATTGTAGGTAATGTTGATGTCAATTATCTCAATATTTCATACCATCAACAGGTGTTTACTAGTCGCTTAATTTGCTCAAGTGATATTTTATAATCTCGATAATCTAAGGTAATACTATGACGTTGACCTTGATGTTCAAGCACCAACGAAGGAAAGCCTTGTTGAGTTAGCACACGTGCTAAGAGTATTTGTTCGGTTAACTTAGCTTGCGTTTCGGATGAATTAAGATCTGTTTCGAATTGGGCTATATTTATATCAACGTTATTAGTTATATCGTTGATATCACTTATATTCTGAGCACTCGCTAGTTCGGTAACCAGCTGTACCAGTACATTACTCTCTGATGGATTCAAGGCACGTAAATAATAGGCGCGCTGAATCGCTTCAAGCATAAGATGATGAAAATCTTGTTGCTGTGCCGCAATTAGCGCGCGACAGGCAAGGTAGGTTGAACGATCGGGGGTATTGTTTTTCCAGAAATCAAAGTTAAACTCAGTGCCTAATTTTTGTTGAATTGTACGCCAGTGGTTTTGAATCGCGTGTTGCTGCTCAACCGGCATTGGCTCGTTAGAATCAGGCGCTAAGCCGCCGGCGATGTACTTTACTACGATGGAGTCAGGTAGCGCGTGCTGAAACACATTCCAGACCGGACGATAGCCCCAGCACCAACTACACATTGGATCATGAATATAATATAAGGAGCTGTTCATCTTAGTAGCCATGGTGGTGGTCATCCTTGAAGTCTTAGTCGTAGTGGCAGCGCTTAAATCACGTTAACGTGGTTATTTTAATGATTCTATTTCGGCTAATGCTTGGGTGAAATCAGCAAGTTCCATTTCTAGGTATGCCTGCTCGTCTTTTGATTCAAGCTGCCAATCGATACCAATAATGACATTATCTTGATTTAAGTCTTCCAGCCAAAACTCAAACCAGTC
>Ga0209395_1005326_pt1 | contig 14549 bp, 13 predicted proteins | sample GOMGulsemesocosm_3_FD_184635 | JGI IMG/M metagenome (GOLD analysis project Ga0209395, IMG submission 184635) | Methane-oxidizing microbial communities from mesocosms in the Gulf of Mexico - GOM9D Gulf of Mexico (SPAdes) (version 2) | ecosystem: Environmental > Aquatic > Marine > Cold seeps... | reverse complement strand
TGGAATACCATCTTCATTTGACGTGTCATCTGGGTTATCCATGCTTTCTACAGCATTCATAAACCAAGACTTGTCACGACGAGCCATCTGCTCTTGGTCGGCAAAATCAAGGTTTACGATGAAACCACCATCGTCAAATTCTTTACCGAATGTTAATGAACCGAAAGTTTGCTCACCACCACCTTCATTAGGGCGAGTTGTCGCCATATCGAATTCGATACCGTCAAATGATTTTTTAGTGATTATGTTAACAACACCGGCTACTGCATCAGCACCGTATACCGCAGAAGCACCACCCGTTGAAATTTCAATTCTATCGATGAAAGATGTTGCAATGTTGTTTAAATCAACGGCGTTACCACCCGCTGTACCAGAGATAAAACGACGACCATTAACTAGTACTAATGTACGGTCACTACCTAAACCACGTAAATCAGTGGTATTTAAGCCATTCGCATAAATAAAGTTATTTGAGTTTTCTGGGCTTAAGCCAACTTCAGCAGAAGGCATTTGAGATAGAAAATCATTGACGTTACTAATACCAGCATCTTGCATTTCTATGCTTGAAATTACAACTACAGGTGTAGGTGTAAGTGCACTAATACGTTTGATTTTTGAGCCCGTTATTTGAATACGCTCTACTGATTCTTCTTCTACCGTTTCTTCAACTGAAAAAGCAGGTGCTGAGATTGTTGCAGCTGTACCAGCACCAACGAACATAGCTAATCGTATGGCTCTAGTTACTTTATTGTTTTTATACATGTTACTCCCTGGATCACCGTAAGTGATTGGTTGTTTGTTTGTTTGTTTTTATTTTAAATAAGATTCAGGGCTATGCTGCCCCGTTATCTATAATTAAACCGTCTGATCTGTCAACTACGATAATAAACGGGAAATGCTCAAACCGTCAACACCAGTTGCAACTAAACAACACAAATCGAAACACAGAAACACATTTACACACACTTCTGACAAACATGAACATCAGCACAACCCATTGTATTTACTAAACTTAATAACAAAAAACAAAACCCTGACCACAGGGTCAATTTATTTCCGCAACAAACTAGCAACATAAGAAACCTCAAAATCACACAATAGCAACAAACAACTTACCTTTACATAACAAGAACTTACACACTTGCAATGATTTCTATAGAACCTTTAAACCCAAAACACAACGACAGCATAATAAGTCCACATATCAATTACTTAAGAAACAAAACCACAACACCGTATACTTTAAATTACAAAGCGTGACATTTTACAAATTGCAATTTTCATTCTTTATTCCGTTTTTTCATTTTTACAATACTTGGACACTATTTTAGCTTTATTGTGAACTACGTTATAATGTTGCTCCACACACCTTTACTGCTCAAAAACATGCACAAAAATAAACACCAAATAGCAATTAAGCGTTTATCAACTTTACTTGAGCACTTAAGTGAACAGTCAAAGCGAATCGATCAATTAAATGCTCAAAATAAGTCACACTTCCTAATCGAAAATAATAATTTATTCTCTCAACACTTATTTAGTACTGAAAGTGATTTATTCACCCCCTACGTGAAAGAAGTAAATAAAAGACTAGAGGAGTTCTCTCGTTTATATAGTTCAAGTGGTGAAAATATAAATAAAGCAGAATTTGCTATGTCTTCATTACTGCAAATAGAGCAACAAATTTCAGCGCTTATGAACGCGATACAAGCAAACCAATCGATGCATCAAGCTGCACAAGTGAGCTTCGATGCGAGAAAGAAAGTCCGCGCTAAATGGGCAAAGGTGAATGAAGTAAAGAAAAACGATAAATACAATCAGATGGTGAAGTCTGTCGTACTCTCAAGCCAACAACTATACCAGCAACTAACTGAACACCATGAATTTGAACGTCGATTAATGGCAATGATCACCGAGCGTGAACAACAACGTCAACGAAGTCAAAGTGCCAACGCAAGTAAGCTTTCACAAGAAGTACTAGCTTTACATCAGCGGTTGGGACGATGCCGCAAAGCGATTTCCTCAATTGAGAGAAATATTGAAACGGCAGAAAAGAACACTCTTAGGTAATTTTGTAAACCTGCCCTTCTTAATTCGCATTTTCGCTTTACTCAGGTTACTCTTTGAATAAGCTCACATATAGCAAATAATATTATAAAGAGGTTTATATGAAAATTTCAGACGACATTCACAATTATTATGAAAAATTAGTCATGCAGCACTTTGTTGCTGGAAAAATTGATGAAAAGTATGATACAGATTTTATTGCAGACTTAACTTGTGTTGTATTAAATCAACTACCTACACGTTATATCCGCCATGAAGTTGACATGGCCTTCTACTTGCCTCCCTCAGAGCGTTTTGAAATGGAAACTAAAGTTAAAAAAGCAATCAATAAAGCTCTTGAATTCATGCAAGTGAACAAGATTGGCTAAATAGAGAGTAAGTATGGGGGATTGGGTGGCGACCCAATCAGCCACACCTCGGCACATGAGTCGTCTGCTGCGGTTGCTCCCTTCCAGGCCTGGCCGAGTTCACAGAGTATCATTGCGAGGGGACCGAAAGGGTCACCATAGAGGCTTTAAAAATTAATCTCTTAAAGCGGCGCGAATTATCGCTAATCACTTTAAGAGATGCAAGCAGAAGTTAACAAAAGCTTACTGCTTGATGGTATTTTAAACAGCTCATCTTCTATATTAACCTTTATTGCTCACTTCCTTACTTAGCTTTTCATTTATCTCTAATAAAACAGATTTGATAACCAGCAAATTCTCCTTACCAATTCGCAGTAAGAGTTTATCGCTATCGGCTAATGCTTCTAACTGAGGCTCTTTAAATTTATACATTACACTGGTTCGTGTTAAGGCCATCGAAGACTTAGGTAACTCCATGTCTAATACTCGCGTGATGGCATCTTGTAATGTATATGTAAAATCCTCTTCATAGCCAAGTTCACTGTACGCTTCATCAACCAAGGGTTTAACCTCAAAATACCAACTAACAAGCGTAGTGCTATCTATGGACCGCAACAAGTCAACATAAAGGTCAAAGCGCTTACTTGTCGTATTATCCCATTGCCAAACATTTAATTCATCACCACTTAAAGGCTGTTCATCTACAGAAAACTTTGTCTTAGGTTTGATGAAAGGACTATGTTCATAAGCAAGTAGTCCTTGAGAGAAGTTGTCAGTAAAGACAACAAAACGGCGGATCATATCTTCATTAATTAATAACGTTAACAATTCATTACGCCAGGTTAATTCAGGTAGCTTCGCTTCCAGCCAAACGTCACTTTCATCCAGTGCTGGTAATGTAACTTCTGGTTTCTCTACAACAATATCTTCTTCAACAGACGGTTCAATTTGAACAACTTCGCTTTCCACTGCTGTCATTTCAACCGCATCTTCCTGTACTACAGGCTCTTCAATAGCCTTCACTTCAGGTTTCTGTTTAAGCAGCTCACTAGAATCCATTGGCCTTTTTTCTATTTTCCCGCCTGAAAACTGCCACAGTGCGATAGCCACCAAGATAAAAGCAACAATGAAAATAATTAGTGGTCCAGAGTTTTTTTCACTACTGTCTTGTTCTACTGGTTGTTTTGGTGCTGAATTGTCCATAGTTACCCAAATTAAATATAGTAAACATTAGTTATGCTTTATTGCATCGTTTTTTGTTATCCAATGCAAGCCTCAATAAGTAATTTTTATCACTTTTTTGTTTTTAAATATGAATTACTCAAAAACAAAGTTAAAGTTTATAGCTGCTTCATTAAGCTGTGCTATCAATAAATTAATCGCCTTTATTGTGCATCTTCTTGATTTTCAGGCAATGCACTTATAAAAGCAGGTAGTTTATTACAGTTTTTGACCACTCGATTAATCAGAGGGTAAGGACTCATATCAACATTAAATCGATGAGCATTATAAACCTGCGCAACCAAGCAAATATCAGCTACAGTGACCGTATCAGCAAAACAATACTGCCCTGCACTCGTCTTTAATTGCGTTTCAATCGCAGCAAAGCCTATAGACATCCAGTGTTCAAGCCAGCTTTGCTTAGCTTCATCATTGACCTTTAACGAATTTGCTAGGTATTGTTGCACACGTAAGTTATTCAACGGATGCACTTCACAAGCAATATCTAATGACAGAGCCTGTACTTTTGCCTTTCCTTTGGCGTCATTCGGGTATAAAGAATGCTCTGGTATTGTCTGCTCTAAATAATCAATAATGGCCAATGATTGATTTAATGAAAAACTATCATCAACTAAAGTGGGTACTAAATGGTTTGGATTAAGCTCACTGTATTGGCTGCCATGTTGTTCGCCACCGTCTTTAACTAAGTGGACTGAAATCGACTCAAAGCTGATGTTTTTTAAATGTAGTGCTATACGTACACGATACGCGGCAGTAGAACGCCAATAGCCATATAATTTCATAGTATTCCTTCTTGTCAGTTTTATTTAAAACAAAAAATGCTAATTACCAAATAGAACTAACTACTAAAGTTAGCTCTAATATCGATAATTAGCATTTATTTTTAACGTTTTATCAATTGATTTGCGTCTATTATTTTTGCTTTATTATTAAGTTATTACTGAGCTTTGTATTCAACAACCTTTTGGTCAATTGCACCAAAGATACTCACACCTTCTTGGTCGAACATTTCAATGCGTACCGTGTCACCAAAACTCATAAATGGCGTACTCGGCTTGCCGTCTGCGATAATCTCTAACATACGAACTTCTGCTAAACAGCTTGATCCCGCAGAGCGATCGTAATTAGAAATAGTACCAGAGCCAATAACACAGCCCGAAGATAATGGGCGAGTTTTAGCCGCATGAGCAACAATTGTCGGAAAATCAAAGGTCATATCAACACCACAATTTGGCTGACCAAATAACTCATTATTCAAATGCGTAGTTAACGGTAAGTGTAATTTTTTACCATCCCATGCGTCACCTAGTTCATCAGGCGTTATAGCAACGGGTGAAAAGGCACTTGATGGCTTAGAAGCAAAGAAACCAAAACCTTTAGCTAGTTCACCCGGAATAAGATTACGCAAAGAAACATCATTTACCAACATAAGTAATTTAATATGTTCTGCTGCTTGCTCTGGTGATGCTCCCATTGGAACATCATCGGTGATCACGGCAACTTCTGATTCAAAATCAATACCAAAATCTTCATTTGCGATTAAAATATTATCACGTGGTCCAATAAACGCATCTGAGCCACCTTGGTACATTAATGGATCAGTCCAGAAAGTTTCAGGCATCTCAGCATTTCGTGCCTTACGTACTAACTCAACATGGTTTACATAAGCACTACCATCAGCCCATTGATATGCTCGGGGTAGTGGTGATTCACATTCAGCTTGTTCAAAAGCTAACGTATCTGAAATTTCATTATTATTAAGTGCGCGATAAACTTCAGCTAATTTAGGTGAAATATCACTCCAGTTATCAATAGCCGCTTGCAAAGTAGCAGCTATCTCACTAACCACTACCGCTTTATCAAGTGCACGGTTAACAACAACCAGTTGACCATCGCGTGTATTATTTTTAAGTGTTGCTAATTTCATTGTTAAACCTTCTTAATTAAAACCGTCTTTTGTTGAGACCCTAGGGGCTGTTGATCTTTCAGGGTTAAAATTTATTCAATTTAAAACGGATTTAATCGCGGCGCGAGTTTTGTATCATAGTCATTCTATTAAAAAAGCGAGCAACAATGAGTCAATTTGTTTTAAATGAACCCTAAAGGGCAGCACTTGTTTGAAATTTATACTACGTTATCGTATGTTCGAGTAGCCAGCTACACGTCACATACTCTGCCTTGTCTAAATACCAAAAAAGTTGCTGTAAAAGTAATCTCGAAAGGTCAACAGCCCCTAGACACATGAAAGTATGGTACGGATTTTTTAGCCGACAGCCAAACTATAGTGTCAGCTTAACAAAATCAGTACGGAATAATTTCTTTACGGTGATTATTACACGGCTTTACACGCTTAATCACAGTCCATTAGTTCAGTTATATTTTTACTGTTTTTTTATTAATGTCGTACTCTCTAAGCTTGTTTGCAATGGCCGTATGGCTAAGGCCAAGTTTTTTAGCCAATTGTCTGGTACTTGGGTAAGCGGGATACAATTTACGCAATAAATCAGCTTCAAAGTTTTTCACCGCTGCATCCAAGGTTCCTTCAAACTCTTGTTCTAGATAACCATGCTCTCGTGTATAAGCAGGTAATTGTAGGTGAACAGTTTCAATTTCATCACCTTCGAGTAATGAAGCAGCGCGGGTAAGTACATTCTCTAACTGGCGAATATTGCCAGGCCAAGGGTAATGCTCAATAAAATCACGACAGTCATCACTAATCTTTAAATGACTTCGACCTATTTGCTGCGCCGCTTGGTGTATAAAAAATTCAGCCAATGGTAAAATATCGCTGCGACGCTCTCGAAGCGCTGGTAATGTCAGGCCAAAAACATTTAAACGATAATAAAGATCTTCTCTAAACTCACCCAATGAAACAAGATTTAACAAGTCTTTATTGGTAGAGCTAATTATGCGGACATTGACTGTAACTTCTTGCTCAGAGTCAACACGCCTGAAACTACCGTGTTGAATGACTCGCAACAGCTTACTTTGTAGCTTAGCTGACATCTCGCCAATTTCATCTAGAAAAACGGTGCCACCATCAGTTAATTCAAAAATGCCACGTTTACTTGACTCATCATCCTTTTCTCCGACCCCAAATAGCTCTGATTCTGCAACATCATCAGGTAAGGCACCACAGTTTAGCGTCATAAATGGATGTTCCGCACGTTCACTAGCGCCATGACAAGCTCTTGCTAATAACTCTTTGCCTGTACCTGTTTCGCCCATAATCAAAATAGAAGAATCTAGATTTGCCATTCGCTTGGCTTCGCGAATAACTTTTCGCATGGCACTGGAACTTGCTTGGATACCTGTAAAGGTGTTTTCACTTGGCTGTTTGAAGGCGTTCATTTGCTGACCTAAACGTGCTTCAGATTTTAAAATCAAAACAGCGCCAGCAAGCACTTGGCTCTCTTCTTCGCCTGTAACATGTATCGGCATAATATCAGCAACAAAGTCTTCACCTTGAAACTTCAAACGTCGCGTTTGTGCTAATACATCACTAGCATCTAACCAGCGATTAAAGTTGAAGCCTTTAAGCCATAGACTTATGTGCTGACCGACGAGTGAGCCTTCATCTTCGCCGATAATGCTAGAAACAATAGTATTAACAATCCGGATATTGCCCTTTCTATCGATCGATATAAAAGGGTCAGGGAAGGTTTTTATTAAGGTAGATAATTCGTTTCTTTCACGCTCAGACGGCATGTAAGGAGCGGTTTTTACATCTCCTACCCCTTCAATCAACCGCAGTCGTGGCATAAAAGTTTGTAAATCTGAAAAATCTAAATCAGGAATATTGATAAAAATACGTCCTGGCTGCATTAGCTCAATACCACGTACGTTGATACCGTGTTCGACAAATATACCTAATACTTTTTGTCCCATGCCAACACGGTCATGACAAGTAATTTCCAAACGCATTTCACAAGCCCTTAATCTAGAATTTCGAAAAAGGCTATTGTAAACTAATTTTTACGATAATAAAGCACAACCTTGCTCAACTGACACTTTAAGGAAGGTTATACATTATACCATTTACCATGTACTTAAGTAGTTAGTCTTCTAACTTGTCGGTTTTAGCAGCGCAAATAAAGTCGTTCTTATGTAAACCACCGATAGAGTGAGTCCACCACGTTACAGTAACTTTACCCCACTCCAGTAAAATTGATGGGTGATGAAATTCACTTTCGGCAAGCTCTGAAACTTTATTGGCAAACGCCCAAGCTAACTTATAATTCTTAAATTTGTATTCTCGCTCAAGCATCATTACGTTATCACGCACTTGTGGCACCCAATCAGGTATTAATGCCATCAATTCTTTAAGCTCTTCATCACTTACTTTAGGCGCATCTACATGACAAGCTTCACAAACTTGACTCGCTAATTTTTCACTTGATTGTACTGTCATTATTTATCCTTTATTTACTCTTTATTTTCTTAAGTATATTTTAATTCTTTGACACATTAGATACGTGTAACAAATTTGACTTAATGCTGTATTCTAAAAGCTCAGCTAGCTTGTTTTGCCGGGAATTTTGCATCGTGCAAACCTAGCATTTGTGCTTTAGCAACTAACTCCATGATGTCATCAACTTCAAACTTTCTGATATCATCTAAATCAGACACCTTATTTAGCAAGTAATAAATTGGTTGCATTATATCGATGCGATAAGGCGTTCTTAACACATCAAGTACATCAAAGGGTTTGCGCTCTGCATTATCACTATTTATCGCATATTCCGTTTCACCTGGCGAAGATAAAACGCCACCACCATAAATTCGTAGACCTTTAGGTGTATCAAGCAAGCCAAATTCAATGGTAAACCAATAAAGGCGTGCTAAAAATACTCGCTGCTCTTTGCTCGCGTTTAAGCCCATTTTCCCATAGGCTTCGGTATAGTTTGCAAAAGATGAATTGGTCAATAATGGGCAGTGACCAAAGATCTCATGAAAAATATCAGGCTCTTGCAAGTAGTCCATTTCTTCACGGCTACGGATAAAAGTTGCAACAGGAAATTTTTTCTCTGAGAGTAATTTAAAGAACTCACCAAAGCCAATTAAGGCTGGGACAGGATGACATTGCCAACCAGTCGTTTCTTGTAAAACCTTACTAACATCTTCAAGTTGTGGTATGCGATCCATGGGTAAGTTTAACTTTGTTAAGCCATCATGATATTCGTCACAAGCTTTATCTTTAATGCATGCCAACTGGCGAATGATCAGTTCTTGCCAGATTAAATTCTCTTCATCTGACCACTGTATGAAGCCCTGTTTGTCAGGTACTTTTGAAATATACTTTGTTGCTTTTGCCATGTATTTAACCTTTATTTTGTACGACTCTTGTTTTTGGTTAACATGATTTTAACATGTTGTTAGCGTATTTTTAATTCTATTGCTGTATTTATCTTAAGACATAAAGACAGATAAAAGAAAGCTACACAAAACGGTTAAAAAACCAACAAAAGCATTTGCTGTACATGAAAGGTTACATAGTCAATTACAAAAAAAGATCCGCAAAGCGGATCTAAGCTATAATATACACACTATGATTTCTTGGAGGGTGCTATTAAAGACTTAATCTGCTTAGCTATTTTTTTACGAACCTGATTTAGCTTAGGCTTTTCTTCAAAAGGAATCGGTCGACAAAGCTCCATTGTTTTTGCACCAAGTCGTGCTGTTAACATGCCCGCTCCTAATCCTTGAGCAAAACGAGCGGATAATTTCCCTAATAATTCAGCGCCAAGCATATCACTGCCAAAATCAGCAACTAATTCACTGGCTCCTGCATAAGCCATATTAACAAATACCTGCTTAATTAACTTTATCCGACTCCAGTAACCTAGCTTCAAGCCATAAAGCCCTGCAATTTTATTTATCATACGTAAATTACGCGTTAACATAATCAACATATCAATAAGTGCCACAGGACTTAACGCGACTAATACAACAGCTTCAGTTGAAAATTTTGCCACTTCGTTTAACGCTTTTTCATCAACTTTATTTAATACAACACGAGAATACAGCTGAACTAACTCACTAGAGCTATGCCCCGCAGTAAGAGCCTCCTGCCAAACCTGCTGTTCTTTGGGGTTATCAAAAACAAGATCACAAGGTAAGCTATTACTAATATTGTCACAAAAATCTTTACCTCGCTGATTAGAGCGCTCACTTAACTCCTCACCATCAATGGATAGCAGTTCAGTTGCCGTTTGCTTCATTTTTTGTCGGCTTTTAAATTGTCTAAGTCCGGTGAACTCTCGTAAAAGAGCATTACCAGCGACAACAGATAAAGCAGTAAGCAAAATTGCATAAAGGCTGGTAATAATTGGTGACTGCTCAAAGCCTGTAATAAAGAAATCAACAGCTTCAATGGCAATTAAAGTAATGAATAAAGTACTAATAATTCCCCATAACCAGGAGCGATTCCCCTTTTTAACTCCAACTATGTCTTGATGTAAGTGCTCTGAGCTTAGCTCAGTTAGCCCTATTTCATCTAAGCCATTTTCGTCAAGTGCTGTTGGCAGGTAGTCATCATTTTCAAAAAGAACTTGCTCAGTAAAATTGTTGCTCGAGTTTTTATCTTTGTACTGACGATCTTGGCAGTGTCCTGATTTGCCAAGTTCCACCACCTCCTCATTTTCCGTGAAGACAATTTGCTGCTGTTGGTTTTCATTATTTTTATAGGTCATATCATTTTATCTGCGAGTAAGAACTGTAACACTTGGTCCATGCGAACATGTGGTAAACATTGATGCTTACCAAGGCCGCTTAATGGGGCAAAATCAATAAAATTAAACGGTTTACTTTGCCAGTAATCATCCTTTGGTAACTGGCTAGGTACAGCCCCAGGAAACACTGTGATTTTTTGACCAAAAACCTCGTTTGACTCATCTAAAGCTGAAGTAGCTAATCGCTGCCCTTGAATAACAGGGATGTCTTCACCCTTGTGTTTACTAATACCTGAGTTGGTGGCTTTAACTGAAGCTATTGCTAACGTTTTTAGCTGCACGGCTTCATAATTTAAATGATGTTTATTTTGATGAATGAGTTGGTTTAACAATGCTACTAATGGCACATGTTGCTCAGGGGTAACATGATCAGCTTTGGTTGCAGCAAAAAGCAGCTTATCTATTTTTGGTAAAAATAAGCGAGAAAAAAGCCCTGATTTACCATAATTATAACTTTCTAAGACCATAGACATAGCAAGCTCTAAATCAGCAAAACTTTCTTTGCCATTATTTAATGGCGTCAAACAATCGGCAAGTACAATTTGACGATCAAAACGAAGAAAGTGTTCACGGTAAAATTTACGTACCACTTGCTCTTTATATTCGAGGTAACGTGATCGCAACATACCGATTAAGCTATTATCCGGAGCGTTTTGATAGTCGTTAGCATCAAGGTTTTCTAGATAAGGGAAAGGGAAAAACTCTAGAATAGGTGCACCAGCTAAATCACCTGGTAATATGAATCGACCAGGCTGGATCACAGACAAACCCAACTCATAACGAAAAGTATGCAACAGTGCGGTATATTCTTGCGATAACTCAGCCAATAGCTCTTCACTAGCACAATCAAAGGGATCTATTTTTTTCAATTTTGCTAAAAAGCTCCTACTGTGCTCACTTCTTGGTGCTTTTGTCATTAAGCTGTGAGTTTGCTCTGACCATTCTTGATAAGTTTGCTTAAGCATTGGTAAATCAAGCAACCACTCCCCAGGGTAATCAGTAATATCTAACGTTAAGGTCGCCATATCAGTGGCATACTTTAGTATTGAGTTTTTAGGTTGATATCGAATAGCCAGACGTAGCTCACTAATCCCATGAGTTGGCTCTGGCCAACTTGCAGGCTCAGACGTTAATGCTGATATAGCAGCATCATAATCAAATCTTGGTACATGGAAATGCTGTTGAGGTACGCGTTTAGCAGCAATAAAGTCACCTTGATGAACAGGGTCAAAGAAGTTTAACTTTGCGCCATTACCTTCGTTAATCAACTGATTAACTAATGAAGTTATAAAAGCTGTTTTACCGCTACGGCTCAAACCGGTCACCGCTAAAGCGACATGTTGATCTAGTGTACGCTTTAGCAATTCATTAGCTTTATGCTTTAACTTATCTAAACCACGACTTTTTATTAAGGACTTACTTATTAGTGCCATCTTATTGGTGCCATAACGAATTGATTACTTATAGGTTATCATCTGATTTGTAGAGTACTTTGATAATAAAAGCTTTTAAGACAAATAGCACTCTTATGAATAAATTTTATCTGGTGAATAGGTATATCAAAATAAATATAGGGCAATCAGCAACATGCTTAAAATAATAAAGCTGTCAAAAGACAGCTTTATTAAGTGCTCGTTGGTACTCTTCAATAACCATTCACTGAATAAATAATTAAAGCTTATTTATTTCTCTAGATACAGTAAATTCAGCGGAGGTAACATATTGTTCCATGCCTTGTAACTTCTTTTCTAAAGAGCGAAACTTACGGCTAATATCATAAAGTGCCTGCTTGGGCGGTTCGCCCGCTTGCCAAATCCGCGCCTTCACTTTAATAGACTCGTTGGCAACATCAGCCTCACGCTTTCTTTGTTTTCGGCTATCACTGAACTGATTTGTAGTAGACTCAAACTTACTTTTACTACTTTGCTCCGGTGATTTATCCAAAATAAACCAAGCGGCAACATAACCTAAGATAAGAAAAGGCATGCCAAATAGTACACCTGATACCACTAGAATTCTTACCAACCAAGTTTCCCAACCAAAATAATCTGCAATACCAGCACAAACACCTGCTATTTTACCTTGCTCGGCATTTCTGTATAGCTCTCCTCTTTTCCGGTTCATAGCTTATTTCTCCAGTTCGGGGTCTCCGCATCTAAAATTGCTTCAAGTGTTTGTATCCTATCAGCCATGTTATCGGCAATTTCAGACAACTCTGACAACTGGATATACTCTTCTTGACTAAGACCTTGGCTAACTTGTTTTTTACTGCGGTAATGCAACACTAACCATATAGGGGCGACAATAATCATAAATATAATGACTGGTGCAACGATGATCTCTTCCACAATACTTCTCCTTTTTTCTATTGAGCGATAGCTTTATTGTTTTTATTTTTTATTACTTTTCATTTTGGCTTTTAGTTGGGCTAATTCATCATCAACTTTTTCATCCGTCTCAAGTTCAGCAATTTCATCTGCTAATGACTTACTGCCTAAATCGTATGAATCAACCTGAGATTCAATATCGTCTACCTTCCGCTCATAGTGATCAAAGCGATTTAAGGCATCATTCACACGAGTACTATGAATATTCTCTTTTACTTTTAAACGAGAAGTTGCTGATTTTTCCCGTATCACTATCGCTTTTTGACGAGATTTTGCATCAGTTAGCTTATCTTGTAATTGCGAAATTTCATCTTGCAACTTACTGATATGCTCATCTGCATGCATTAACTCTTCAACTAATGCTTGAGCACTCTCACTACACTTTTTCTTTTCCATCAAAGCCGCACGCGCTAAATCTTCACGGTCTTTACTCAAAGCTAGCTCAGCTTTATCCTGCCACTGCTGTGCATCTTTTTCTAAACGGTTAACTTGACGAGTTAATTCCTTTTTATCAGCCAATGTTTTTGCTGACGTTGAACGCACTTCAACTAAGGTATCTTCCATCTCTTGAATGATTAATCGGACCATTTTAGCTGGGTCTTCTGCTTTATCTAATAAGTTATTAATATTAGAATTAATAATATCGGTGAACCTTGAAAAAATACCCATAACATCTTCCTCAACTAGTGGCTAAATCATGCCAATTTGTATTTATCTTACTTAAACTAAGCATTAACTTAGCGTTGAATTACACTTATAAGACATTCATTTTTTACGCCAACTTTCAAAACCACAATAACTACATGTTTTAAAAGAAGTTATTATTTATTCAAAAAAGACTTTAAACAATGTAAGTAATAAAATACACTATTTGTTAGTGAAATAAACCAACATTTGAGTTTAATATGGCGCGTTTTAACCAACAAGATAATCTTCTTGGCCAATCGAATAGTTTTTTAGAAGTACTAGAGCAAATATCTCAAATTGCTCCATTAAGTAAACCTGTACTCATTATTGGTGAGCGAGGAACAGGTAAAGAGCTTGTGGCAGCTCGATTACACTTCTTATCTAAGCGTTGGGAACAAAGCTATTTAAAGCTTAATTGTGCAGCATTAAATGAAAATTTACTTGAAACAGAGTTATTCGGCTACGACAGCGGTGCATTTACCGGCGCAAGTAAGCGACATGAAGGACGATTTGAGCGAGCAGATAAAGGTACACTCTTTTTAGATGAGATTGCTAATACCTCAGGACTCATTCAAGAAAAGCTATTACGAGTGGTGGAATACGGTGAATTTGAACGTGTTGGTGGTTCAAGAACTATTACTAGCGATGTTCGACTAGTTGCAGCAACTAATGAAGACTTACCGACATTAGCCGCATCAGGACAATTTAGAGCCGATTTATTAGATCGCTTAGCCTTTGATGTCATAACCTTGCCACCACTTAGAGAGCGTTTAGACGATATAATCATGCTCGCAGAGCACTTCGCTATTAATATGGCACGTGAGCTTGAGTTTGAGCTGTTTAGTGGTTTTACTGAAAAAGCTAAACGTAGCCTACTTGAATATCACTGGCCCGGGAATATTCGTGAACTAAAGAACGTGGTTGAACGAAGCGTATATCGCTGCAACAACCCTCACTTACCCGTGCATGAGTTAATCATTGACCCATTCGACTCCCCTTTTAGGCCAAGTCAACGTATTCAAACACACGACAGGGTCAATGAGCTCAATAAAGACACAACACCAGTTGATAGCAGTCTAACAAACGAA
>Ga0209395_1005325_pt1 | contig 14550 bp, 9 predicted proteins | sample GOMGulsemesocosm_3_FD_184635 | JGI IMG/M metagenome (GOLD analysis project Ga0209395, IMG submission 184635) | Methane-oxidizing microbial communities from mesocosms in the Gulf of Mexico - GOM9D Gulf of Mexico (SPAdes) (version 2) | ecosystem: Environmental > Aquatic > Marine > Cold seeps... | reverse complement strand
AATATTTAACAAAGATAGTATCTCTACTTACAAACTCCTCTAATTTCTTTACAAAAGCAGTATATCAATGACCAAGTGGTTTCATCATTAAATGTTTGTGTTTATCAAGTTTAAAAATGAACACATGGATTATAATTTACTTTTATCCAATATTTAATACTGGCTGTGGCTCATTTTATATATAAAGAGTACCAGCTAGAGAACTAAAAAACAAATACATCTATCCCCTTTAATAATCAATTATTCAATGAAAAAAAATAAATATTTGAAAAATACGATCACAGCGCTCTTGATCCTATTTTTTTTACAATCCTGTGCAAAAAAATCAACTACAGCATCTACCATTGATTTCATTAAAAAAGTAGAAACAAGCCTTATACCTTCGGTATATATAGAAGGTGATGCAACTTGGTCCATAGAAGAACGCATGAAACATTATGGAATTCCAGGTGTTAGTATTGCTGTGATACATAAAGGTAAAATTGTGTGGACAAAAGGCTACGGTGTAACCGACTCCATCAATAAATCTCCTGTGACTGATAAAACACTTTTCCACGCATCATTACTGGGCATGCCTTTAACTGCTTATGCTGCATTAGGTCTTGTAGAACAACAAAAAGTTGTCTTAGATGCAAATGTGAATCGCTATTTGAAATCTTGGAAAGTACCTGAGAATGAATTTACCAAAGAACATAAGGTTACTCTAAAAAATTTATTGAATCATTCTGCTGGGTTCGGACTTCACGCAATTCAAGGATATACCAAAGGTGAACCTGTACCCACACTTACACAGGTTTTAAATGGTACAGCTCCAGCTAAAAACATTCCAGTTGTTCTAAATAAAGAACCAGAAGAAAGTATTTATATTTCAGCTGCTGGCTATGCGATTGCGCAACAAATGATGGTAGATATTGCCGATAAAAAATTCCCAGAGCTTATGCATGAATTGGTGTTTCAACCGTTAGGCATGAACAATAGTACATTTAATCAAACACTTAGTTCAGTACAATCAAGTAGGGCAGCAACGGGTTATTTGACAGATGGTTCTATGGTAAAAGGGAAAGGACATAACTATCCAGTGATGGCTGCAAATGGTTTATGGTCAACTGCAGAGGATCTTGCGAAATTTGTAATCAATATACAGCAAACCCTTAAAGGAACTAGTACAAAAGGATTGTCTAAAGAGATGACGGAATTAATGCTTACACCTTATGGAACAAGTAGTTATGGACCCGGATTTAAGTATGGACTAGGAATGCAACTTATTGATAAGCAAGGTGAAACCTACTTAAGACATTGGGGATGGAACAGGGGCTTTTTTGGTCAGATAGCTGCTCATAAAGACAAAGAATTTGCTGTGGTTGTGTTAACCAACTCCACATACCCAGCTTTTAATGAAGAAGTGATTCGTTCTGTTGCTCTTGCTTATGATTGGGAGAACTATGTTCAAGTATATCAAAAGAAAGACGTACAACTTTTCCTAGATGGCAACTTCGCAAAAGCACTTGAGACTTATAGAAATTTACTAAAACAAAATCCAAATAATCCTGCTATTAGTAGGGCAAAAATAAACAGCTTAGGATATCATTTCATAAGAAACGAACAAACCAATGTTGCACACGATGTTTTCAAAGTGAACACCATGCTGTATCCTGAGAATGCTGATGTGTACGATAGTTATGGAGAAGTTTGTAAGATGCTAGGCAACATTGATTTGGCAATTTTAAATTATTCTAAATCACTTGAATTGGACCCTCAAAATACCCATGCCAAGGAGATGCTAACCGAATTGCAGAAAAAGTAACTATAACTGGCTTTTATGTAGCATAATAAAACATGAAGTCCCAAATAAATAGAAAAAAATATCAATAAATTTTATCAAAACTAAGAAACAAATTATGTTTAAGTCCTACACATCAATTGCAAAGGCAATACTATTCTTTCTGGTTTCCGGTGCGCTATTTGCTCCCCCGGCATCCGCACAAAAAGATAATTTTAGCTTCAAGTCTAAAATTTTTCAGGAAACTAGAGAGATTGTGGTGCATTTACCAGAAAAGTATAATCCAAACAGCAAAGAAGGGTATCCAGTTTTCTATATGCTTGATGCAGATCAGGAAACTGATGAAATTGCAGCACAAACGGCTGATGAGTTGCCAGAAGTGATTGTAATTGCTATCCATAATGTTCGTCGGGGAATGGACTTTCTACCTCACCACATTAGTACTAAGAGGGACGAAAAACAGGTGTTTGGCAACGGAGGTAAATTTCTATCCTTCATACAAGATGAATTGATGCCTTTAGTTCAAAAGAAATTTAGAACCAATGGACGTCGATTTTTTCATGGACATTCTTGGGCTGGCCAATTTGTGACCTATGCCTTAAGCGAGTCACCTGAATTATTTGATGGTTTTTTCATCACTAGCCCTTCTTTCGGGAGTTATGGGGACAAAACTTTTAGTAATCTGAAAGGTGTTTTTAAACAGAATCTAGATTTCCCTGCATTTGTTTATGTCAGTGTTGGTGGTAATGAACGTCCAGGTCTTAAGACGGACTATAGCCGATTGACTACGCTGTTAAAGCAATACCTTCCAAAGCAGGTAAAATTAGTGTATGAAATAAATGAAGGTGCAATTCACGATAATAGTGGTAGCATCTCTATTCCCAAAGCCATGAAACTTTATTTTTCAACCGCTCCCGCGACTACTATTCAAGAGGCATTTCCAGTATTGGAAGGTCCCTATCTTGGGCAAAAGCCTCCAGGCTTAACTCCCGAAGTTTTTGCTCCTGGTATTGTTTCGACAGCGCATCATGAGTGGGGCCCTGTCTTCACACCCGACATGAAAGAGTTCTATTTTAGTAGGAGAAACAACAAAAGTGGAAAAGATTCGCATTTTGTTTTTAAATCCGAGAATAATCGATGGCACGAGACAATATTGGATACCCGGATGGGTGGGGCTATCTCACCTGATGGTAAGACTATGCATAATGGAAAACGATATAGGGAGCGAACCGATGATGGATGGTCAGAGTTAAAAAGTCTTGGCTCTGCGTTTGAAGACATCGACATCATGCGCCTTACGAGTTCGTTCAAAGGCACTTATGTTTTTGATGATGGATATAAAGATGGAAAGGCTAAAATTCGATATTCTCGACTGATAAATGGTGTTCGTGAAACCCCGAAGCCACTTAGTAAAGAGATAAATACCGGAAAACAGAACGTCCACCCCTTCATTGCACCTGATGAGTCCTATATTTTGTGGGATAGTAAAAGAGATGATGGCTATGGTGGTAGTGATATCTACGTTAGTTTTCGGCAGGAAAACGGCTCTTGGGGAACTGCCATTAACTTAGGAGATAAGATAAACACAAGCACCTCACAACGTGGAGGATACGTAACGCCAGATGGAAAATATCTTTTCTTTATGAGCCCTGCTAGCACAGGAAAAGGAGATGTATTCTGGGTGGATGCTCAGATTATTGAGAATCTAAGGCCCAAAGAATAAACCATATAACAAGTGCATCAACGTTGACAAAAGTAACACCTAAAGGAAGAAAATATGAAAACTACGAAATTATTAATATTGGCATGTGTTTTATTACTAAACACAGTCTATGCTCAAGAAAATAGTGCAAACGATGATACAACAAAGGCATATGAAATACCCAGAACTCAGGTCATTCAGATCAGTAATTCTGTAACAGATGCACTAAATAAACTTTACATAAAACTGCCAGATGGATATGAAAAAAACAAACATTTAAAATACCCTGTAATCTATTTTACTTCTCCGGTGCAGCATATCGAAATATTATCTGCGCTCACTGAAAGTCTGTTAGAAGACGTTATTTTAGTTGGGCTTAGCTGGCCAAAAGGAATGCACTATGGGAATTTGGACAGTTATGTGAACGACTTTCTTGGACAAGATGTTTTTAAGATGGTAGAAAGCAAGTATCGTGCTGATGCTGAAAGACGTACTTTTTTTGGATATTCTTGGGGGGGTGTAGTTGGTGCTTACATATTATCGAAACACCCCAATACCTTTAAAAATTTCATTCTTGGTAGTCCAGATCTTGGAGTTGATCATGAAGTCATACAGAAAATTTATAAACTTGAGTCTACTACAGCTGAAGAGCGAAAAAAACTGAACGCAAATGTTTTTATTTCATATGGCATATTGGAGGAGAAAAACACCCCTATTTTCAAAAAATTTATTACCATGCTTAAAAGCATAAACGATGAGAGTTTAACCTTACAACATATTGTGGTTGAAGGTAACCATCAAACAGCATTTCCTATGACTGCAGTCCAGAGTGTGATTTGGTTATCAGACTTGTTAAAAAAACAAGGAATTTAGCAAGATATTTTATTTTGTTCATTTTTTATGAATAGAATTTGACCAAAACTTATAATCCAAATAAAAAATTAATTGGATAAGAATTATACTCAGGTTTGCTAAGAATGTATAAAAATAATAGCCAATAAAAGGAAGAACACATGAAAAAAATATATTTTATTTTAACACTTGTATTCGCACTATTTTTAAATGCCTGCAATACGAATAAACATTGAGAATCTTAGATCTAAGTAAGACATACAGAGCTTATAGAAATGTTCAGTAGCCCGCTGGCGTATTGGCTTTATAACTACAGTTTAATAATAATAATAAATGAAACTTAAAATGAAACTTAAAATGAAACAAATAAAATATATTCTTTTAGCACTTGTATTGGTCCTATTTTTAAATGCCTGCAATACGAAAAAACAGCACTCAAAAGGCAATGATTCACCAACTATAGTAAACCCCTATTTTGGACAAAAGCCTCCAGGCTTAATTCCTGAAATTTTTGCACCTGGTATTGTTTCAGTCAATGGAAGAGGTGAAGGTAGTATTTCGTTTTCTCCTGATTTGGATGAAGTATATTTCGGAGTATTTCAAGAAGACGGAAATCCAAGTGTACATTTTTCAAAACTCGAAGGCAACAAATGGACAAATCCTAAAAAAGTAAATTTTACAAAAGACAAAAAAGCTGGAGAATTGCATCCTTATGTCAGTTCTAATGGTAAAAAGCTTTATTTTACCGCTTACGATTCTGAATTTGGGAACGGTAAAATTTGGTATGTAAACCGTTTCGAGAATTCCTGGAGCAATGCAATACAATTGGATTCACCAATAAATGGTGATGAAGTTTTTTATCCGAATCAAGCCAAAAATGGAGATCTTTTTTATTTTAATATTTCAAAACGAAAAACGTATTATGCTCCCAATAAAAATGGTGAATTTCCCGAAGTACATGAAGTTGAAATTGAATTTGGTATTCACGCTTTTATTTCCCCATCTCAAGATTTTTTAGTGGTAAATACTCGAAACAGAGAAGATGCTCAAAGAAATGACAGCGAAATTTATGTCTGTTTTAAGAAGAAAAACGGAACATGGTCAAAACCAATTAACCTTGGAAATGAAGTAAATTCTAATTTTAGAGAAACAAGCCCGAGTATCACTCCAGATGGTAAATATTTATTTTTTAGTCGATATAACGAAGAAGGTGGACTACCAAACTTTTATTGGGTGAGTACAGAAGTTATCCATAAGTTAAAAACGGCTTATTTTAAAAAGGAACAATAAATTTAGTACACATATATAATTTAATACTAATTGTTAATTAGTTTGTAACAAACATTAGAAAAATTTAAACAATCAGAAATGCTGCCATAAATTCAGGAGATAAGATAAACACAGAATTCGAAGATTCATTTTGGGAGTATAACACCAGATGGAAAATATCTCTTCTTTAAGAGGGGAAACTGGAAAACTAAAAAAGATGGAAGTACTAATTATGTAGGAAATAATTATTGGATGGATGCAAAAATTATTGCGAATCTAAGGACGAAGCAATAAAGGTATTAGTTGCTGGTGTTTTGATTGATGGTTGTTGGGAGGGGAGCCCAAATCATACTTTCTATGGATTGTGAATATTCTCCGTTACAACTAGGTTTATTTCCGCTAGTAGTTGGCATTCATCTACTTTACACCATTTAATGGTTTCCTTTCAATAGGTTTGTAACAATACAAACCGATAGAAAGATGGTTTATCGGAGCAGCCAAGATCAAGGGTTAAAATAAATATCCTAGCTCAGTTGGCAGATTGTAATTATAAATATTTAAAGAATGAAAACAACAAAATTAATACTATTGACCTGTGTACTATCGCTAAACACAGTTTTTGCTCAAGAAAACAAGCTTGATTTCCCTGCCTTAAAAGAGCGATATTTTAGCGAAAAGCTACCAGGCTTAATTCCTGAATTGTTTGCTCCTGGAATTATTGCAACCGAAAAGTATAAAGAAACAGTTGTAACGTTTTTACCAGATATGACGGAGTTTGAATTCAAGAGGTCTGGTGGAAGATATAAACAATCCACATTGTTTGTTATGCAATACAAAAATAATAAATGGAGCAGGAAGTCTATCTTGCCAGCCGATAGAAGTAAATATCAGGAACGATTCCACCCTGCAAAATCTGAGATGAGAAGCCATGAAATGTTCAAAGACATTCCCATCACTGGTTTAACCGTCTCTCCTAAGGGAACGTATTATTTTTATTTTATAGATTTTCAAAAAGGCGGCACTGGTCATATGAGTTATTCACGTCTTATAAATGGTACATATGAAACGCCTATAAAAATGAACAAATCGATAAACAAAGGAACATATATTGCCCACCCCTTTATTGCTCCAGATGAATCCTATTTAATGTGGGATGCTGAAAAAGAAGGTGCAAGTACTCCTGATATCTTTATTAGTTTTCGAAAGAAAGATGGTTCATGGGGAGCAGCAATTGACATGGGTTCTCAAATAAACACAGCAGCTTATGAGCAGCGCCCAAGAGTGACACCCGATGGAAAATATTTGTTTTTTTGGAGGGGAGATAAAAAAGTTAGAGATGATGGAAGTACCTATTGGGAAGGAAACCCGTATTGGATGGATGCAAAAATCATTGAGAACCTTAGACCCAAGTAATAAATCTTTAATATTTTCTGTTTAAATTTTACATAGTATTCAAACTAAAAAGCATCCAATGGATGCTTTTTAGTTTGAAAATAAATCTGACATGAAATGGTTATATATTTTAATTTATTTGAAATATTATTGACCTAAGTACTGAATATTGTATAGAAATAGATTGCTCTTGGGATATTTTACATACTATAATTATAACTATCAAATAGTATCTAGAACTATAACCGTATTTCACCAAATTTTATTTCTTAACATTAGTTTCTTTTTGGAACGAAAAAGATAGAGAGGTGTAATTTATGTTATATTTGATGAAAAAAGTATGGAAATTACTATTGGTGTGATTGTGTTGTTTGTTGCTATATTTATGTTTAAGAATTCTTTTTTCAGAAAACCTATTGCCGAATTAGATCATTTTGAATTGCAATTTAGGGTGAACCAAGAACTATCTTTAAAGATTCAGAATGATTTAGTTAATTATATGTTGGAGTTTAATGGTCAGAAGAGTTTGATTAATGATCAAATGACATTTGAGGAATATTTAAATTTCCTAAAAGAATCTCATGAATTATATCTTACAGATGCTGTTTTTAAAAAAGCAATAAAAAGAAAATCTAAATTGAATAAAATTGTTTTAGATCCAATGATAAAAAGTTTAAATAGTCAGTTTCTTACATATCAAGCTATGGAAACCAAATTAAGAGTATTGAGTGAAAGTTTATCAAATTAGTTTTAAATTATAGGATGTTTTATTTGGTTTTACATGTAGATTCACCTGAGATATTTTACATTATGTAATAATAGCTTACATAGTAAAGCATATAAGATCTATAACTACATGTTGTTTTAATATTGAATCATCCACAGGATTATCCAATATTAAAAATATATTATAATGTCCCGCGTTATGTTACTTTGCTTGGGTAAAAAGAGAAGTAATAACAACTAATTTCCTTCAAAAAAAAATCTTCAAAAGCCTTTATTCACAATGTTAATGAAATCGAATTTACGAGATTCACGAGCTCTTATTTATAAAATATGAAAGGAGCGAGTAAACACTTTTTATGCGACGACGTAGGAGGGAAGTATAATGTGTGTGTGTAATGGTTGGGAACTACTTAACTTTCAAATAATTTTATTTTTTAGCTATAAAACTGTCAAACAAGTTTGATGTTTATTTTTAACATTTCATTTTGCCTTTATTAGTTTTAGTATATTTGAAATAAATAATTTCATTTGACATTAATTAGTACAACTTTCACCTCAAATAAAACAAAGCTCAGCAAGTTTCTAATCTTATTTACATTTTTAGGCTTCTATTCTCATATAATATATACACAAAATGATAGTATAAAAGTTGAAAGATTATATTTACTTGGAAATACATCCAAACGTATAAAACCAAAAATATGTATCACTAGTTTTGAAAAAGCAGTCACTATTATTAATGATCGTATTTTGTCGAAAAACAAAAAAAACAATTATTTTTTGTTGAAAAAATCAATAATGCTCGACAATTTAAGCTTCTATTATCGTAAAGGGGGTGAACTGGCGAAAAGTTTAAATGCAATTCAAGAAAGTTTAAAGATAAAAGAAAAAATAGGAGAAACATTCACTCTCTGCTATACATATCGTCTTTTAGGTAGGTTGTATTTAACTAAAAAAGACAGTTTAAAGTCGTGGCAGTTTACTAAATATGCTTATGAATTAGCAAGTACTTATGGCAATCATAAAGAGATTGTAAATGGATTAAATCAATACTCCAAATATTTTTCGGTTTTTAGAGATCATGAAAAAGCAGAATACTATGTAAACAAGGCATACAATGTAGCAGATTCTATAGGGTATCAAAGAGGAAAAGCTTTTGCTTTAGCTCGCAAATCAACTTATGCTAGAAAAAAGAAGAATTATTATCAATCCATTATTTATTCTAATGAAGATTTAGAAATAAGTCTAGCAGAAAAGAATAAAATTGGAATAGAAAGAAGTTATAACGATCTAGGAGTCGCTTATAGAAAATTAAAGCAACCTAAACAAGCCATAAAATTTCATAAAAAATCACTTGATTTAGTGCTAGAAATGGAATTGGATGTCTTACTCGCCAATCGTTTATTAGCAATGAGCAACTCTTACTCAGATTTAAATAAAATAGAGAAAGCTTTTGCATACTATAGAGCTTACAAAAGGCAACAAATAAAAGATATTAATATTAAAAGCATTAAGGAATTTGCTCTTTTAGATGCTAAACATACTTATGAACAACAAAAAGCAATAGATAGCATTCAATTAGTAGAACGCCAAAAAACTGAAACTAAACATCAATTAGAGAAGGCATCTACACGATTTTGGAAATATACGAGTGCAATTACTGGTGTATTTGGTTTACTTTTCACAATTATCATCATTGTTTTACGAAGAAAAAGAGAGCAAGTAAAACTCGGTAAACTTAAAAATGAAATGTTACAAAATGAAATTAACTATAAACAAAAAGATATTTCCGATTTTGCGCTGAATATTTCTCGTAACCAAAAATGGAGAGCACAATTACTAGTTCATATTAAAAAATTAAAAAAGTCTAACTCATTACAAAGCGATACCAATTTTAAAGCTTTGGAAAAAATAGTTTCTGACAGAGAAATTGTTGACAAACATACTGTCGATTTTCAAAATAAAGTAGACATTTTAAATACTGCTTTTTATAAAAAATTACAAAAAGATTTTCCTTTACTTACTAAAACAGAAATTAAACTTTGTTCATTCATTCGTTTAAATATTGATAACAATGAGATTGCAACTCTTCAAAATGTTGCTATAGAATCGGTTTATACCAGTAGATTCCGACTCCGAAAGAAACTTAATTTATCTTCAAATGAAGATTTAAACGAGTTTTTAAATAAGTTTTAAAACCTTTTCTTTACTATTTAAGATCTCTGACATTCAGTTGTTTATATTTGTTTTAATTGCTTTTGTCTATCAATTGTCGATACCGTTTTTACACGTTGTCAATGACTTGTCTATGATATATTCTTTTTATTTATAATTACTAGTTATATTTTTGACGAATTACAATTCAAGAAAAAATAATTTGAATTAGTCAAACAGTTTAAAACTACAAAAATGTCTTTAAAGCAATTCATAATTAAACTCTTTAAAACGGATAAATCAAAAAGTTTGCAAAAGGAAAATGAGCGGCTGCAAATAGAATTGAGTGTTTTAGAAAAACTAGAAAAAGAAATAAAAGAAAGTCATTCTAATAATGAAATTAATTTATAATATATGAATATTAAGAATATTATCCTTACTGTAGTTGTTTTCTTTTTTAGCATCAACAATTTTGCTCAAACAGCATCCTATAATCTAGATAACAATTTAAATGACCAAACAAATAGTTATAATGGAAGTACTACAGGCAATATAAGTTTTTTAACAGAAAATGGCCTTTCATTCTTACAAAGAAAATTGGATGCTTATGCTACACTGCCAATAACTTTAAGCCAACAATTTACAAAGGAAAGTTTTCAAGTAACTTTTGACTACAAAACCTCTAGCAATACAAATAACAAAATCATTATTAGTAATACTGGAAATGTTGATGGGTTTTGGGATACTGCCGGTTTTTCAATTATAGAAACAGGAGGTGAAGTTATTTTCGTGATTGATGACGGTCAGAGCAATGGTAATTACATATGGAAAGCGATTAAGAGTGTTGAAACACATACTTGGAGGAAATTTACTTTAAAAGTAAACCTTCTAAATAAAAAGTACACCATCGAAATAGATGACATAGTCACTATAGATGAGTCATTGCCCAATAATTTTGATAAAGATGCATTTCTTCTTGCTATACAAAGTACCCCAATAACAATTGGTGGTTTTGATGATTCATTTCATCCTCAATTTAATGATGACTTCTCACTAGACAACTTATTAATTTACAATGAAATTCATTATGATATTAATAATTTAAAAAGCGCTTTTAATCAATTAAAAGAGAGTATTCTTGGAAACATATCGCTTACAAGTACAGAAAAAAATAACTATTTAGATATCATTAAATACAATCTCTATTTTGCTAACTATAATGATATTAAAGACGTGTTGTTTTCGTTTACAGGCACATTTGAAAACAACAATCTACCTCTATACAGTGATGGTAATTCGCATTATGAAAGTGAATTATCTACAGAATCTAGAGCATTACTTTTTGCGCAAAATTATGTTTTTGAAAGTCAATTTGTAGATGGTAATGCTCAAAACATGAAAGATGTTATATTTGAACACCATAAAGTAATTCCAGGAGAAGTAAGGGCAGGAGCAATTAATATTACCAGTGCTAACGTTGATATTAATGGAACATATAACGTAGATGTAGCAGCAGAGTTCACTGACCAGTCTAGAGTTGTTAGACCAACAGGATATTACCTTAAACCCGGAGATATAGTTAATGTTACAGTACCTAGCTCTGTTATAAATTCAGGAATTTCTGTAATAGTAGGACATCATTTTAGAGATATGGACCCTAATTATATTGGCCGAATAAATAGATTTAAAGATATTTCGGTTGAATATAACATAACCAGTTCAACGATATCAATAGCGAGCCCATTTGGTGGTGGAATCTATTTTAAAATTCCTGATGGAACCAATATAGGACAGTTTTCTGCAACCATTGAAAATGCTATTAAAATGCCCTATTTTTCTTTAAAAGAAGGAGCAATATCTACCGATGCAGAATGGCTAAATCAAGTGGCAAATAATAAAGCACCTTGGGCTGATTTCGAATCAGATAAATTCATGATTACTATTCCTGTTGAGGAAATTATTAACATTACAAACCCTACCGAAATTATGAAAAAATGGGACGATACAATGGATGCGATACGTATTGCATCTGGACGTCCTCTTAATAGACCAAAAGCAGAGTATTATACATTTGATACTAGGTTAGTTACTCCGGCATATGGAGCAGGCTACCCACAAGTTATACCAATATCAGAAATGAGAAATGATGATTTATGGAACCCTCTTAAAGTATTAGATGGACCAAGGCATTTTACTCTTTTCCATGAAATGGGTCATAATCATTTGCATCCTACATTAAACTTTGGGACAGGTAGTCCTTGTCATACAATTGAAGCTGAAACCGTTGTTCATACGCTTGCTATATCGGTAAACAGTCAGGTATACAATATGTCTATTGAAGACTCTTTTGCTTATAGTAGAGTGAATACTGGAAATAAACCTTTTACTTTTGAAGAAGCTGTCTTTGATTGGATTATCACTACTAATTTTAGGCAAAATCTACCAATGGGTTTTGATAATAGTGTTCCAATGGAAGATAAAGACATGCTAAAATACCAACCAAGAGGTTGGGCTAAATATGCAGACATTGTTAAACTATTTGGTTGGCAAGCATTAGGAGACACTAATGGGGCTTTCTACAAAGCAGGACAACAACAATCGAGTACTGCTTGTGATGATAGAGGCTTTATTGTTGGTCGTGATGAATACATAACAGCGGCTTCAAATGCTGTAGGTAAAAACCTAACTCCATTATTTCACTTTTGGGGAATAAACCCTTCAACTGATACAGTAAACCAACTTTCAACAATGACTAAAAGTCAAGAAATAAAGTCTTTGATTGAGTATTATCAATGTAATGTAGCCCCGCTAACTATGGATGATTATCTTGTTTATCACAATACTATTATGCCAGACTATGATTATCAGTGGCCAAGGTATTTAGAGTATATCAATCAGTTTGACGCAACTTTTGCTCAAGATATTCAAAATCAATTCGAATTTATTAAACAAGAATATGGACTGATTGGATTACCAGCACCAAGTAATTTAAAAGGAGTTTTGAACGGTACTGCAATAAATTTATCTTGGACAGATAATTCAACTGGAGAAACTGGGTTTTTAATAAAAATGAAAGGACCTACAGATATTAATTACTCTATAATAGCTACAACTTCAAGTAATACTACCTCGTATACCACTAATAACTTATCCATAAACGGAGAATATCAGTTTAAGGTAACTGCGATTAACAACGATAATTTAGAATCAAATATTTGTGATGTTGAAACTATTACAGTTCAAAAAGGGACACTAAGTTTAGAAAACTTAGAAAAAGGAAACTATTCTGTTTATCCAAATCCAGCAAGTGATAAAATATTTATTAATAATAGTAACTCATTAACACGATTAGAACTATATAATATTCTTGGTCAGCGTATTATGGTTCAGAATAATGATTTTGAATCGATTTCAATTACACATCTTAAGAAAGGGGTATATATAGTTAAACTGTATTACGATAAAACCAGTAAAACAATTAAGTTGGTTAAGAAATAATTTCATTTATGTAATACAATAGAGCGTTTTCAAGCAGAAATTCCGAAGCTTTTATCTTATATAGTAAAACATATTTGAAATATTATTGACCCAAGTACCGAATATCGTTAAGAAATAGAATGTTCCTGGGATATTTAACATAATGTAATTATAGCTTACGAATGTAATAAACAGCAGGTCGTAAAATGGCTGTAACATAATTGTTGCCGATATAAAACACTGTGTGTTGTTATATCTACAATTATGTTAAATACACGGTAATCGCCATTTTACTTATAGAATACATTTGTATTATAATGTACCGCGTTATGTTACTTTGCTTGGGTAAAAAGTGAAGTAATATTAACAAGGTTTCCTTAATAAATTTCTTCTAGAATGTTTTTTAAAAGGATGTAATGAAATACTCTTTTCTCGAAATGACGATAGGAGTGAAGTGGGAACGTGTATGCAATGGTGAAAATATATAAACAATATTTATTGCAAAGTAAAGTATGATACAATATATTAGAGCTCTATAAGAACTATCAAAAAATTAATGAAAAGAGCAAAAATTGTTGAAGATTTATTTAGGTCCAAAAAATTTTATTCTACACTTTTAGACATAAAACTTTTAGGTTATGAGACTGCTTCTAAAAAAATAAAGCAAGCTCTTGGGCACCCTAACACTAAAAAAATATTATATCATAATAAATCTAAACCTAAAAGCTTTAATGAATTAAGAAATACAAAACATTTAAGTAATACAGGAAACCTTGAAGGAGAACTAGCATGGTTTATCAATAGTTTAAAAAAATATTCTAATGAAATAAATGTTTTTTTAGATTATGAAAAAGAATTTGAAAAATTAGTACTATTTGATAAGTTTGATAAAGCTAAAGAATTAGTTAATGAAGTTAACGAAAAAATTTGCTATTCATATTGGGCATTAGAAAATTTATTTTCAATTGAAGAGAAATTAAATGGTACGGAAAGTAATTGGTCTTTATTAAAAGAAATTAATAGTAATATTGAAATACGTTATTCATTATTCTTTAGTAGTAATTTCAGCAAAAAAGCTGAAAATAGTACTACACTGTTACAGTATAAAAGGGAACTCGATAATATACTAAAAGGTCTCGATAAGAAAGATATTGAGTATATTCTTTTTAAACTCGCATATTTTTACACTAATGACTAC
>Ga0209395_1005323_pt1 | contig 14561 bp, 7 predicted proteins | sample GOMGulsemesocosm_3_FD_184635 | JGI IMG/M metagenome (GOLD analysis project Ga0209395, IMG submission 184635) | Methane-oxidizing microbial communities from mesocosms in the Gulf of Mexico - GOM9D Gulf of Mexico (SPAdes) (version 2) | ecosystem: Environmental > Aquatic > Marine > Cold seeps... | reverse complement strand
AGAACAGTATTTACCAATGACTGATGTAATTCATAAAGTATTGAATGATTTAGTTATAGATGATTGGGCAATTACTATTGGTGGTGATTCTCATACTAGAATGTCTAAAGGTGTTGCTTTTGGTGCTGATTCAGGTACTGTTGCTTTAGCTTTAGCTACTGGTGAAGCATCTATGCCAATTCCAGAATCGGTAAAAGTGACATTCAAAGGTGAAATGAGAAGTTATATGGATTTCCGTGATGTTGTTCATGCTACACAACAACAAATGCTTAAGCAATTTGGTGGTGAAAACGTATTCCAAGGGAAAATTATTGAAGTTCATATTGGTACTTTAACTTCTGATCAATCATTTACATTTACGGATTGGACAGCAGAAATGAAAGCAAAAGCTTCTATTTGTATTTCTGAAGATGAAACTTTAATTGAATCATTAGAAATTGCTAAAGGTCGTATCCAAATCATGATGGACAAAGGAATGGATAATGATAAACAAGTTCTTCAAGGTTTACTAAATAAAGCTAACACAAGAATTCAAGAAGTTAAATCTGGAGACAAACCTGCTTTAAGACCTGACTCTAACGCTAATTATTTCGCAGAGGTTGTAATTGATTTAAATGAAATTGCTGAACCAATGATTGCTGACCCAGATGTAAATAATGAAGATGTTTCTAAAAGATATACGCATGATAACATTAGACCATTATCTTACTATGGTGGTACTAAAAAAGTAGATTTAGGTTTTGTTGGATCTTGTATGGTTCACAAAGGAGATATGCAAATCTTAGCTCAAATGCTTAAAAATATTGAAAAACAATATGGTAAGGTTGAGTTTAAAGCACCTTTAGTTGTTGCCCCACCAACATATAACATTGTTGATGAATTAAAAGCTGAAGGAGACTGGGATATGTTAGAAAAGTACTCTGGTTTTGTATTTGATGATAGTCAACCAAAAGGTTTAGCTCGTACGAAATATGAAAACATGTTATACTTGGAACGCCCAGGATGTAACCTATGTATGGGTAACCAAGAAAAGGCTGAGCCAGGTGACACAGTAATGGCGACTTCAACACGTTTATTCCAAGGAAGAGTTGTTAAAGATTCTGGAGAGAAAAAAGGTGAATCTTTATTATCATCCACACCTGTAGTAGTACTGTCTACAATTTTAGGAAGAACACCTACAATGGAAGAGTACGAAGCTGCTGTTGAAGGTATTGTGTTAACTAAGTTTAAACCATCTCAAAAGCAATTAGTAAAATAAATCTTACTAACTATTAATATTACAGAAAGTCTAAGCTCTCGCTTAGACTTTTTTTTGTGCCAATGAATTCAATATTTATGTCATATTTTGTTAAAATAAATCATACATTAATATTACTTTACCAGCCTAGGCAAAGCTTGTTCAACAATTCTATGAAGGGCTATCATTCAACATCATTAAAATAGCTCTAAAACAAACTAACATTAACCACTCTATATCAGTAAATTATATAAATAGTTGTAACTCATCTCCAAATTACTTATATTGTAAATAAAAAAGAGAGATGGCATTCGATATAGACATGATTAAAAAAGTGTACAGCAGGTATCCTGAGAGGATAGCCGTTGCGCGACAAACCGTAAACAAACCATTAACGCTTTCTGAAAAAATATTATACACCCACTTATGGGATGGAAATGCAACAGAGGAATATCCAAGAGGTAATTCATACGTTAACTTTGCACCAGATAGAGTGGCTATGCAAGATGCTACTGCTCAAATGGCATTGTTACAATTTATGCAAGCCGGTAAAAAGAAAGTAGCAGTACCTTCAACCACACACGCAGACCACTTAATACTAGCTAAAGACGGTGCTGTTGCAGACATGGCCCGTTCTAATCATACAAACGGAGAAGTATTTGATTTCTTAAGTTCTGTATGCGATAAATATGGAATAGGATTCTGGAAACCAGGAGCTGGTATTATTCACCAAGTTGTTTTAGAAAACTACGCATTTCCTGGTGGAATGATGATTGGAACGGATTCACATACTGTGAATGCAGGCGGTCTAGGCATGGTTGCTATTGGTGTAGGTGGTGCTGATGCTGTTGATGTTATGGCTGGAATGGCCTGGGAATTAAAAATGCCTAAATTAATAGGTGTTAAATTAATAGGTAAATTATCTGGTTGGACTTCACCAAAAGATGTAATATTAAAAGTAGCTGGTATTTTAACCACTAAAGGTGGTACGGGCTCTATAGTTGAGTATTTTGGAGAAGGCGCCACATCAATGTCTGCGACAGGAAAAGGCACTATTTGTAATATGGGTGCCGAAATTGGCGCTACAACCTCTACATTTGGCTATGATGATTCAATGAGAAGGTATTTAACTGCAACTGATAGAGCTGATATTGTCGAAGCAGCAGATAAAATTGCAGAACATTTAACTGGTGACCCAGAAGTTTATGCTAACCCAGAATTATATTTTGATCAAGTCATTGAGGTTAACCTGGACACCTTAACTCCACATTTAAATGGACCATTTACACCAGATTTAGCAACACCTGTTGCTGAGATGAAAGTAGCTGCCGCAAAAAATGGTTGGCCAACTGACATTGAATGGGCTTTAATTGGTTCTTGTACAAATTCTTCTTATGAGGATTTATCAAGAGCAGCCTCTATCGTAAAAGACGCAACATCTAAAGGCGTTGAAGCTAAAGCTAAATTAGGAATTAACCCTGGTTCTGAGCAAGTACGATATACTGCGGAAAGAGATGGGTTAATGGACATTTTCAACTCTTTAAACGGAACGACCATTTTCACAAATGCTTGCGGACCTTGTATTGGACAATGGGATAGAGCTGGAGCAGATAAGGAAGAAGTAAATTCTATAGTCCACTCATTTAACAGGAATTTTAAAAAGAGAGCAGATGGTAATCCAAACACTATGGCGTTTGTCACCTCCCCTGAAATGGTCGCCGCGATTGCGTTGTCTGGAAAATTAGACTTTAACCCATTAACTGATACATTAACAAACAAAGAAGGGGAACAAATAAAATTGGCTGTACCAACTGGTGATGAATTACCCAAAAGAGGTTTTGACGTTGAGGAAAACGGATTCCAAGCTCCTGCAAAAGATGGCTCTGCAATTGAAGTAAAGGTATCAGAAACATCTGATAGATTACACTTATTATCTCCATTTAAAAAATGGGATGGCAAAAACATAATGGGAGCCGTGTTATTAATTAAAGCATTTGGTAAATGCACAACAGATCATATTTCTATGGCAGGTCCATGGTTAAAATATAGAGGTCACTTGGATAATATTTCTAATAACTGTTTAATTGGCGCAGTTAACGCCTTTGGAAAAGAATCAAATAAAGTTAAGAATCAATTAACTGGTAAGTTTGGTGAAGTTCCTGCTACTGCCAGAGCATACAAAGCGGCTGGATTACAATCTATAATTATAGGAGACCATAACTATGGCGAAGGCTCTTCCAGAGAACATGCCGCAATGGAACCACGCCATTTAGGAGCAATCGCTGTTATTGTAAAATCTTTTGCTAGAATTCATGAAACAAACCTTAAAAAACAAGGGATGCTAGGCTTGACATTTTCGAATGAAGCAGATTATGATTTAATTCAAGAAGGTGATAAATTTAACTTTACTGATTTAGTTGCTTTTGCCACAGGCAAACAATTAACTGTTGAATTAATTCACACTGATGGGTCGGTTAACACAATTATGGTTAACCATACTTACAATAAAGCTCAAATTGAATGGTTTAGATTTGGTTCTGCCTTGAATTTAATTAAATCCCAAGCTTAAAAGTGAATTCTTTCAATCCATTAAAAACGAAAAAGCTCAACAAATTAAATTTGTTGAGCTTTTTCATTATTCGTACCTTATAACATATTAGGCTCAAAAATGTTCAGCAATATATTTGTGTATTTTTTCCATCAATATTTCATCCTCTACTATTCCATGAACTTCAATGTCGCTATGAATTAATGCCATTTGATTAAACAACTCCTTAGCAACTGGATGACTCATTAAATCTGGATCTTTGTTCAATAACACTTTTTTTATCGTTTGCAAATCATCAGCTACGGCATGACTATGTGTTTCTAAAAAATGATTCAAAACAAACATTTTTTCAGTTTCAACATACACACCATTTAATAGTTTTTCTACAAAATTATACAATACCTTCTCCTCAAAATTAATATGATTATTTAATTCATTAGAATAATTTACCAAAAATGAATGCAAGGTTAATGTTAAATCATTAACACCAATTTCGTCCTGTAATTGTTTTGCTAAATTTTCAATTTTAGGAAACCATAACGTTAAATATTCAGTGTGACTTTTTTTAAGGAAATTCAAAATTACCTCTAAAGATAATTCTTTGAATATTTCTCCACTAAACTCTTCCGGAATTAGTATACCTTTATAAAAATCAGAAAAAAAATCAGCTTTTAATTGAGAAGGATTATCAAACCTTAACTTAACAATGTTTTTATAATCTTGAGTTAATTCCATAATACAAAGTTAATAATTTGAAAGTAAATTAGATATCTAAAATGAAAATAATTAACAATCAACCTCTATAATAATTTAGAAGTGTTTCTTTTTGTTTTACGCTTTAAATTATATCTAACTCCAGCATAAAAACGTCTAGTTTGAAGTGGACCATACGCATAAGATGTATCAAAAGTAGCGTCATATGGATTTTCAGGATTAACCAATGGAGAAGACTGCGTAAAATTGAAAATATTTTTCACACCAGTATATACTTCCCATCCTTTTTTAAACTCTTTTGACAACTGTACATTTTGAACTGTGAACCAAGGAGACACTTCTGGTCTTTCATTAGGTGCATCATAAACAGGCAACTTTTGAGGTCCAACAATTTTACCAGTATAATTTAACTTAGCCTTCCATTTTTTAAACTCATAAGACAAATTAAAAACACCCGAAAAGAATGGTGCAAACAATTGTCTTTCTTTCACCATATCACCAACTTCATTTTTTGACTCTTCAAATACATCTTGTAATGTTACTCCTAATCGTATTCTAAATGGTACTTTGAATTTATGGTTTACTGAAAATGACATTCCTCTAGTAACACCATTACCATCTAAATTGTCATAAATTATTAAATTAGGATCAGTATTATAGTCAGGAATAATCTTATTTAAAAAATAAGTATAAAACATATCAAAATCAAAATTTCCATATCCTAATTTAGTATACGTATGGTTAAAATTAAGTGTCACATTATGCGAACGTTCTGGTTGTAGTTCGTTCTTAATTAACACTTGTCTTGCTCCAGTTAAAAAAGCATGATCTTCAGTAAACAAATGGACTTGACGAAATCCATTTCCATAATTGAATCTAAATGCAGTATAAGATCCAAAATCTTTTTTCAAACTTAAGCGTGGAGACACAATTAATCCATGTTTACTATGATAATCGAACCTAACACCTGTTAACAAGATTAAATTCTCAGTCCAATTAAATTCATCTTGAACAAAAACACCTGGCACAAACGTTTGTTCCGAAATATTTGATGTAGAATTGTCTTTGTAATACTGTAAATTATTAGTGTATCCAGCTAAAAAATCATTCCTCTTTCCAATTTTTTTATTCCAAATTAAGTTGGTAAAAAATACTTGCTGACTCGCAACATAATTTACATCACCATAATGCGAATTTTGGTCATGTGAATTAGCTGAAAAACTCAATTTAAAATTTCTACTTTTAAATGGTAAAGTATAGTCACCTATAAGCTCCACCCTGCTCGTAGATACATGTTCACCATAGACGCTATCAGAACCAAGAAAACTATCATCCCATTGTAAAGTCCCTCCAAATCGATCTTCACCATAATAACGCGCTGCCAAGTTTAAAACGTTTTCATTTTTTTTATTTTTAAATTCCCATTTATTAAAAATTGAAATTCTATTATTTAAAGGAATATCAGTAAAATTATCCTTGTTAAAATCTAACTTTTTTTGATTGTATAAATAATCTGTACTAATAGTCGTAAAGACTCTCTTCCCCACCCTAGGAGACCAAGCTAAAGATGTTTTATATTCTTCATGCGTATTTGCGTTCGATTCAAACTCAATTAAACTAGATGTTTCAGGTGACTTTGTGATAATATTAATTATCCCTCCAACTGCTTCCGTACCATAAAGAGTAGATGATGGCCCTTTAATGATTTCAACCCTTTCAATTAAAGAGGTAGGAATCCCATTAAATCCATATGTAGAAGACAACCCGCTAACTATTGGCATCCCATCAATCAGCACCAAAGTGTAAGGTCCTTCCATTCCATTAATATGGATATCATTTGTACCGCATACTCCACAGTTAACTTGTTCCTGAACACCATTAACAGTTTCCAAAGCTTCAATTACACTATTAACTGGATTCGATTTAAAAAACTCACTCGTAATTAACTCAATTTTAACCGGTGACTTAGAAATGGACACTTCTCGCATAGCTCCAGTAACCACAACTTGGTCTAATTGAAGATCTATTTTATCCAAAACAATTTTTCTTTCAATAGATGAATTTTCAAAATTTAGCTCTACCTGATATTTACTATGAGATGATGAAGTTACCAGCAGCTGATACGTTCCATTTGGAATATTGCTAATCTCAAATTCACCTTTTAAATTAGTAGATGTATAAAAATCAGTGTTTTTAAGCCAAACTTTAGCAAAAGGTATCACCTCAATTTTATCACTAACTACACCAGATAACTTATTACTTTGTGACCATAACACAGAACTTAGACTTAGTAATAAAATAGTAATAACAGATTTCATATTGATTTTCATATTGATAATAATTATAAATAATAATGCAAATATACTATTCAATCATTAAACACAACAATAAATTTAAACTTTATTAAAATTATTTTTAGGTAGACCTAAAAAATAAAATCAACAATTAAAACCCAATACATTAGATTAATCAATATTCGATTTTTAATAAAAACTAATCAAATTTGAAGAATTAAACACTGAATACCACTTCCATATGTCAACAACTTAAATATTCTTTATCATTGCAGTACTAACTAAAAAAATATATAAAATATTACGCTTACCCTGTGAAATTTAAAAAAAACAGTTTATTAATTTACACTGTTTTTTTTATTCGAAAAAACAAGACTGCTTTGACAGTATAGTTCCAGAATATTATATATTTACACTATTGAACTTCGATAAAACTATATCCACAATATTAATATTCCTTCTAGGTATTCAAATCGGCTACACCCAAAATTTCACACCAATTTTCCATAATATATCTGACAAACTTCCAAGTTCAGAGGTTCATAACATATATCAAGATTCAATTGGTTACATGTGGTTTGCAACTGACAGAGGCATTACTAGATATGATGGCCAACATTTTTTAACACCTAACACAGATCAGTATTTCACTTCCAGCGTGTTCAATTTCTTTGAAGAAAACAAACATAAAGTCTGGATAAATACAGGTGAAAATGAACTATATTGGTTTAACCCTACAGATAATACATTTAAAATGCATCCATACATTTACAATGATGTTCTGGTTGAAACTATTAAATCTAAACATAACAAAACATTTATACGACAGATATACCTTTCAAAAAACGACTGTAAAGTAACCTTCTTAAAAAAAAGTGGATATGTTGAGATAAAAAATGGAAAAGGTATAAAAATCAACACCCATTATTCAAAACAATCCTACAAACAGTCTAATTTACATATTGAAATAGAAAGTAGTTTTATCTATTCTAAATTTAAGAATAATACTAATACTACCGGAGGTCTATATCTATCTATTGAAGGTAAAGACATACTCATTGATCCAACATTCAACTATAATACACATATCATGTATGGTATTTCATCTATAGTTAAGCAAAAAAACACCACCTACCTATCAATTGGTCAATACCTTATCAAGGTTAAAGACTCAAAGATTTCATTCAAGAAATTACCTAGTGAAATATTAAGAATTCATTCTCAAAAAAAACTGCTATTAATCTCTACATTTAAAGGAGTCTATCACTTAAACAGTAAACTTGAAACCGTGAATCTTTTCTTAGAAAACAGCACTATCACAGACATTAAAAAAGATATTCACAATGGATATTGGTTTTCAACTACTGACAATGGAATCTACCATACAATAGATCTCAGTTTCTTAGAATTAAAAAATTCACAAGAAATGAAACCTAGTTATATATTTACAAAAAATAATTATTTATATGCACTTCAAAAAAACAATGAACTTCATGTCTACACAAAGCAAGGTCGTCAAGTAGATGTTTTTTCACGCGTACATGAACATCAAGGTATACTTTCAACTCCCGAAAGAAAGTTAGATCATTATTTAGGATCCCCAATAGGATTTAACTCAATAATAAACTTCTTTTCATACAATACAGACAACAAAATTAACTTCTCAAATCATAATAAAAATGCAACTATTATAAACAAAAAAAGAAATGTGTTCATTCCAAAAATAGAAAAATCTACAGAAGTGATCGATAGAAAACTACTAAACGATTCCATTTTAATAGTTCGAACAAAAAACAAGATATACTCATATCACATTAAAAAAGAAACCTATACTGAATTAAGTATTCCTAATGAAGGGGTAATTATGCTTGAAATCATCAGTAATACAATTCTAATCCAGTACAAACATGGAACTTTCACCTATAACAATGGCAAATTAAAGTTACTAAAAATTAACACAAAATTCAACAAATTACGCATCCAAAATGATACTACGTTTTGGACATATGGCTACAACGGTTTACATAAAATAACTTACAAAGATTCAATAGTGAAGTCCGAATGGATTACAAAAGATAATGGTTTACCTACCAATGAAATCATTTCCTTAGCAACAGATAAAAATCACATTTGGGTTGGTTCAAAAAAAGGCATTATAAAACTTAACATAAATTATAAACCGATAAGAAAAACCTTAAAAAAGGAAAACTTCATTATTGATTCAATTTATGTAAACAGAGAACGAAATAATAATCAAAAAATTAAAACGGAAGAGAAGTCCACTGTTACAATTTATTTCAAGTATATCCAATTCATAGACCCACAACCAATTCAATTTGAATATCAGATTAATAATTCAGCCTGGTTAAGCTGTAATACAAATAATGTTATTTTACAAAATTTAAACTCTGGTTTACAAACTATAAAAATCAGAAAACACAATGCCCCATTTCAAACCATACTGTTCGAAAAAACAATTGAAATAACTCCACCGTATTATAAAAGAATATGGTTTCTTACTCTAATAGTTTTAGTAAGTATTACATTTATTTATTATTTAATATGGAAAATTAATGAATATAAAAACAAAAAAAAAGAGAGTAGAATTCAAATGCTTCAATTGGAATTAAAATTATTAACATCACAAATGAACCCACACTTTACTTTCAACACCATCAACTCAATTCAATATTACATTCTGAAAAATGAAAAAAAAGAAGCCATACAATATCTTTCTGACTTTGCATTATTAATGAGAAAAACACTTGATTTTTCAATGAATGACAATATAAAACTTAAAGAAGAATTAGATTATATTGAACTATACATTGCTTTGGAAAACAAACGTTTTGATAAGTCCTTTATATTTGAGAAACAAATTCACGATTCAATTAACATTAACTCTAATACAATCCCTTCATTACTAATACAGCCGCTTATTGAAAATATAATTCTACATGCAAATTACGCTATACATCAAGAGAAAAAAATTGTTTTATCAATATTAAAAAACAAAAATCATTATATAATTAAGGTAATTGATTTTGGAGAAGGTATTTCTAAGAAAAATGATTTAGAAAAACATAAGTCTTACGGAATTGACATCCTAAAGAATCGATTAAAAATATATAACGATAAAAATTATTCTCCTTCTGATATTCAATTTAAATTTACGGATGAAATCAATAAAACTGGAACCTCAGTAATAATAAAATTATACACAAATGAAAACAATTATAATTGATGACGAAATAAAAGCAATTGAACTTTTAGAATATTATTTAACCGATTTTTTTGAAAACTTTGAGGTTTCTGGTCGATATACCAATATTAAAGACGCTCTATATCACATTAACAATAATAAAACGGATGTAATATTCTTAGATATTAACATGCCCGAAGGAACAGGAATTGATCTACTAAATTTAATTCAAGACAAAGATCTTTGCACAATATTTACCACTGCACATTCAGAATACGCCATTGATGCAATAAAACTTTCAGCCTTTGATTATTTATTAAAACCAATTAATATTACTGAATTACAAAGAGTACATCAAAAACTAATGAATCACTTCAGCACAACGCTCAAAATAAATTCAAATCAAAAGATTAATATAAAAATATCAGCTTCCCATTACATTTTCAATACAAATGAAATTACTCATGCCTCTTCAGAGGGGAATTACACTACAATTTATTCTACAATTAATAAACCTTTACTGATATCAAAAAACTTAAAAAAAGTTGAAGAAGATTATTTTCGAGATACACCATTTTTCAGATGCCATCAATCTCACATCATCAATATAAACCATATTAAAGAATACAACAATAATGAATTGACTTTAATTTGTAATACTAAAATTCCTATCTCCAATAGAAAATATATTGAATTTGTTGAAATGCAAAAAACTGGATTTTAATAAAATGTGACCAAACTTTAAGAATAGCTTTACAAATAGTTAACTTATTTTGTAATCCTTTGAATTATCACTTATTTTGATTAAAATAAGTGATATGAAAATAATAAATATACTGATTTTTGGTTTAACCTTATTGATACCAAAATCAATTATAGCTCAGAATAATTCAATAAACTTGATGGAAACAACGATTTTATAAACCTACCTGTCGGACAAAACCTAAGAGCAAATCAAACTTCAATATTTACAATTGAATTCTGGACCACCTATGAACAAACCAACAATGCTAATTATGACCATTTAGTTTGCAATAAATACAAGTACAGGCTTAAATAGAATTGGAATTCGAGCAACAAACACTTCTAACAACTCTGATGGAATTGTAATATTAGGTGTAAACTCTAATGGATTACAATACTTAAATGGAAGTATAACTGTTGGTGATGGAAATTGTCATTTCATTAGTGTAGTTTCCAATAGATCCACAATTTCGTTATATATAGATGGAGTTTTTGAAAATAGTATGAATATAACCGTTTCTGTTCAAAACTCCTATCTATATAGCTTAAGCCAAGAATACGATAACGGTTTAATAACATCCCAATTTTTTAATGGAAACATTGATGAAATAAGAATATGGAATACTACTAGAACTCAAAGCGAAATTCTGGCAAATATGAATACTGAACTAAATGGAAACGAATCTGAATTAGTTGCTTATTATAATTGTAATCAAGGAATAGCAAGTGAAAATAATACGTCAGAAATAAGTCTTACAAATTCTTTTCAAATTAGTGGTTTAAATGGTATTTTCCATAATTTAGCTTTAAACGGTTCAACTTCAAATTTTATTTTAAATGAGTGCAAAGAATCACAAATTCAACACAACAAATGACACAAACAATTCAAACTGAAACATTAATAATTTACCCAAATCCTTCATCAACAGAAATATCATTTAATTTAAACATTACTAACACTGAGAGTATAAAACTATTTAACATAAATGGAGAATTAATTAGCTTGACTTCAATTAGTAATCAAAATAATATTTTGACCATTAATATTCAACATATCGATAACGGTATATACTTTATTCATGCCACTGATAGTAATGGTATGTTGAGAAGAACAAAATTTACAAAAATTGAATAGCATTACGCTTCCCCTATGATTAAAAAAACAGCTCTTTGATTTAAGCTGTTTTTTTTGTTTGTATATATATTGTTAAAAACAAACCAATTTTGTTAATCTATATTCAGAATTTTATTTTTAAATTTGCAGTCAATTTTAACAGTGTCAAAACTTAAATTTTATGCCAAGAGATAATAGTATTAAATCAGTATTAATTATTGGAAGTGGACCAATTGTAATTGGTCAAGCGTGTGAATTTGATTATGCTGGTTCTCAAGCCGCTAGATCTTTAAGAGATGAAGGAATTGAAGTAACACTTATCAATTCTAATCCTGCAACTATTATGACTGACAAAGTCGTTGCAGACAACATTTATCTTGAACCATTAGAACCTGCGTCAATCGTAAAAATTCTTCAAAAACATAATATTGATGCTGTTTTGCCTACAATGGGTGGACAAACTGGATTAAACCTTTGTATGAAGTGTGATGACATGGGTATCTGGGAAGATAATAATGTTAAAATGATTGGTGTTGACATTGAAGCTATTGAAATCACTGAGAATCGTGAAGATTTCAAAAATTTAATGACTAAAATTGGTATTCCAATGGCTCCTCAAACTACCGCTAAATCATTTTTAGAAGGAAAAGAGATTGCGCAAGAATACGGTTTTCCTTTGTGTATTAGAGCATCATTCACTCTAGGTGGAACTGGTGCAGCTATTGTATATGACGAAAAAGATTTTGAAAAACATTTAACATCTGGTTTACATAAATCACCTATTCATGAGGTGATGATTGATAAAGCCCTAATGGGATGGAAAGAATATGAATTAGAGCTTTTAAGAGATAATAATGATAACGTGGTTATTATTTGTTCTATAGAAAACTTTGATCCAATGGGAATTCATACAGGAGACAGTATCACTGTTGCTCCAGCTATGACTTTATCAGATACTACTTTCCAAAAAATGAGAGATATGGCCATCAAAATGATGCGCTCTATCGGTAATTTCGCTGGTGGTTGTAATGTTCAATTTGCTGTTAGTGATGATGAAAAAGAAGATATTATTGCTATTGAAATTAACCCTAGAGTTTCTCGTTCATCTGCACTAGCGTCTAAAGCAACTGGTTATCCTATTGCAAAAATAGCTTCTAAGTTAGCCATTGGTTATAATTTAGATGAATTACAAAATCAAATTACTAAAACAACTTCAGCACTATTCGAACCAACATTGGATTATGTTATTGTAAAGATTCCACGTTGGAACTTTTCTAAATTTGAAGGTGCTGATGACAAATTAGGACTTCAAATGAAATCGGTTGGTGAAGTAATGGCTATTGGTAGAACATTCCAAGAAGCATTACAAAAAGCGTGTCAATCTTTAGAAATTGGAAGAAATGGTTTAGGAGCTGACGGAAAAGAGTTAACGGATCAAAATAGAATACTAGAATCATTAGGAGCTGCATCTTGGGATAGATTATTCCATATTTATGATGCTATGAAATTAGGAATACCTTTCAAAACTATTCAAGCTAAAACAAAAATTGACCCTTGGTTTTTAAGACAAATTGAGGAAATGATTGGTTTAGAAAAAGAAATTGAAAAATTCCATATTGGTAATATTTCAACAGAAATGTTATTAGATGCTAAACAAAAAGGATATGCAGACAGACAAGTTGCACACCTTTTAAGATGTTTAGAATCTGAAGTATATGCTAAACGTGAAGAATTCAACATTAACAGAGTCTACAAAATTGTAGATACCTGTGCTGCTGAATTTCCAGCTGAGACACCTTACTACTACTCTACTTTTGAATATGAAAACGAATCAGTTGTTACTGATAAAAAGAGTATTATAGTATTAGGTTCTGGACCAAATAGAATTGGCCAAGGAATTGAATTTGATTACTCATGTGTACACGGTGTATTAGCCGCTAAAGAAATGGGGTATGAAACGATAATGATTAACTGTAATCCTGAAACTGTTTCCACAGATTTTGATACAGCTGATAAATTATATTTTGAGCCTGTATTCTGGGAACATATTTATGACATTATTAAGCATGAAAAACCTGAAGGTGTAATTGTACAACTTGGTGGTCAAACTGCATTAAAATTAGCTGAAAAATTAGAACGCTACGGAATAAAAGTTTTAGGAACTTCATTTGATGCTTTAGATTTAGCTGAAGACAGAGGTCGTTTTTCTGAATTATTAGAAAAAAATGAAATTCTATTCCCTAAGTATGGAATTGTTGAATCTGCAGAACAAGCATTAGTATTAGCTCAAGATTTAGGTTACCCATTATTAGTAAGACCTTCTTACGTATTAGGTGGTCAAAAAATGAAAATTGTATTAAACGATCACGACTTAGAACACCATGTAGTTGACATTTTAAATGAGTTACCAAACAATCAAATTTTATTGGATCACTTTCTAGGTGGAGCAATTGAAGCGGAAGCTGATGCGATCTGTGATGGTGAAAATGTTCATATCATTGGTATTATGCAACACATTGAACCTGCAGGAATTCACTCTGGAGATTCTTATGCTGTTTTGCCTCCTTACAATTTAGGTGACATGATTATTCATGAAATTGAAGACATTACACGTAAAATTGCTGTTGAATTAAAAACAGTTGGTTTAATGAATATTCAGTTTGCTATTAAAGATAACAAAGTATATGTAATTGAAGCTAATCCAAGAG
>Ga0209395_1005322_pt1 | contig 14561 bp, 1 predicted proteins | sample GOMGulsemesocosm_3_FD_184635 | JGI IMG/M metagenome (GOLD analysis project Ga0209395, IMG submission 184635) | Methane-oxidizing microbial communities from mesocosms in the Gulf of Mexico - GOM9D Gulf of Mexico (SPAdes) (version 2) | ecosystem: Environmental > Aquatic > Marine > Cold seeps... | reverse complement strand
GTCGTTTTTAAGCGCGTAGGTTTGCATTAATTCGATAATCGCTTCCACGCCTAATGAACCCGGCATTACCGGATCTTGATGGAAGTGGTAACGGAAGAACCAATCCGTTGCATCAATCGTGCGCTCGCCTAAGATATAAGCAACACCGGCTTTACCACCGCCTTCAACAATAGACACGGTATCAACAAAGTTCATTTGACCACCAGCCAGCTTGTAGTGTGGCTTGTTCGGGCCCGCTTTAAACATAGGCAGTGCTTTGTTGGTTAAATCAATAACTTCGATCTCTGATTTCGGGGTGTTGTTATCGACAAACCATGGTTGTTTGGTCTGGCCCTTGTCCATACCTAGCTGGTTAGTTAGCGACTCGGCACTAAAGTAACCAAATACGGCGGTGCCTTTATAAAAGGTTTCGCCATCGACAAGCAGATCAAAGGTAAAGCTTTGGATAATCGCGCCACCAGCAATAGCCGTGCTCACCAAGACAGATTTATTAACGATGGTTTTGCCACGTAAATCAATTTGCTTTAACAAGGTGCCGCTACCGTCAAGGTTACGGAAAAACAGATCTTTTTCAGGGTACTTTAACGTCGTGCCCATGTAACCAGAGATAAAGCCGTTTGGCTGCAATGCAATTTCCATGATTAATGAATATGGCATCCAGTTGTCGTGGCTATTTTTGGTGAAATACCACGCATCTTCAGGCACGTAATATTCGGAAATACAGCTTGATTCTTTGCCAAGTTCAAGACGGTTACCTTTAACTTCAACCACCTGAGTAACAACTTGTAGGTCACCACAAGGTGTACGCGGTGGAATACGGCCTTCATACACATCAAAGTCTGGACCAAAACAGTTTGAGATATTACCGGTCGCAAATTCAAACATGTGCCACGGTGTAAACGGTGCCTGATTCGGCACGCGATTTTGCCCAGCAACCATTGGCGCTTCAAAATGTTGAATTGGCGTTACGCCTTTTTCTTTTGGCGCAGCATGATCTGTCATCACGCGCATCAGCGGACGCTCAGGGTGTTTGAACGGGTTAACACCGCGCTCGTCTACTTCATTAACAACGTCAGCGCTAGCTTCAGCAACACTCGCTACAACAGGTGCGGCTTGAACAACAGGCACCGCATTGGCAATATTAGCTAAAACATTAGCAGGTAAGTCGACCGGATAAGGCGAATTCTCGTCTTGTTCGGTGATCATCACACACAAGTTTTTGAAATCGACCACGGCTTTGCCATCAAGAATAATATCGATGTTGGCTTTCATGTACGGCGCAGGGTGCATACCCATCTCCGTTACTTCCATCCGATAAGTCAAAGTATTATGTTGTGGCAATACTTGACCACGACAACGTACTGTTTGTGATTGACCTGGCAACGGTTGGAAACGCGCATTGTTAACATTGCTGTGCATGCCCAATAGCAGCATAAAGAACATGGCCATTTGGCCACAACCTTCCGACATTAATGAACCAGCCATTACCTGATCACCTTTAAAGTGACACGGGAAATACCAATGCTCAGGGTCGAGATCTTTCTGGCCTTCTAGTAGGCCCAGTCCCCAGTGACCGCCGGTTGGATCAATCTTGGTGATGCGTTCAATCATTAAGAACTTTTCAGAGCTGAACTTTAATGAAGGATTACGACCGCCTTGATCATAATTATTACCGAAACAACCAGCAACATCGCCATTAACCAGCTTCATCATGTCGTTATAGTCGTAAGCTGGTTTAGTGTCGCTTGCTGCTCGCGTTAATAGTGGCGTGAACGAGCTTTTAACCGCGTCGCTAAATTCTTTTTTGTCTTTGTCGTTATGGATAACGCCCTTGCCATCACTTAACTCTTCGTCGGTGAAGAAGCCAGCACAACCATTACGCATGATCAGTACTTTTTTGTCGCCAACGTAACAGTCGTAGTGGAAGAAGAACAACAGTTGTTCGCCATTACGGGCATAAGAGTCAATATGAATTTCGTAACGCAGGGTTTCGCCGCCAAACGCCATTTCTTCAAGGAAAGTTAATTCACAATCGAGCAAACGATAAACACGCTCACCTTTGGCTTGAAAATCAATGCCGATGTATGAAATTAACATTAAGTCACACTGGCCAGATTCAACCGCCACTGACCACGGAATTTGACCGTCGATTAAAAACGGTGCATCAACCGGAATGTCATATTCGGTGCACATGTACGACTTTTTGTACTCATTAACTTTCGCGTCAAGCTCAGTCACGCGGGTTACCAATAGGTAATCGGTGGTTGGCAAGCGCACGCGGCGAGAGTAACCGTCGATAATGTTATATTGTGCGCCAAATACCTTACCGATATCGCCTTCGGCAAACTCAACCAAGTCTTCATAGTCATAAATGACGTTTTCAGGCTGGTTGTATTGTTCTTTTAATAGCAACGGCGGGTAGTTATAACCCACTGGGCCTTTAATTTGGAAACCTGCTTGGGTAGCGGCTGCTTGTGCGCTGGCTTCAACACGGGTCATGTTCGCGCTAGCAACTGGCTGCGTTGGCACAATGGTTAATGCCGGTTTAGCTGATACTGGCGCGGCGGCCGATGCAGATACAGCTTGTTTATAGACAGCTTCTTTATAAACAGGAAGGCCAGCGCTCACCTTGGCTTGTAATTCAACCAACTGTGATAACTGCTGCTGAGCAGTTTGGCGAGTTTGCAAAAACGCCTGATGAGTTGCTGCACTTTGTACTATTTCTTTACTGGCACTCGATTTACTGGTACTAGTTTTAATAGATTGTTTTTTCACGGTCACTCCAACAGCGCGTGAAACCTTAGGTTTCACCGCCTGTGTGTTAAGATCTGCTTGGTGATCGGTTGCTATTTGTGTTGATAACGTAACAGGCTTGGCAATGTGTTGCGGTGTTAGATTATTCATCATCACCGGATTGCTCACACCTGTTAAAGTTTTACCAACAAACTGTTGTTTAATTTGATTAAGATTGTCGCTACTGGCATTGATAATCGCCGGTGCCATTAGCTGACCACCTAATTCAATGGTTTTAATTAATTGTGGGCGTGCTTTGCCGCCCTTACCATTAGCTGCTGGCGCCGCTTGATGTGGCACGCTGCTCGCGCTAACAATTAAATGGGCACAGCTGTTATCACGGCCTAAGCCGTTAATCGCCATTACGCCACTGGTTTGTAGATCTAAGGCTAAAGCCGACTTAATAATGCTGGCGATGCCTGACGCATTAAATGTATGGCCAATGTTAGTTTTAACCGAACTGATTGACGCCGTTGGGTACAGCTGAGCAAACGCGGCTTGTTCGGCGCTGTTTTCGCTAGCAAAACCACTGGCATGCGCTTCAACCGCGCTAATCTGCGCTGGTGTAACCTTGGCTTGAGCCATGGCTTTGCCCGCTGCCACAGCAATCGCATGTTGGTCATTGCCCGGCGCAAAACTAATGGCATCAATGGTCGCGTAAATTTGACGAGTCTGTACTTGCGATTGTGGCTTAACCACTATTGCCGCCGCGCCCTCGCCCACTAACCATTGGTTGTTGGCTAACACATCGTTAGCGGTTGTAGCCTCAACATTCACCGTTCCATTTACGCTTACAGGGCCAAAGTGTTGACGCAAAGTGATGTTTTCAACACTACCCGCTAAATCAACGCTGGCAATAATCACCGCATCAACATCGCTGGTTTGAAACAAACTTTGGGCGAGTTCAACACAACGATAAACCGAGTTTTCTTCCGCAGACACCGTAATGGCAGGGCCCGAGAAATCCCATAACGCCGAGATACGCGACGCCATAATATTGCCAATAAAACTGGTGTACTGATTAAGCTGCGCCGCAAAGGCCACACCGTCTTTAGCAATATTGGTTAGTTCTTCACGCTGGCTGTCGGTCAGGCTAATGCCTTGCTGTAACAAGCTGTCTTCAATTTGTGTGGTCAAGTTAACGCGGCCACGATATGAGTGAAGTTCTAACTCCATGCCCATCGCCACTAATACCGCAACATTGCTGCCTTCTTTAAGGCCAGCGTCTTTAGCAGCATTGTCGGCCACTTTCATCATCATTAATTGCTGCGGGATCAGGCGATCTTGCTCATTTGGCGGCACTTTAAAGCGCAAGAAGTCAATATCAAACTGCTCAACATACCCACCCTTAGGCGCATGAGGTAGCTGCAATGACGCCATTACTTGTTGATTGCTCTCAATGCCTTTCCAGCGCTTGCTTGGCAATTCTCGGAACGTATTGCCATTGCTTGCTAATAAGTTATTGAACAAACTTAAGTTGCTCGCGCCACCAAAGTGCGCGTCCATACCAATAATCGCAAGTGGCTCGGCGACTTTTGCCTGCTCAAACTGACTTTGTAATTCATTGGTTGGTTGTTGCAATACTAAGTGGGCGTTACTGCCACCAAAACCAAAAACACTGACACCAGCGGTTCTTGGTGTGGCAGAATTATCGTTAGGCCATGGCACTGTGGTCGTCGGCATTTGCGCGCCAGTAAAGTAACCGTTTTTAGACGCCAGCGGCTCTTTCAAATTAATTGTCGCCGGAATAACGCCCTTATCAAGTGCCAACATCGCTTTGGTCATGCCTGGCATGCCCGCTGCTGTTAACAGATGGCCAAGGTTTGATTTTACCGAGCCTAATAATGGTTTGTTATTAACACGGCTAAAGAAGGTTTCCATCGAACGAAGTTCAACGTTATCGCCTTTGGGTGTACCCGTGGCGTGACATTCAATGTAATCAACATCTTGCGGATTAACACCTGCATTTTCATAGGCACGCTCGTATACCAATACCTGACCTTTGGTATTTGGACTTAATACGAACTCACCCTTGCCGTCGTTAGACAGCGCGCCGCCTTTGATGATCGCATAAATATGGTCGCCGTCCCTCACCGCGTCACTTTGGCGTTTTAACACCATCATGCCTGCGCCTTCACCGGCGAATAGGCCTTGTGAATTTTTATCAAATGGGGCGTGAATATTATTGGCTGGGTAAGCCTGAAAAATCGAGAAACCCATGTTGACAAACATTGGATCAGAACCCGATACCGCGCCTGCCAACATCATGTCCGATTTACCGGTGTGTAAATAATCACAGGCTAATTTAACGCTGTAACAAGACGAGGCACAGGCCGCATCAAGCGCGAAGTGTGAACCACCCAAACCAGCAGCTTGTGCCAACAAGGCAGCAGGATAACCAGCCACTAAACCGTTATCAGGATGAACCGCTTGGTGCTCGGTAAAATGAGTAAGCTCAAAGTCACGATGTAATAACTGCTTAAGCGCGTTATCAACCACATTGTGATAAAGCCCCATAAACAAGTGATTCGATGATTTAGTCGGAAAAGATAAGTTACCTAAAATCAGGCCACAGTTGTCAAGTGCCGCACTGCCCCAGTAACCGGCATCGCTCAGCGCCTTTTTTGTGACATAAAGCGCCCACTGATTAAGGTCGTCCAGACCCGCTAGGTAATCACCGCCTAACTCAAAACCGCTAGGGTCAAAATTAAAATCACTGATAAAACCACCGTGGACACAATAAAACTTATCGGTGTCGCCCTTTTTACCGGTGTATTTGGCAGGATCTACGCCCATTTGCTTGGCGGTGGCTTTGCTGCGGCAATCTTGCTGCTCGAGCAATTGCTGCCAAAAATGTTCTGGGGCTTGTGAGCCGGGGAACAAGTTGGCAATACCTACTACTGCAATATTTTCCATATTTACTCTCTTGTTTGAGTGAACTTAAGTTATTAAAATAACTTAAGCCTTTCTAATCTGTGTCTGGCTGCTGCCCGCTGGCAACGTTCCTGATTGCTCAAGAATCGAGCCATAAAATAAGCTGTCTAAATTTAAAGCAACGCCATGACTAACTAACTTGGCAAGCGCGCGAATATAAGTCAGTTCATCACTGGTGCCTTTGGCATTGACTGGCACTGAAACATGGCTGCTTTTCGTTCGCTCAAGGCTGTTGCTTTGCTCAAGGCTGTTGCTTTGCTCAAGGCTGTTAACCTGCTCAAGGCTGTGCTGATGGCTGATAATTTTATCAACCCACGCACATAACGATCGCCCCGGCCCCATTTCAATAAATACTCGGGCGCCTTTGTCGTGAATGGTGTTAACCAAACGAGGAAAATCAACCACGTCACACAAACATTTCGCAATGCTGTGGGCAATTGCTTTGCTCATTTGTGGAATAGGCAAATAACACGAGCTAGAGTACATTTTTGTTTTAATTCGCGGGGTCACGTCCATGGTGTAAAGCCCAACCATATGATCATATTCGTCATACGCTGGCGCGCTATGAATCGCATTAGCCATGTTTAATGCCATTGCCCGCACACCTAACTTCTTAACAACCCGCAAACAGTCATCGGGATAACCCGCTAATAGCAAATTATCGTGGGTATTAATAATGGTGCAATAAACCCGTGGTTCATCAACCGTTGCGACCTCCACTTGCTCGATAGTCGCTTTAATGGTGTAGGTTTCCCAAATTTGCTCAAAGGTAGCGTCGGGCACATCGGGCAAGTCCCAGTGATTGCGCAAGGTGCGTAATTCACCACATAACTGATGGTTAAAGGTATTAGATGTTGCTAAGCGCGCGCTCATTAATCCCGGTTGTTGCCAACAACCAAGGGCGGCATACATGCTAACTTCACCCATAGAATAACCCGTTGCAAAATCGGCTTTAACCTCGAATACTTCTTCAAATACCTTGGTGAAAACACAGGCAAAACCAACACCAGCTTCGGCGATATTGGCCAAATTACCACGCAGTTCAAGGTCGAGTTGTTTAAGTTCTTTAAAGCTATGACGGACAATGCTGCGCGGATTAAGCAAGGTATCTTTTAAGGTGCTGCTAATATCATCGGCTAAATTTGCCACTGGCTGATAAATTTGTGGGAACAAGTGAAATAAATCGCGCCCTAAACCAACGTAAGTTGCGCCAATGCCCGGATACATAAATGCTATACCATTAGAGTCCGTACCTTTAGAAGCTGTACCATTTGAAGCACTGGTATTAGAACCAGTGTTATCAGTAGCAGGAGTCGCGGTAAAATAACTGCCTTTAGGAGTTTTCCATTCGCTGTTGTCCCTAATCGCCTTAGTAATGCCTGCTTGAGCTTGGGTTATTTCTTTACTTAACTCGTCGAGCGACTGTGCAATTAACGAGACTGCATACTTGTCATCACGATTAAAGGTGCTAAAACACTGTTGCGCTACTGCTTTTAAAGTTAATGTTTTTAGAGACAAGTCGCTAGCTGTCAGCTGTGCTAAGCGCTGCTGTAACTGTTGCTCGTTATCACCACTAACCAATATAAGAGTTAAATCACCAGCGGCAAAATAACCGTTGGCTCGAACATCGCTCTGGGGGTGCGGCTGGCCTTCAACTTGCAACAAGTTCTCTTGCAAGACGACATGACAATAGCTGTCATTAGTGCTCGCCTGACAGCTATAAGCTGCCACGTGAGCACTGCCATCGCTATTGGGATACCATGGTCGCGCATCTACCGGAAAGTAAAATGCCGAGTCTTGCCAACGGCTTAAATTGTTCGCCAATGGCTGCTGCCAATTCGTTAGCGGTGAGATGTATCGTTGATGCAAAGACAGCACAGTTTTTAGTAAACCAGCGACTTGAGAGAAACCAGCGCCCTCACCTAAAACACCGCGCGCACAGCTAATGGCGGTGTGCAGTTTTTTCTTACTCTGGTTGTTGCCTTGATAGGCGCTGATTAAACCACGACATTCATCACTAGACAGCGTTACATCTGCTAACGCCGATACTTCAACGAGTCCGACTTGGTCAACAGTTACTCCTGCATTGCTTAAAGCTGCATCGGCCACGGTACTAATGTTAGAAACCGTGGTATCAGAAGCAGTAGTTCCTGAATCAGTGGCGAAACCTTTAATCAGGCCATAAATATATGCAGCTTCTTGCGCGGCAAAATTTACCGATGTCAGCAACAAACTGGCGATGCCAGAGCGGTGTTGATAACCGGTAAAGGTTTGATCAAAGCTAATAGTGGCAACGTGATCGCGCGAGGTGTGCTCATTATCTAACGGCTCAACCAATGGTGAGTCGTTTAGGTTTACCCCAACCAAGGCAACTGCCGTTTGATCGTTAGCGGCAAGGGCCGTGACTTGGGTTAATGCCAGCGCCAAGCTCGGATAAATATCACAGCTCGCACATTGTGCGGCCACTTGCTGGCTCAACTGAGCGCGGCTAAGTTCGTCATGTTTTTCTAACACGATCACAACGGCAAGTGTCGAACAAGCTAATTGATTATTAGCCGCTAGCTGGCTAACGGAATCAAGACATAAGGTGGCAAGAGAGCTATTGAACTCTTTCTCAATAGTTGCGACGCCTTGTTCCTCAACACCCTGCTCAACAAGCGCAACGCCCTGATAAAAAGCTCGTTCCACGCGATTAATATCGTGGTGATTAGCAAATTTAGCATCGATACCGATAACGGCTAACTCTGTCATATTCAGTTTCTATTCCAATTCTTATAATAGTAATGTCTAACGACTCCAACTAAGGAAGCGGTTAGACATTGCCATTTTAAATATATTGGCAGCCTTGCGGCCGCCAATAGGCTATTTACTTCTCGAACATAGCATTTAAGCTTTTGCTCGCACGAACCTGTGCCGATTTAACCTGTGCAATCACGCTCATATCCTGAGCAATCAACTGGATATCACAAACCGCTTTACTGCCACGGCGTTGATCCAAGTTATGCTCAGCCACCTTAAGTTCAAGGTAGAACACTTCATCGGTTGCTACTTCACGATAAACAGTCCAAGCGGCGGTTGACGTTGGCAAGCTGCCGATACCGTATTGCTTACGTACCCAAACCAGCATCGCCTGATAAACCAGATCGTTGGCAAATATATTGTTATGGCTTAGCGGGAAATCGCCCTGCTTAACCGTCGCAATCGCGGGTACCTGACAGGCCAGCAACAAGCCCTGTTCATCACAGCTAACAATGGCACTAATGCCTTGCAAGCTTTCACCGTGGAACAAGGTGCCATTGTTATAAAGTGCCGCGGCATCAGGTGTTACCTGACCTGTAATAGTCGGTAAACTGTCGCCAAATGTAACACCTGCCATTGCGCTTTTTGCCATCAGCAAAGTCGCACCGTAATGAAATACCGGCTTGCCTGCGTCATTGATACTTGCAATAGTCACTTTAACGCGAACAATACCCTGCTCGTCTGATTGCTCTGCCGGCGCCAAGTCAATGGTGTAATCACGGGCCTCACTACCGTCAAAAATCACCCCTTTAAACAATTGATAGTCTTCAAAACCAAGGTACTGGTAATCACTATAAACTGCGGTAGTGGCATCACTCATCCAAGCGATGGCACACACTGTTGGCAACACTTGGTTGCCATTAAAGCTATGATCTTCTAAAAACACATTGTTAGTCGCTTGTAGGCTCTTAGCTACTTTGACAGTAGTAAGGCCGGTTGGGTAGCGACTAACTTGTGGCTTTTTTACAGAAGCAGCCTCGTCTTGATCTTTAGAGCCTTCAGCGTCTTTAGAGAGGTCGTTACCAACCAAAATTTGCGGACAACGGTTATCAACAGCACTTAATTCGCTCAATAATAACTGCGCGCCAGCGTCAAGTGGAATAATGTAAACACCACGAGCAGCAAACATCCGCTTAAGCTCTGGCGTTACCATGCCGCCATCCCAAGGGCCCCAGTTAAAGCTCAGTACCTGCGCTTTAGGGTGTAACGCTTTAAAGCGGTAAGCTGTTTTGTTTAAGATGTCGTTGGCAATTGAGTAGTCAGACTGGCCCGGGTTACCGTAAAAACCAGCAGCTGACGAGAACAACACTAAGTGCTTAAGTTCACTTTGCTCAGTCACTGCTAACATCGATAACAAACCATCAATCTTAGTGCTATAAACCGCTTCAAAATCACTCAGGGTCTTTTGTTCAATAAACTTATCGGCCAAAACACCCGCACCGTGAATAATGCCAGTTACCTGACCAAATTTAGCGATAATCGGGTTAACCGCAGCTTGAACGCTTAGCGCATTGGTAACATCACTTGCCACATACTCGGCTTGACCACCAGCGGCTTTAATCGCGTTTAGGGTATCGCTGATTTCGCGGTTAGCAAAAATTGGCTTAATGAACTGCATCACTTTAACCGGTGTTGGTTTATCACCAGCAGCAATCAATGCTTGCATCGCGGCTTTTTTAAGCGCAGCTTCATCGTTAATGCCTTTAGCCCAGCTTGGTTCGTCACTCGAGAAAACAGAGCGACCTAACAAGATAAACTTAGACTTGTGCTCTTGGGCAATGCGGATAACACAATGAGCGGTTACGCCTTTTGCGCCGCCACTAACCAAAAATACCGAGTCAGCGTCAATGCTGTTGCCAGCAGTTAATGCGTAGCTGTCTGTTGCAACACCCACTAAGGTTAAGCGACCATTCCCCTCCGTAGAAGAAGTGTCATAACCGACTTCACTAAGCTCAGTGTTGGCGTCAAGCAGTTCATCACTCACTAGCGTAGCAACTTTATCGGCTGCTAATTTCGCTGAGAAATCAACCGCGCGACATAAAACATCAGCCCATTCGTGCGATAAGGTTTTAACTAACCCGTTCAAACCACCTTGGACCAAATCATTTTGAACAAGGTCAGCAGAAGTATCTGTGCTATTACTTTCGTTATTAGTGAAGCCTAGCTGCCCACCTTGACGAGTCACTACCATAAATGAACCACGAACTTTAGCTGCGGCAGTAACCTTGCTTAACTTGGCTAAGATAAAGGCTAACATCAGGCCTTGCTTTGACGCTTGTGGGAACTGTATGTTGTTAATGGTGCTAGCTGGCTGCATGTAAATAATCGCATCAAGCTGCGCGCCATTGGCGATGATGTTGCTTATTTCATCTTCAACTACATCGCTAATTTCAACCACGTTAACTGCTTTAGCAAAGGCTTTTTTCGACGTCGCCTTAACCCAAGTAGGTTTAATCGCGGTGACATTCCAGCCCGCTTTTATCAATTTTGCACTAAGTGCAACCGCAGCGCCTGTGCCATCGTCAACGATTAGGGCATTAGCGCCTGCTGTCTGTTGACTGATTTTTGTCACTGAGCTTAAACGCTCAATAGCGACTGTCGCGCTTGGTGCAGGTTCAAATGATGTAGCAACGCTCGGCGCTACTACTTCAGTGACTGGCGCAGCAGATATGCTCGCCCCAGCTGAACCAGTAACTTTTGACTGCACTTTTTGTTGCATATGACTAACGATTTCGCCCAAGGTACGTAGCTCTGCCAAGTCTTCAGGGTTTAGTTCTGGCAAATCGGTAATGATTTCTTGAACTGCACCTAAAATCTCAACGCGCTTGATTGAGTCAATGCCCAAGTCTGCTTCCATGTCCATCGCAAGCTCTAGCATATCGACCGGATAACCGGTCTTGTCTGCTACAACTTCCATCATCACTTTTTGAATGTGACCAAGGTCAATTGCAGGAGCGGCATTTGAAGCTGCAGCAGGTACTGAAACTTTACTTTGCATGTAGCTTACGATTTCGCCTAAGGTACGTAGCTCTGCCAAGTCTTCTGGGTTTAGTTCAGGTAAATCGGTAATGATCTCTTGAACTGCACCTAAAATTTCAACGCGCTTGATTGAGTCAATGCCCAAGTCTGCTTCCATGTCCATCGCAAGCTCTAGCATATCGACTGGGTAACCTGTCTTGTCTGCTACAACTTCCATCATCACTTTTTGGATGTGACCTAAGTCAATTGCAGGAGCGGCACTTGAAGCTTTGGCTGGCGCCGCTGCAGCAGGTGCTGCAACTTTACTTTGCATGTAGCTTACGATTTCGCCTAACGTACGTAGCTCGGCCAAATCTTCTGGGTTTAGCTCAGGTAAATCGGCAATGATTTCTTGAACGGCACCTAAAATTTCAACGCGCTTGATTGAGTCAATGCCCAAGTCTGCTTCCATGTCCATCGCAAGCTCTAGCATATCGACCGGATAACCAGTCTTGTCTGCTACCACTTCCATCATCACTTTTTGGATGTGGTTAAGATCAACGGCAGGAGCAGCTGGCACTGGCGCTGCGCTGCCCGGAGGAGTTGGATCAGTTGGCGTTACTTTGCTTTGCATGTACTCAACGATTTCGCCTAAAGTACGTAATTCAGCCAAATCTTCAGGGTTTAGTTCAGGTAAATCGGTAATGATTTCTTGAACGGCACCTAAAATTTCAACACGCTTGATTGAGTCAATGCCCAAGTCGGCTTCCATGTCCATGCCAAGTTCTAACATGTCAGTTGGGTAACCAGTCTTGTCTGCAACTACTTCCATCATTACGTTTTGAATATGACCAAGGTCAATAGCTGGCGCTGTTGCAACGGTAATATTAGCTACTGGAGCTGGAGCCGACGCAGAAACAGAAACTTTAGACTGCATGTATTCAACGATTTCGCCCAACGTACGTAGCTCTGCTAGGTCTTCAGGGTTTAGTTCTGGCAAATCGGTAATGATTTCTTGAACCGCGCCTAAAATTTCAACACGCTTGATTGAGTCAATGCCCAAGTCTGCTTCCATGTCCATGCCAAGTTCTAACATGTCAGTTGGGTAACCAGTCTTGTCTGCAACTACTTCCATCATCACGTTTTGAATGTGACCAAGGTCAATTGCTGGCGCTGAGGCTGCACTTGAGGTGTTAGTCGCTGGGGCAGCGGTAACTTTGCTTTGCATGTACTCAACGATTTCGCCCAAGGTACGCAATTCAGCTAGGTCTTCAGGGTTTAGTTCTGGCAAATCGGTAATGATTTCTTGAACTGCGCCTAAAATTTCAACACGCTTGATTGAGTCAATGCCCAAGTCTGCTTCCATGTCCATGCCAAGTTCTAACATGTCTGTTGGGTAACCAGTCTTGTCTGCTACAACTTCCATCATCACGTTTTGAATGTGACCAAGGTCAACAGCAGGCGCTGCTGCACTTGCTACTGGCGTTGTGGCGGCACTTGAGGTGTTAGCAACGGCTGCCGCTTTCGACTTCATGTAATCAACGATTTCGCCCAACGTACGCAGCTCTGCCAAGTCTTCTGGATTTAGTTCAGGCAGATCAGGAATAAGCTCCTGCACCGCCCCTAAAATTTCAACACGCTTGATTGAGTCAATGCCCAAATCAGCTTCCATGTCCATGCTAAGTTCTAACATGTCTGTTGGGTAACCCGTCTTGTCTGCTACAACTTCAAGCATCACCTTGTTAATAGTTGCGACATCAACACTTGGAGCAGTCACTGGGGCAGCAACAACAGGCGCAACGATAGGTGCAACGATAGGTGCAACTTTAACAACTGGCGCAGCCATAGGCGCTGCGGCCACTGCTTGAACAGGAGCGGCTTGTACTTGTGCTTGCACAGCAGTCGCTTGAGCAACGGCAGCAACTGGTGCATTAACCGCAACTGGCGTTGGAGTTACAGGCGCTAATGCTACTGGCGCAGCTTTTTGTGCTGGCGTTACTTTTTGTACTGGCGCTGCTTTTTGTACTGGCGCTGCAACCACTGAGTCGTCAGCATTGCCAGATAATAAGGTGGCCATGCTGTCAGTTTGGTTGTTTAAATATGTTTCGTGAACGCGCAATGTTTCAGACTGGAACTGATTGTACATCGTTAAAGTACGATCAAGGCTCTCTGGTAATGCTTGTCCAGATTGCGCGTCTAATACATTTTGGAAGGTTTTGGCGTAGTCTTGTGGACCTTGCATAAATTGTTCGTGCACGTTTAATAGCTGCTGTTGATGCTCAACAAACTGACCAACACTGCGTTCAATTGACGCAACCAAATCACCGTTTGAGGCATTGTCACTTGAAACATGCTCGTTTGACACAGTCGCTGCTGGCGCTTGCGTACCATCGGCTTGAACATAAACAATCTTTTCTACTTCGACGATTTTTTCTACTTCAACTATTTTTTCGACAACTTTTTCAACGATTTTAACTTGTGGCTCAGCAGCTACTGCTTTAGCTTGCTTAACCGTCCAACCATCAGTTAGCGCATCTTCGAATGCTTTTTTGGTTTTAGGGCTAACATAAGACGCTGCAGAAAGTTTCATTAACATTGGTGACGCTTTTGGCGCTGCTAATGGACGCTTAACCGCGTCGTACTTATCAAGGTTTTCAAGTGACAGTCCTAACACTGCCATTTGCAATGCTGCTTGACGCATCTGCACATCACTTGGCTTCTTAGGGTTAGCATTAACAGCAATTGCCACAACATCATCTTTGTCGCTTAAGATGTTTTCAACTAACTTAGTTAACACATTCTTAGGACCAAATTCGATAAATACTCGGCCACCGTCCCCATAAATATTGTCAATTTCTTGGTTAAAGTGCACTGACTCAAGAATATGCTTTTTCAGGCTCTTCTTAATTTCCGCTGGTTTGGTTGAATGCGCCTTACCTGTGCTATTTGAGAACACAGGAATGGTTGGAGCATTAAACTTAGCGCTGTCGATTGCTTTAGCGAATGGCTTTTGAGCATGACCAACTAATGGCGTGTGGAACGCAGCTGATACTGGCAGCGGTACCACTTTATAACCT
>Ga0209395_1005321_pt1 | contig 14562 bp, 9 predicted proteins | sample GOMGulsemesocosm_3_FD_184635 | JGI IMG/M metagenome (GOLD analysis project Ga0209395, IMG submission 184635) | Methane-oxidizing microbial communities from mesocosms in the Gulf of Mexico - GOM9D Gulf of Mexico (SPAdes) (version 2) | ecosystem: Environmental > Aquatic > Marine > Cold seeps... | reverse complement strand
AGTTTGGTTAACAAAAGTTACCGCTTTACGTTATTAGATATCGTTCTGAGATAGACTGCCCAATGGCAGTAATGAGCCTTACAGCGGACGTTAGTTATAACTACCTGCTAATGTCGTCTCTGCGCACTTTGAAGACCTAAATTAGTCATCAAAATTAGGCAGGTTTATGTCAACAAAGATACGTTAGCGGACGTATCACTAATTAGTTTTTATGGCAGCTCTGGGCGCTAGTAGAAGGTTCGACAGATGAAAATTTACCGTTTTGTTTGGTGAGTAAAAGATCATATTGCCTCGTTATTAACTAAGAGAACAATGTCATATTTGGTCTCTTCTCCATCAAATTGAATGCTGTATTAAATGCATTTCGCAGTAATTTTACTTTGTTAGCTTCTCTTGGTGATTTATTGCTAACCAGTGATAAATTAAATTGATAGGTAAGGACACTCGGCTGAATAATACGGATCTCACCGGCATTTAATTCTTGCTGAATATAGCTTTGCGGCATATAACCAATATATTTACCTGACAATATCATCGCCTTACGCGTATCAAATTGGTAAGCCTTTGCACTTAAATTAAGCTTTTTTAGTTGTTCTCGTCCAGAAAAGTCAATATCAATTCCAGGATGAATAGCGGCAACTGAAGCAAAATCTTCACTGGTGATCTTAGCATCAACTATATTGAAGAAAGGATGCTTCTTACCACAACATAGGTAAATGGGTTCGCTTGATAATGACACATAATGTAAACCTTCAATTTGTTGATAACCCGGAAATATTCCCATATGTGCTTTATCTTTGAGCAAAAGTTTTTCAATATTTGAAATTGAATCCCCATCTAAAACAATATGAAGATTAGGGGACGCCTCATGCACTAGTTCGATCACATTAGCCAATTTTTGTTGTTTTTTATTATCTAACTGATCGGCACATAGTATAACTAATTCACCACTAAGCTCTTTACCTAGCGTGCCAACGAGTAAAGAAAAATCATTGAGTGAATCAAATAAACCAATAACCGCTCGATAAACAGACTGGCCATCTTCAGTGAGAGAAAATCCTGCCCGTCCACGCAAACATAGCTTCAACTGCATTCTTGTTTCTAAATTAGACATATGCACACTGATGGTTGAACGGGTTATACCTAAACCTTTTTCGGCGGCGGCAAAGCCGCCATGTTCAACAACAGAGACAAAAATCCTTAATAAACGAAGGTCATACTCGGTTATAGGTTTTGGAATAATGGATGTTTTACTTAAGGTATTAGTCAAGGTATCACTCAATGTTTGGTGTAAATAAAACTAAAGGTTTAATGTTTGGTATTTAACCAGAGTTGTTTTTAAGTTTCAATAACAACAATAGAAATGTGAACGGAGATAAACATGCAAGGTATTAATGATAATCAATTACTGAAGAAGTTTTCTTACATTAATGGCAGTTGGCACACGAGTGAAACTAATTTTGATGTTACAAACCCTGCAACGGGTGAACTTGTTGTAGCAGTGAGCAATGCCGGCGTTGCTGAAACAGAGCTTGCCGTAAAATCAGCTAAAACTGCTTTGAAAATGTGGTCAGCTAAATCAGCTAATGAACGTGCGAGTCTTTTACGTAATTGGTTTAACTTAATGATGGAAAACCAAGAGGATCTTGGTCGAATTTTAACACTCGAACAAGGCAAACCTTTAGCAGAAGCCAAAGGTGAAATTAGTTATGGCGCCTCTTTTATTGAGTGGTTTTCTGAAGAAGGTAAGCGGGTTTATGGTGATGTAATACCAGCTCCGTCTGGCGATAAGAAGATTATTGTTATTAAACAACCAATAGGAGTTGTTGCTTCAATAACGCCTTGGAATTTCCCTAATGCGATGATCGCTCGTAAAGCGGCCGCGGCATTAGCAGCAGGTTGTACCTTTGTTGTTAGACCTTCTGAATCAACACCTTTATCAGCGCTAGCCATGGCTGAATTAGCTGAACGTGCTGGCATTCCTGCCGGTGTTTTCAATGTAGTTGTCGGTACCGATGCAAGAGGAATGGGTAAAGTATTAACGCAACACCCGGATGTGGCGAAATTCACTTTTACAGGTTCAACTAGTGTAGGGAAAACGTTAATCCAACAATGTGCTACAACAGTTAAAAAAGTTTCGATGGAACTAGGAGGGAATGCACCTTTTATTGTTTTTGATGATGCGGATATTGATGCAGCAGTACAAGGTGCTGTGGTGTCCAAATACCGAAATGCCGGTCAAACCTGTGTTTGTACTAACCGTATTTTTGTTCAAAAACGAGTACTGACTGAATTTACTGAAAAATTTACACATGCTGTTAATGCATTGGTAGTGGGAAATGGTTTAACAGAAGGTGTGGTTATCGGACCAATGATCTCAGAAAAAGCGGTTAATGATGTTAAAAAACTAGTGGATGACTCAATCTCTGACGGCGCAATCGTTCATGTTGGCGGGGAGAAACATACTGAAGGGAGAAGTTTTTATCAGCCTACTATTTTAACGAATGTAGCGAATGATATGCCGATTGCAGCTAATGAAATTTTTGGCCCTGTTTCACCTATTATTGCTTTTGATACGGAAGGAGAAGTAATCGAAATGGCTAATAATACCGAATATGGTTTAGCGGCATACTTTTATTCTCGTGATATTGGCCGTATTTGGCGAGTTGCAGAAGAATTAGAATATGGCATGGTTGGCATAAACGAAGGTATTATTTCTAACGCAGCAGCACCTTTCGGTGGTGTTAAGCAATCAGGTAATGGTCGTGAAGGTTCTAAATATGGTTTAGATGACTATTTAGAAATTAAGTACTTATGCATGGGTGGTCTAGACAAATAAGTGCCAACTATCGAGTTAATAAGTGTCGAGTTTAGAGAAAACATATTAGTAAATTAACAAATTAGGTAAATATTATGAATAACGAACAATTGCAGACGAGAAAAACCAAAGTTATCGCCCGCGGCCAAGGCAATATGTATCCTGTTTATGTTGAGCGCGCAGAAAACTCTGAAATATGGGATGTTGAAGGCAAGCGTTATATTGATTTTGGTACGGGTATTGCTGTTTGTAATACTGGCCATAGCCACCCTAAAGTGATTGCTGCGGTAAAAGCCCAGCTTGATAAATTTAGTCATACTTGTGTGATGGTTAACCCATATGAAGTGGCGGTTGAATTAGCAGAGAAACTCATCGAAATAGCACCGGGTGATTCAGAAAAAAAAGCGATTTTTGTTTCTACAGGTGCTGAAGCAGTTGAAAATTGCGTGAAAATAGCGCGGGCTCATACTGGGCGTCGTGGCGTTATTGCTTTTAATGGTGGCTTTCATGGCCGTACTAATTTAACCATGGCATTAACCGGAAAAATCACGCCATATAAAAATTTATTTGGTCCTTTCCCTGGAGATATCTTTCATGCCCCGTTCCCAATCGAATGTCATGGCATTAGTGTTGAACAATCACTTAAAGCGCTTGGAAATTTATTTAAAGTGGATATTGCTCCTACAGACGTTGCCGCCATTATTATTGAATCCATTCAAGGGGAAGGTGGTTTTTATCAAGCACCTGTTCAGTTTTTACAAGCTTTGCGTAATATCTGTGATGACCATGGCATTGTGTTAATAGCCGATGAAATTCAAACGGGTTTTGCTCGCACGGGTAAAATGTTCAACTTTGAATATTCAGGTGTTGAAGCTGATTTGATGACCATGGCAAAAGGGATAGCAGGCGGTTTCCCTATTGCAGCTGTTGTGGGGAAAAGTCATATTATGGATGCACCGTTACCCGGTGGTTTAGGCGGAACATATGGAGGTTCTCCTATTGCATGTGCTGCAGCGTTAGCGGTACTTGATATTATCGAAGAAGAAAACCTTATTGAGCGTTCTAATCAAATAGGTGCAATTTTTAACGAAAGGCTATCGATGTTAAAAAAACTGTTTCCGCAATTGATTTTAGAAGTGAGAAATCAAGGCTCAATGATCGCCATGGAGTTAGTAGTAAATGGTGATATTGAGCAACCTAACACCAAATTGACGCAAGCAATTATTGCTAATGCAGCTAAATATGGTTTAGTGTTATTAGCCTGTGGCTTCTACGGGAATGTAATTAGATTCTTACCGGCGTTGACCATTAGTAATGAATTAGCCAATGAAGGTTTAAATGACTTTACACGACTATTTACCGAATTAACGCGCTAATACCTATAGATAACGAATATAATGTTAAGGCACAACTAAAGAGATGATCAGTCGCTTAATACATCTAGATGCAAGTCTAGATGACACTTTGCAAAGTCAAATTCGTCATAAACTGGTGGAAGGAATTCTGGTGGGCTCCTTTGCATCAGGGACTAAATTGCCGTCATCTCGAAAATTAGCCATACAACTAGGTGTTTCTAGAAATACCGTGGTGCTTGTTTACCAAGCGTTAATCGACGAGGGATATATTGAAAGCAGAGAGCGTAGTGGAATTTACGTCAGTGAAAGCATTAACCAAGGTAAGGTTGCATTCGAGCAACAAAAACCAAGTTACGATGTGTCATCAACCAATAATTATCATCGCTTTAAAGGAGCATTAGCCACTACCAATGCGACCTCTTGCCCACAAAATTGGCAGAAATATGATTTCCCTTTTATCGATGGAAAATTTGATTCATCGCTTTATCCGGTAAAAGAATGGCGAGAGGCAAATAGCAAAGCCAATACAACCCGAGAAATTTATCAATGGTCTGAATTACAAGGGGGAGAAGATGACCCTATGCTACTTGATGAAATACGTACTAAAATCTTACCAAGACGAGGTATTCAAGCAAATAGGAGTGAAATATTAATTACCGTAGGTACTCAACAAGCATTACATTTAGTTTGCCAACTTTTTGTCGATCAATCGGTTACTGTTTCTGTGGAAGAGCCCGGTTACCCTGAAATGCGTGAACTGTTAGTCAAACAAGGAGCGAAGTTACATTATCAAGCCATTGATGACAAAGGACTCATCGTTGACGAAAAACTAGACCATTGCGATATTATTTACACCACTCCAAGTCATCAAACACCTACCAGTATCACTATGTCGATGGACAGACGTGATGAAGTACTGAAAAAAGCCCATGAGCAAGACTTATTAATTATTGAAGATGATTTTGAATTTGAAAGTAATTTTCTTGGTCAACCCCATCCAGCGTTACGCAGTTTAGATAAAAATAATCGCGTGGTGTATATCTCTTGTTTATCAAAAGTGTTGGCTTCAGGGATTCAAATTGGTTTTATTGTCGCTGATTCTGGCGTAATCACCGAGCTAAAAAAACTTAGAAAAATGGTGATGCGCAACCCGCCCTTAAACAATCAAAGAGCGGTAGCTTACTTCCTATCCTTAGGATATTACGATGCTTTTATGATGCACTTACATAAAATATTTTTTGAACGTTGGTTAACTTTACGAGAAGCCTTAAACACCTATTTACCTAATTGCATTGATACAGGGCCTATTCAAGGAGGTACGGCTTATTGGATCACAGGCCCCAAGCAACTTGATGGTGAGTACTTACGAGAAGAGGCAGCAAAACTTGGTATTTTGATTGAGCCCGTAAAACGTTATTTTGCTAGTACTACTTATCCAGAAAACTGTTTTCGCATGGGAGTGACGAGTATTCCTAATGAAAAAATCAGAGATGGAGTAAAAAGGCTTGCTGATTTAGTTCATCAACTAACAGCTGATTATGAAGAAAAATTAACTAATGCCAAAGGTAAATTACTCGATGAACAAGCATTACAGCAATTATTACCTAATACGATTTTAGAATGCCAGATGGTTTACGGTGTTCCCTGCTTAATTGAATTATTAGCCGATGGCACTATGAAAGGTCGAACGGGTGGTAAAGATAGCGAAGTGGATAGCGGACGCTGGTGGTTAGAAAAAGGAATGTACTACCGTCAGTGGAAACTTTGGGCATATGGTGAAATTAAAGGTTTTTACGTTATTATGGACGGTAATGAAATGAAGTGGTTTGATCAAAACTACTGCTTTGTCAGACAACTGGAACTTAAAGGATATAAGCCCAAGTAATTCTACGATTATAAATCAATCAATAACTCCCTCAACAAACTGGCACCATAAAATCAATTGAACTGGTACTAGCCAGTCCACAAATACCCCAGTACATTAAGTAACATAAAGTTAATCAACAAAAACAATTATCATTTTATTAAGTGTTATTGAGAGGTTCATCATGAGTCATTTTTCCATTGCAGGGTTACAGCTCGCCTTACCTTGCGGTGACAATTTAGCGACGATTGGCGCTGAGATTATTAAAACTAAAAACCGCTTTCCTTGGTTAAATATGATCGTGTTAAGTGAATTGGCCACTTATGGCCCAGAAAAAAAATATGCCTGTTCTTTGCCAAGTGATGCTGAAAAATTTTACTGTCAGTTAGCTAAAGAGCATGATATTTGGTTGATTCCAGGTTCGCTCTACGAACAAATCGGCGAAGAAATATTTAACACAACAACGGTTATTAATAATAGCGGTGAAGTTGTTGATCGTTATCGTAAAATATACCCTTTCCTTCCTTACGAAAAAGGCGTTAGTTCAGGTAAAGACTTTGTTGTTTTCGATGTTCCACAAGGTCGTATTGGTGTCGCAATATGTTATGACTTATGGTTTCCTGAAGTCGCCAGACAAATGGTCAGCATGGGAGCTGAAGTACTTATTTATCCGACATTAACCGGTACTGTTGACCGTTCTTTAGAGCTAGTTCTTGCACAGTCAACAGCAATTACCAATCAAAGTTATGTAATAACTATAAATTCTGCAGGTCATTTAGGCTACGGGCAATCAATCTTTGTTGGACCTGAAGGTAATATTGTTTATCAGGCAAATACAGGCGTTGAAATTATCCCAATTGAAGTGGACTTTTCATTGGTTAAACGAAATAGAGAGCGTGGCTTACATGGTTTAGGCCAACCACTAAAGAGCTTTCGAGATAATCAAATAGCGTTTCCTTGCTATCAAAGTGAATCAGGAAAAAACACAATGAATTACAATTATTTAAATGAGCTTGCTTTATTAGAAATCCCAAAATAAATAACGATAACACCAAAATGAACTGGACCAATATAATTATTGTAACTGGTACTACGATTAATAAAATGACTGGTCTACTCTGAAAACAGGCTAATAAAACAACAAAATATAATGGAAGTCAAAACATGAAGCATACAACATTCAGAAAGTCGTTAATTACAAGTGCCATTAGTGCGGCCTTGTTATCTATCTCTCCAAACGTGTTCGCAGCTGAAGAGGTGAAAGACAAGAAAGCACAAAGAGGAGAACTTGAAATTATTGAGGTCACCGCTACACGTCGAACTAAGCCCGTTGAAGAGATTCCTTTTAATATATCAGCCATTAGTGGTACAGCAATCGAAGAAGCTAATATTATTGATGCTCAGGAACTACTGCGTGAAATGCCAGGAGTCTCAGTGCCAGATAATGGCGCAAGATTATCTGAAAATAACAATGGTATTACTATTCGCGGACTTAATGTAAACCCCGCGGCTACTGATAGGGCATTTCTTTCTGATCCCACAGTATCTACTTATGTAGGGAACACGCCGGTATTTGCTAACTTTATTCTTAAGGATATTAATAGAGTAGAAGTTATGCGTGGCCCACAAGGCACACTTTATGGTTCAGGTTCATTAGGTGGTACGGTTCGTTATATTTTAAATAAGCCAGACACTTCAGATATATCAAGTAAAATAGATTTTTCATATGGTAATACTGATGGTTCAGACGGTAATAATATGTCTTACAATGGCATGTTCAATTTGCCACTGTCTGAAACAATGGCTGTACGCTTCAATGTTGGAAAAATAGATAATGATGGTGTAATAGATTACGCCAATGTTTTAGATACCGAGGCCAACAATATTCCACTTGCTGAAGGTGGAGATGTTGTTTATGGCGCTCCTATATATAAAAACTCAAAAGATACAGACACCGTTGAAATGGACTACTTTCGCGCGGCAGTATTATACCAACCAACTGATGATTTAGAAATTGTCTTAACCCATATGCAGCAAGAAGGTAAGTATGGCGGTCGTCGTCAAGTAACTTCGGGTCCAGACGGTTGGGGAGATGAATATGACGAGTATGAAATTGGTGCTGTTTTATTAGAGCCTGCAGCAAATGAATCTGAATTTTCCAGTTTAGAAATAGAATACGACTTAGGTTTTGCAACATTAAGTTCAAGTACTTCAATGTACGACCGAGATTATGTTGGAACAAGTGACAATACCGGATTTTTCGCCGCTAAAGGTTGGTTACAGTGGTATGGTTACGGTAACTTCCCACGTCCAGCTTATGCTGCTGAAAGACAAAATCATGAAGAAGCCGTTGTGCAAGAAATTCGACTAGCATCAAACGCTCAAGACACTAGTTATGATTGGATTGTTGGCGCTTATTACATGGACCAAGAAAGTTCAGCTGCACAACAAACTGAATTACGTGGTTTCACCGAATGGCGTGAAGCAGGTGAAGGCGTGCATGATGGTTATCTTGGTGATTGGTATGATCTTTCAACAAATGTTTCATTTGACTGGACACACGAAAAAGAGTTCACAGACAAAGCTATTTTTGGTGAATTTACTTATCATGTTTCAGATGCACTTGATGTGACTTTTGGCGCGCGTTATTTTGATAATGAACAAACAGTAATATCACAAACTGCTTTTCCAATATGGTATGCATTCAACCCTGTAATAGAAGCGACAAAAGAAGATAGTGACACGTTATTTAAAGTAAATGTCTCATATAAGATAAACGAAGATCAAATGCTTTATGGCACAGTTTCAGAAGGTTACCGTAAAGGTGGTACCAACGCAGCCCCTGTTAGACCTGATGAAAGCTATCCTAATGATCCAGAATGGAATGAGTTCGAAAAAGACACGGTTGTTAACTACGAGTTTGGTATAAAAGGGTTTATGAATGACTTGCGCTATACCGTTGCATTATTCTACGTTGATTGGACCGACCCTCAGTTAAATGTTGCAACGCCATCAGGCGCTTATTATGCGGTTGCCAATGGGGATAGCGCTGCAACTAAAGGGCTTGAATCAGAGTTTAGCTGGGCTGCCACTGAAAATATCACACTCTCTGGTGGTTACACTTATGTTAATGCTGAATTGACCTCTGATCTGTTTTTACATGATGCAAGTGCAGACACTATAGGTAAAACGGAGCTAAGAGCTACAGATGGTGCTCGTTTACCTGGTACCGCTGAGCATACTGTTAATTTTTCAATAACGCATACTAAAGACATTAATGCTGATATGTACTTAGTCTCTCGTTTAAGTAGTTATTATCAGTCAGATGTTGAAAACTCAATCCTTAATATTGACGAAGACTGGGATCAAACATTGGACGGTTTTTCTTTATTAAGTGCTTCAGTTACTTTAGTTATGGAAGATTGGACCCTTGCTTTATTTGCTAAAAACCTTACCAATGAAAAAGGTAAAACAGCAACATATAAAGAAGAGTACATGACTTCTGATCCTAGTATGGGGTTCTATGGTACAGGTCAGAAAGACTTTATTACCACACCAAGAACAATAACACTCTCAGCTTCTTATAATTTTTAATCTTGTTATTTGACAACTAAAAAATCTGGGGTAATGCCCAGATTTTTAATTTATTTACTAAAAGTTATTTGAGAGAAAGCAATTTATGACCAACCTATTTTCTAAATTATTCCTACGTATAGCATTTACATTTGTTGTATTTATCAATGCAGCAGTTGCCCAAAACGAAGAAAATAGCAAAGCCGATTATGTACTACGTGGTGGAGATATTTATACCGTTGATGCTAACCGCAGTTGGGCTGATACCATTGCGATTAAAGGCAATAAGATAATTTATGTCGGTCTTGAACAAGGGGGTAAAAATTATATTGATGGTCAAACTCAAGTCATAGATCTGAATGGAAAAATGGTACTACCTGGTTTTCAAGACTCTCACATTCATCCTGTAGGCTCGGCGCTTAACTCTTATATGTGCTCACTCTTTGGTTTACCAAGTATTGATGCCTATTTAGATAAAATTAAACAATGCGCGGTTGCACATCCCGATGCAAAATGGATTCATGGCGCAGGTTGGTCGCACCGCGTTTTTAAAGGGTCGGAACCCGATAAGAAAATGCTCGATAAAATTGTTTCTCATATTCCTTTCACGTTAAATTCATACGATGGTCATAGTCTTTGGGCAAATTCAAAAGCCTTAGAAGTTGCAGGGGTAGATGAAAACACCAAAGATGTAGCTTCAGGAAAAGTACTGCGTTATCCCGGTAGTAATGAACCTATGGGGATTTTTTTAGAAGACCCTGCAGCTGAGTTAGTTATGCATGCGAAACCTTCTTATACTCAAAAACAAGTTTATGACGCATTACTTTATGTACAAAAATATTTAAATAGTTTAGGCATTACTTCTGTACAAGATGCGTTAATTGCTATAGGTGGTGACGGGGGAATATACGATGTAATTGATGCCTACCACGAAGCCGATAAGAAAAATGAATTAACCCTACGCATTACGGGGGCCCTCTATTGGGACCCAACTAAAGGCATGGAACAAGCGGAAAAAATGAAGCAATATCGTGAAAAATATAGCTTTGATAAATTCCGGGTCACGAGTGTTAAAATTTGGCAAGACGGCGTAATGCATACCCATACTTCTCACTTACTTGAGGGTTATAAAGACAAACCAGAAGAGACAGGATTAGTGATGATTCAGCAAGAAAGGCTAAATGCACTGGTTGTTGAAATGGATAAAGCCGGTTTTCAAATGCACTTTCATGCCGATGGTGATGCCGCACTCAGACAGTGCTTAGATGCAATAGAACTAGCGCTAAAAATAAATGGCAAAGCAGATAACCGCCATCAAATCGCTCATTTAGAGTTAGTACATCCAGACGATATCCCTCGTTTTAGAGAATTAAATGTGGTTGCTAATGTACAACCGATTTGGTCGACAAGCAAAAGTTACATTTCAGATCTTATAAATGTCAAAATTGGTGAGAAACGTAAGCGTTGGTTAGAGATAAATAAGAGCTTTTTAGATGAAGGTGTCATAGTTGCTTATGGAAGTGACTGGTATGTTACTACGCCAAAGCCTGTTGATTTAATAGAAGCCGCCGTTACGCGTATTAGACCGGCTTTATCGCTTGAAGAAAAAAGAAAATCTACGCCCTTATTACCCGACGAGAATGTTAATGTTGCGGATGCTCTTGCAAGTTACACAATCAATGGTGCATACGTAAATCATCAAGATAAAACAACAGGTTCATTAGAAGTAGGCAAACTTGCCGACATTGTCGTTCTTGACAAAAATCTATTTGATGTTGAACCTGTAAGAATATCAGAAGCCAAAGTACTACTTACTTTTATGGATGGTAAGTTAGTATATGGTCAATTACCTTTAAACTAGCTACAACTAAAATAAGGCGTATTTTCATTGCTGATGAACACTAATAAGATTAGCCAAGGTCAACTTCAAAACATTGTTGTTAAATCATTGGAAAATAATGATATCAGAAAGGCTATTGCAGCTTGTCGGCAGCTTAATAGTGAATTCCCTGCATATTTTGAAGGCTGGTATATTGCCGGTGTAATACATCTGCGATTAAACAAACCTTTAGCTGGGTTGGTTTCAACCGAACGGGCCCTCGCATTACAACCTAATGAACCCAGAATAACCTTGCAGAAGATAGAGTTTTTATTGGCAACAGAGCAAGTTATTGAAGCAAGAAACTTATTAACTCAGCTTGCGTCGAATAATTTAATGTCTAAAACTACGGCAACTAATATCATAGATAAAACCGCCATGTTGCTATCAAGTTTAGACCTACATGATGATGCTTTAAAACAATATAAACTCGCTATTTTTCTTGAGCCAAAAAATGCCGCTCTTCATTATAATCTAGCAACCGCATTACGGTTCTTAGGTAAAACAGGACAAGCCATTGATGCCTTAAATGCCTGCTTAAGCTTAAACCCAGTAGATTTTGAAGCACAAGGAATGCGCTCATCCTTGAGAAAACAATCATCTGGACACAACCATATCAATGAATTAAAAAAAGTATTAGTCAGTGAAGCCTTACCTACAGAAGGAAAGATTAATGTCTGCTACGCATTGGCTAAAGAATGTGACGATATAAACGACACAATACAATCTTTTAATTTTTTGAAACAAGGTGCTACTCAACGTCGACAACAAATGGCATACAATGTTGATGTTGATGTAGAAATAATTGAAGCAATTAAAACGACCTACCAGCAAGTTATTTTTAATAAAGACATCACTGGTAATCAATCCGCAGAGCCCATTTTTATATTAGGCTTACCTCGAACGGGCACAACGTTAGTCGAAAGAATATTGAGTAGCCACAGCGACGTATTTGCTGCGGGCGAATTAGACAATTTTGGCCGTGAAATGATGAAACTTTCAGGTGATGTTAAACTTGCTGGTAAAGAAAGTGGCCTGAACAATTTATCTCGCACCAAGCTTGTTAACCAAAGTTCAATGATTGAATTTTCTGAATTAGGGAAAAACTATATAAATAGTACTCGGCCATTAACGGGCCACACTGAGCGATTTATTGATAAGCTACCCTTCAATTATTTATATGCTGGCTTAATTCATTTAGCATTACCGAATGCAAAAATAATTAATATGACAAGGCATCCTATGGCGGCTTGTTATGCTATTTATAAGCAACTTTTTCGAGATGCTTATCCATTTTCTTACGACTTTAAAGATCTAGCTCAATATTACATTGCTTATCATAACCTTATGAAACATTGGAAAAGTGTCATGCCTAATGTGATATATGAATTAAATTATGAAAATGTCGTTGCTGATCTTGAAGGTGAAAGTAAAAAATTACTTAATTTCTGTGATTTATCTTGGCAAGAGCAATGCCTGCGCTTCTATGAAAACCAACAAGCTTCAACCACTGCAAGTGCATCACAAGTTAGGCAGCCTATTTATAGCTCGTCTGTTGAGCGTTGGCGTTCATATTCAGAGCAACTCGCACCACTAAAAGCTCAGTTAGAGCAGGCCGGTATTTGTTGCGATTAATCATTGCAATGGTCTTTAAGCGGCTAATTGCTTTTCTATATATTGAAGCTCTAGCGACGGAACTAAGACAAGTATTAACCCCGGAACAATTATTATCATTAGATTTAATCAAAATACCAAACCCTAAGGCTGCTTTTTCTGCACAACGAGAACAGCAGCGTATTGGCTAAAGATAACCTCCAATATTATTACTTTAGCGACAATGAAAATTATCTTTGGCAGAGTGCCATCAAAGAGCTGAACAATTTAACACTACTTTGTCGGCAATAACCATTTAGGCGGAAAAAAGATGACAGACACAACAATTATGAATGAGGTTAACTCTGAAAATAAAGTTAACCCTAACGGTATCATTGCTAGGATAATGTTGGCATTTCTCACCACAGCAGGCATCTTTTATATCAATATCATGCCCGCTGTGGTGAGTGGTTTAAAAGAAGGGTTAGCGTTTACGAATCAACAAGCAGGTTTTGTCAGTTCCGCTAATTTATACGGTGCAGCGATTGGTGCATTGACTGCTGTCTTTTTAATTAAACGTATCAACTGGCGTTCTTGGTCTTATGTATTACTTGTGGCATTAATTGCTATTGATAGCGTCTGTATTTTTATTGAAAGTCCGAACATGATGATTGCTATGCGTTTTATCCATGGCTTGACGGGTGGGTTATTAGTTGGCATTGGTTTTGGTATTATTTCTAGAACAGAAGAACCAGATAAAACTTTTGGCTACTTGTTATTTATTCAGTGGGGTTTAGGAGGATTAGGTTTAATGTATTTGCCTGAACTTGTTCCTGTTTATGGTACCGTGGCTCTATTCATTTCTTTGATCACTTTTACCTGTGTTACTTTAGCCATGATGCCATTTATTCCCCATTATAAAATCGAAGATAAGCATAACACTGTAAGTGCTGATACTAAGCTTGATAAAAAACCCTTATTCCTTAATTTATTTGGTATTTTTCTTTTTCAAGCCGCCAATATGGGCTTGTTCGCTTACATGATAGGACTAGGGAAAGTAGAAGGTTTAACCATAGACTTTATGAGCCCAGCATTGGCTACTGCAAGCTGGGTGGCTTTAATAGGGGCTTTTTTAGTTATTATAATTGGCACAAAATATGGACGTACTTTACCTTTAGTTGCTTCAATATTGATTACCGCAATATGTAGTTGGTTGTTACATTTTAGCGGAAGCGAACAAGTGTATTTAATAGCCAATATAATTATTGGCGTGACATGGGCATTTACTTTACCTTATATGTTTGGTATCTGCTCTGAATTAGATAAAGCAGGACAATTAGCCGCTTTAGGTGGTTTTGCATCTAAGCTAGGGCTTGCATCTGGCCCGATGGTTGGAGCACTTATTTTGACCAACGATCAATATGATATCGTTATAAATGTTGCTGTTTTTGGTTTAATTCTTTCCGCTATTTGTATAATA
>Ga0209395_1005320_pt1 | contig 14562 bp, 16 predicted proteins | sample GOMGulsemesocosm_3_FD_184635 | JGI IMG/M metagenome (GOLD analysis project Ga0209395, IMG submission 184635) | Methane-oxidizing microbial communities from mesocosms in the Gulf of Mexico - GOM9D Gulf of Mexico (SPAdes) (version 2) | ecosystem: Environmental > Aquatic > Marine > Cold seeps... | reverse complement strand
ACGAGGATTTTCAATCCTCTGCTCTACCGACTGAGCTATTCGGGCAAATGGTGCCGACTGCCGGAGTCGAACTGGCGACCTACTGATTACAAGTCAGTTGCTCTACCTACTGAGCTAAGTCGGCACAAAATGCGCTTTATAATATCATCTGCTGTAGCACAATATCATTTTAAATTATGGTGCCCGAACCCGGAATTGAACCAGGGACACGAGGATTTTCAATCCTCTGCTCTACCGACTGAGCTATTCGGGCGAAATGGTGCCGACTGCCGGAGTCGAACTGGCGACCTACTGATTACAAGTCAGTTGCTCTACCTACTGAGCTAAGTCGGCACATCAAGTGTGCTTAACACCATCACTTAATATTAAATCGGTAAATATAACATTAAGATTTTATGGTGCCCGAACCCGGAATTGAACCAGGGACACGAGGATTTTCAATCCTCTGCTCTACCGACTGAGCTATTCGGGCAATGGAGCGCTATTAAATAGAAAATAGGCCGTTTCGTCAACTGTTTTGTAGTTCTAATTATATTTATTATTGATTTAGCCCACGCTCTGCTTGATTTATCATCAAAGTGTGTGGATGTTGACGATTATTTACTTAATTGGCGGAAATTATTATTTACTTAATTGGCGGAAATTATTATTCACTTCGATGACATAACTTTTTATTTCTGGTTTGGATTGTTTTGTCGTCAAACTTTGATAAACCTCGTAAGAAGACAAATTATTAATAATTATAAGTGCTTCTTTTTTATCTTTAGAAAATGTTTGCAGCATATTACTGGGGCCGGCAATATAGCTGGCAATTGTAGCGTAATAACGAGATTTACTGTTGTTAATACCTTTCAGGTAATGTTTATCTAATAAGCTGAGGTAGCTAATACCAATATCAAGATTGTTGCTGTTGTCGAATAAGTAATTTTGACTAGGTGTGAATGGCCATTGCTTTTGCTGTTTGAATACGTCTTTGCCCATCGTAGCGCTTGAAACTTGCATTAAACCAATGCGATTATCTGGATTTAAAGCGTAAGGATTAAACAAACTTTCTTGCTGGATAATCGCGCGCACTAATTTATCATCCACACCATAACGTTTTGCTTGCTGCTTAATCAAAGGTAAATAGCGCTGTTCGCGTATCTTGGTATGGTTTGGTAATAGCGAAAATGAAACTGCGGCGAGAATATTCGCGCCTTGCTGAATTTCGGTATAGCTTTCATCGATAAGGTGTTTGGCAAATCGAGTCGCACGCCAATGCCATTTGATTAATTTACCGTCTTGATCTTTTATTTGCTGGTATAAAAATGGCGTAGAAAGTACTTCAGAGGTGTAACTGGTATAAAAATCGGTAAAGGCCGGAGACTCAGGGGCTAATAAGGTGTATTCGATAGCTTGCTGTAGAAATTGTCTATTGTTGTCTTGGTTTAAACTTTCGACGCGGACAAAACCTAAGTCAAAATCAATAATACTGCGACTACGATAATCATTGGCATATTTTACATAACGATAGTGAGTGGAAAATAGTGCTTGCTCGTACCCCCAGTGGCTGATCACTTGTTTTTTGAAACTGCTTTGTAAAGTAGTCAGCGCTGAATTGTCTTTGGTGTTTTCTTGGCTATTGCGCGCATGATATTGGCTAGTCTGGTAAGACAATCGTGATAATGCTTGGCTAGGTGAGGTTAGCGCAGCGATCTCGACGTTATTTTTGTAATCTCGCATAGTACAGCCGGAGATTAAAATTAGCGTAATTAAGAGAAAACAATGGCGGGTGAATAACTTCGGTGATGTTAGTAATTTAGATAAATCGGATAACATAGTGATTAAAATTCCTCAGGCGATCGCTTGCTTGAATAATATGCTTGTAATGACGGTTGTTGAGTTACGTTATTACAAGCTCCGAATATTACGCTTTAGGCGTATACCCTTCGATGATCACATCTTCACCTTCGAACAAATATTTTACCATTTCTTGTTCTAAATATTGACGGTCATTATCGTCCATCATATTGAGTTTTTTCTCATTTAAAAGCATGGTTTGCTTTTGTTGCCACTCAGACCAAGCTTCTTGAGAAATATTATCGAAAATACGTTTACCTAGATCACCCGGGTAAATTTGAAAACGTAAGCCTTCAGCTTCTTTTTTTAGTCGAGTACAAAAAACAGTTCTAGCCATGGGTTGCCTCTCTCAATGCTTGAGATGTTAATAATTTTTTGGTTGCAGCTGCGAGTCCCACAGTTGCTGGTTGCTCTATGTTATACCAAAGAGTGTCTTTAGGTGCCATAACTTGGTTGGGGTTAGTGCTAATTATTTCTACTAACAGTGGACTAATATCTAAATGGAAATGGCTGAAAGTATGACGAAATCCTGCGAGTTCTTGAGTTTTATAGTCACTTATCTGATATTGCTGTAGCTGTTCATCTAAACTGATATTTTCATCGCGCTCAGGAAAGCACCATAGTCCGCCCCAGATGCCTATTGGTGGTCGTTGTTCTAAATAAAGTTCATTGCCTTGGCGAATAAGTAACATCTGTACATTTCTTACTGGGATTTTTTTCTTCGGTTTTGAAGTCGGAAATAGTGTCGGAGTGCCCATTTTGTAAGCTTGGCAATCAGTTTGCACAGGGCAAATATCACAATCGGGTTTACTGCGCGTACAAACGGTGGCACCGAGATCCATCATCACTTGATTATAATTAGCTACACGATCTTTTGGTGTCAACTCTTCTGATAACGCCCAAAGTTTGTTTTCTACGGCTTTAACGCCATACCAACCTTCGATCGCTGCCCAGCGGCTTAATACTCGTTTAACGTTACCGTCTAAAATGGCATAAGGTTGATCGAGTGATAATGATAAGATTGCGCCAGCAGTCGAACGACCCACACCTGGTAAGGCGATAACTTGTTCAAACTCTGTTGGGAATGCACCATTGTATTCGTCACGGATCAATTGCGCTGCTTTATGCAAGTTTCGACCACGGGCGTAGTAGCCTAAACCTGTCCATAGATGTAACACCTCATCAATATGAGCATTGGCTAAATCGGTGACGGTCGGAAATTTTTCTATAAAAGTGGTGAAGTAAGGAATTACCGTGCTGACCTGAGTTTGCTGTAACATCACTTCGCTTAACCAAGTTGGGTAAGGGTGATGAAACTGTTGCCAAGGTAAATTTTTACGTCCAAATTTGTCATACCAAGCTAATACACGGGTAGAGAAATCGGCAGTATTGTTCGAAGAATACATTGTCATGGAGTATTTTTAGCCATAAATTTTAGCGAAAGCATACTGTTTAGCGTGAATTTATGCCATACAAAACTTGCCAAATTCGGCTATCTTTGGATAATGCGCCAATTAGACGAATATTTACATGCTATATAGCCTGTTGCTATAACCGTATTTTCCAGGTGGAAAGATGACTGAACATAAAAGAATAGTAGAGCCAGAGTTAACTGAAGATGGCAAACGCATCCGTAAAGTACGTAGTTTTGTACTACGTGAAGGTCGTTTGACTAAGGGCCAAGAAGCGGCAATGAAAGATTTTTGGCCAACTATGGGCCTAGATCACGACATGGGCATGTTAGATTTTAGTGCCGTGTTTGGCAATGATAATCCAGTAACGTTGGAAATTGGTTTTGGTATGGGCGCATCATTAGTTGAAATGGCTGCGAACTCACCTGAAAAAAACTTTATCGGTATCGAAGTCCATTCACCAGGCGTTGGTGCATGTCTAATGGCAGCTGGCGAACGTGGTGTCACTAACCTGCGTGTTTTTTGTCATGATGCAGTTGAGGTGTTGGCTGATTGTATTGCTGATTCAAGCTTGGGTGGCATGCAGTTATTCTTCCCTGATCCTTGGCACAAGAAGCGTCACCATAAACGCCGTATCGTGCAAGCTGAATTTGCCGAAACAATTCGCAAAAAACTAGCAATTGGTGGTATCTTCCACATGGCTACAGATTGGGAAAACTATTCTGAACACATGATTGAAGTGATGGCTGTTGCACCAGGTTATGAAAATACTGCGACAGAAGGCAACTTCGTGGCTCGTCCAGATTGGCGACCACTGACCAAATTTGAACAACGCGGGCATAGATTAGGCCACGGTGTTTGGGATATTATTTACAAACGCACTAAGTAAGTTATCTATTTATGCGATTAATCACTAGCTAAGCGCTATTCGATTAATCGTTAACTTAAGTATAAGAGGTTAACATGGCTACAAATCGTAATCGTCGTCTACGCAAAAAGTTACGTCTAGATGAATTCCAAGAATTAGGTTTTTACATGTCTTGGAGTTTTGCTGAAGGCACAACTGAAGATACAATTGACGCCGTTTTAGATGGTCTGATTGCTGACGTTATTGATCCAAACCACTTAGCATTCGCAGCAGATGGTAATCTGCAGTGGGAAGCGATGGTATGTACTGAAAAATTAGGTAAATGTACTGAAGAACAACGCCTACAAGTACAAGCATGGCTTGAAACTAAAGATTTAATTGACTTACAAGTAACTCAATTAGTCGATATTTGGTATGGAGATAAAGGCTAATAAACTTAGCTTTTAATCTGTAAGCTGGCTCTTGTTGTCTGCAAATTTGCAGGTGATAAGAGCCAGTTGTTTTTTGTGCTGTTTATTATTTTAGATTAAGTATTGATCCTTTAACATGCGCTAGTATGCATGCCAGTCATTTCGTGATTAACCTAACAGCAATCATTTTCCACATCCCATCTCATAGGTGATTAATGCTTTCAAACGCATCTTTAGAACAGCTACTTACAGAAGTAAGACCTTTAATTGGTCAAGGTAAAGTCGCAGATTATATTCCAGCGCTGGCGAATGTTGATCCAAGTCAGCTCGGTATTGCTGTATGTATGAGTAATGGCGATGTGTTTATGGCTGGTGATGCAGAGACGCGATTTTCAATTCAAAGTATTTCTAAGGTATTAGCGCTAACAGCTGCATTCACGCGTTTTTCCGAAGATGAGTTATGGACCCGAGTTGGTAGAGAGCCATCGGGTAATGCCTATAATTCATTAATCCAACTAGAGTATGAAAAAGGTAAACCACGTAATCCTTTTATCAATGCTGGAGCTCTTGTAGTCGCAGATATGCTGCAAAGTCGTCTATCTGCGCCGAAACAGCGTATGTTGGAATTATTACGTAAGCTAGCTAATTCTACCGAAATTTATATTGACCAAGAAGTGGCTAGTTCTGAGTTTGAACACATGGCGCGCAATGCTGCTATTGCCTATTTAATGAAGTCGCATGGTAATTTTAACAATGATGTAGAGACTGTTTTACAAAGTTATTTTAGTTACTGCGCTATTAATATGAACACGGTTGAGCTGGCGACAGCCTTCTCTTTCTTAGCGAATAAAGGTCAGCCTTGTCATCGGACTAAACGGCTTGTGAGCGAGCGTACTACGCGGCGCTTAAATTCATTGCTGGCTACTTGTGGCTTGTATGATGAAGCCGGTGATTTTGCTTTCCGCGTCGGTATGCCAGCGAAAAGTGGTGTCGGCGGTGGCATTGTTGCTGTTATTCCCGGTGAGCTGACTGTGTGTGTGTGGTCTCCGGAATTAAATGAATCCGGTAATTCGCTGGTGGGTACTGCTGCGTTAGAGTTATTCAGTGAACGTTTCGGTCATTCTATTTTTTAGTGCAATTGTCGAAAAATAAAAAGGCGCTGAGGTGATGAACCTAGCGCTTTTTTTGATCGAGTCATATTTTATAAAGCATGTATTTATAAAAATATGTATTTATAAGAATAAGTCAAACAAGCTATTTAAATAACGCTGTCCAAGTTTAGTCACTTGCCAATGAGTTGCAGTTTCAGTCAATAAACCTTTGCTGATGGCTTGCTCAATTGGCTGAGCAACAACAGTTAATTCCAAGCCTGTGAAATCAATGAAATCTTGTTTTGGTGTCGGTTCTAATAAGCGAAAACGATTCATAAAGAATTCAAATGGTAGTTCATCTACAGCTACTGCAAACTCGCTATCAAGGTAAGGCTTAGTTGCGTCCATATAACCACGTGGATGCTTTGTTTTACTGCGACGATATATCGAGCCATCTTTTGGCTCGGTTAGCTTACCGTGTGCGCCACAGCCTATGCCTATGTAATCACCAAAACGCCAGTAGTTTAAATTATGCTGACATTGCATGCCGACTTTGGAGTAACCCGAAATCTCATATTGCTCGTAGCCCGCTTTACTGAGTAATTCATGGCCTTGCTCAAATATATTCCACAGCACATCTTCGTCAGGCAAAGTAGGCGGCTTTGAATAATATTGAGTATTTTGTTCAATGGTCAGTTGGTACCAAGATAGATGCGGTGGAGCTAATTCTGTTGCAGTTTTTAGATCATACAACGCATCAGATAAATGTTGATGGGGCAGGCCATGCATCAAATCCAAATTAAACGAGTTTAATGCGGATTCTGTCGCAATATGTGCAGCGCGAATCGCTTCATCAGGATCGTGAATACGACCTAATAAGTTGAGCTTTTCGGCTTGTAAACTTTGTACTCCGATAGAAATACGATTCACACCCGCGGCGATATAGCCGTGGAAACGATCGGCTTCTACAGTGCCAGGATTGGCTTCCATGGTTATTTCTATATTTTCTTGAAACGGTATTAATGCCTCGATGCCATTCAATAAAGTTTTAACACCTTCAGCACTGATCAAACTCGGTGTGCCGCCACCAATAAAGATTGAATGTAGTGGACGATCATAAACACGCGTTAACTCACTGGTGAGATCGGCTAAGAGATCTTGAATGTATTCAGCTTCAGGGATCTGACCTTTTAAAGTATGCGAATTAAAATCGCAATACGGGCACTTTTGCACACACCAAGGAATGTGTACGTACAAACTAAGCGGGGGTAAACGTAAGCTGTTTAATTTATTCACTGACGGTCCTGACATTATTGCGCTGCTTGCTGAGCGTGCATTGCGGCAAATAACTTTGTTAAAGCCTGACCGCGGTGACTTAATTCACTCTTGCGGGCTTTGGTTAGTTCGGCTGATGTGCAACCTTCAGAAGCAACGTAAAAAATTGGATCATAACCGAAACCATCTTCGCCGCTTGGTTGTTCTGTGATCACTCCGTCCCAAGTTCCGTGGCAAACGAGAGGTGTGGGATCTTCAGCGTGAGTCATATAAACCAATACACAATGAAAGCGTGCGGTACGTTTTTCCGCTGGTACATCTTGCAGCGCATCTAATAATTTTAGCAAGTTATCACGGTCGCTGGCATTTTCGCCCGCATAACGCGCTGAGTAAATGCCAGGGACACCTTGCAGAGCATCAACCGCTAAACCTGAATCATCAGCAATGGATGGTAAGCCAGTTAATGCTGCCGCGTGTTTAGCTTTGATAATGGCATTTTCAATAAACGTCGTGCCTGTTTCTTCGGCTTCAATCAGATTGAAATCACTTTGTGGCAATACTTCGAATCCAAACTCAGCTAATAGTGCTGACATTTCACGAACTTTACCTTGATTGCCAGTGGCGAGAACTATTTTTGAAGTGTTGAATGTAGACATGCTGAGTCCTTATTTATTTTAATAAAAAGTTGTAATAAAAAGTTTTAATAAAAAATGAGAGTGAAGATTTTTATAGATCGTTGGATTTAACTCTGTTGAGTGGGTTATACAGGATTAATAAGCACCGAGCAAAGAGAGTTGCTTGGCGCTATAAGCTAATAAGCATAAATTTATGAGGATAAAAATGTTATAAATTAATCCACGTAAAATTTTTGCTCAAACTTTAATACTTGTTGGTTAGCACCATCATCAATCGTGGCGATAAAACGGTAAGTCTCTTCGTTACGATGTGGTACTTCAGCAAGGTAATAAATAGCGTCTTGTTCAGTGATCTTACGTACTTCCAGCTCTCGTATATTACCCAGTAAATTACGTGCTGTGACCGTTACTTTTAGCGCTTGCGGCGCTTTAGTTTTACTGTCTAATACTGAAATATTAACTAAACCAAGGTAGTTACTGCGCTGTAGGTCATAATTTCTAGCCACTTTAGCGGTTAAAAACGTACTCGGAAATGCCAAATAATGTACATCCCAATTGCCTAGTTTTTGCATCTGTTCAGCGCTGGCTATTACGGGTAATAACAAGGCTATAGCGATGGCAAAAAATTTGCCTATATTGCGTATAAATAGATTAAGCATAAAATATCCTCCTACGTAAATATGTCTACATCAGGTTGATGTTAGAAACGTATACCAGTCATGTCACCGATTAATATCTGCAAAAATTGCAGAGCTAAAATAGCCACAAGCATAGAAAGATCCAAGCCACCGATTGCAGGAATAACGCGGCGGATTGGCGATAGAATTGGTTCACTTAGCTGTGATAATACGTTTTCAACAGGGCTACGGCCTTGGCTTATCCAACTTAGAATTGCACGAAGGATCAATACGTAAAATATGATATTAAAGCATTGTTTCACTAGTTTAATTGCGGCGATGATTAATACATCGATAAACGCTGGGAGTGCAGAACTTTGTAGACCAACCAGTGCGTAAACCATGACGCAAGCAACAGCATAAGCAAAAAGTACCGATGCTAAATCTAGACCGCGTAGACTTGGAATTATGCGACGTAAAGGCGCAATAACAGGCTGAGTTGCTTTGACAATGAACTGGCTCATTGGGTTATAAAAATCCGCTCTAGCCAATTGTAGCCATACGCGAAGCAGTATGATCATGATATATGTTTCAAAAATTATATTGACCAGAAAATTCGCTGCATTCATAGATTATCCTTTGATTTTATTAAGTAACTAATATTTAGTAAGTAACCAATATGTAGCAATTAACCAACAGTAACTGCCGTTTTATATTCGCTCATCGTATTGGTGTCAGTTTATATTATTTATGGCTTAAAATAACTTTTCCATTGCTTCCGCGCGACTGACTGCTGCATTCATCGCTGTATCAATTGTGCGGCGTAGATCTTGTTCTTCAAAAACACGAATTGCTTCGGCTGTCGCACCGCCTTTCGACGTAACGTTAAGACGTAATGTCGCTAAGTCTACATCTTGATTATGTAAAACCATTTCCGCTGAACCTAAGGCTGCTTGTTCGACTAGCGCGCGGGCTTGTTGTTTATCGAACCCCATTTTCATAATGCTGTCTTGCATCGCTTCCATGAACAGGAAAAAATAAGCTGGAGAACTGCCTGTAGCTGCAATAATAGTGTTTAAATCAGACTCTTGTTCTACCCATGCTGTTTGACCTACCGCCAACATAATTTGATTCACTATGTCTTTGTCTGCCCCGGTGACTTCCGGCGAAGCAAATAGCCCAGTCATGCCTTTTTGCACCAAAGACGGTGTATTAGGCATAGTGCGGATAATTGGTTGGTCATCCGCTAAGAAACTTTGCAAGCGAGCAACGGTTACACCCGCGGCGATCGAAACAAATATTTTGCCTTTATAGTTGGCTTTCTGTTGCGCTATTACACCACAGACATCGGCCATTATTTGTGGTTTTACCGCTAAGATAATAATATCGGCTTCGGCGACGAGGGCATCATTATCGGTCGAGGTATTAATACCAAATTCTTGATCTAACGCATCGAGCTTGGTGCGCGTTGTTGCTGAAGCAGAAATAGCAGTGGCTGGATAACCATTAGCAACCATACCGCCGATCAAGCTTTTAGCCATATTGCCTGCGCCAATAAAGGCAATTTTCTTTGTCGTCATTACTCTTATTCCTTGTGTAAATCCCTTGCACCAAACAATGCTGTACCAACACGAACCATATTACTGCCGTGGGCGATAGCAAGTTCCATATCATTGGTCATGCCCATAGATAACGTATCTATTTGCTTATATTGGTCCTGTAGCGACAAATACAATGATTCTAATTGTTTAAATTGTGATATTAATTTGTCTTCATCACCCGTTTTTTCTGGGATCGCCATTATGCCGCGTAAGATTAAATTAGGCAGCGCAGTCACCTGTTGAGCCAATAATCGTGCTTGCTCTAAGTCAGTGCCTGATTTGGATTCTTCCGCGCTAATATTAACTTGGATGCAGACGTTGAGCTTTGGCATGCCTTCAGGGCGTTGATCATTTAAGCGTTGCGCTATTTTTAGGCGGTCAACACTTTGCACCCAATCAAAGTGTTCGGCAATTGGACGTGTCTTGTTGGATTGTATTGGGCCGATAAAGTGCCACACTATTTCAGAGTATTCACCAAGCTGCTGTAGATGTTGTATTTTTTCTACAGCCTCTTGTTGGTAGTTTTCACCAAATTGACGTTGTCCTAAGGCGTAAAGTGCCTGCACATCAATAATGGGTTTGGTTTTACTTACTGCAAGCAGGTTAATATTGCTACTTTTTTTGTAAGATGTGCTTGCGGCGTTTTCAATTTGCCCTAGAACCTGTTGTAATCGTACGGATATTGGATTCATGATTTACTTACGTTTAATTGACGATGAGGGTTTTAAAAGAGTATGGATGTTACAGAGTTACTTACATTTAGTGTAAAGCATAACGCGTCAGATCTACACCTTTCTTCTGGTGTTTCTCCTATGATCCGTGTTGATGGTGATGTCAGGAAAATTAATTTACCAGCCTTTGATTCGAAACAAGTTCATGCCTTAATTTATGACATTATGGATGACAAGCAACGTAAAGATTATGAAGAGCATTTAGACGTTGATTTCTCTTTTGAAATCGCCAATGTTGCCCGTTTTCGTGTCAATGCATTCAATCAACACCGTGGTCCCGCTGCGACTTTTCGTACTATTCCTAGTGAAATTAAAACCATGGCAGAGTTAAATGTGCCAGAAATTTTTAATGATATTGTGGAGCTGCCACGTGGTCTTATCCTCGTTACCGGCCCTACTGGTTCGGGTAAGTCAACGACGTTAGCGGCGATGGTTGATCATATTAACGAAACGCATCATAAACATATTTTAACCATTGAAGATCCAATCGAATTCGTACACCAAAATAAAAAAAGCTTAGTAAATCAGCGTGAAGTTTATCGTGATACCAAGAGTTTTAATGCTGCATTAAAATCAGCGTTACGTGAAGATCCGGATATTATTTTGGTCGGTGAATTACGTGATTTAGAAACTATCCGTTTGGCACTTACTGCTGCCGAAACGGGCCACTTGGTATTCGGTACTTTACATACAACTTCTGCGGCGAAAACCATTGATCGTATTGTTGATGTATTTCCTGGGCAAGAAAAAGGCATGGTGCGCTCTATGCTTTCAGAGTCATTGCGTGCGGTGATTTCACAAACATTATTGAAACGCGCTAACGGTGGGCGGGTAGCTGCTCATGAAATTATGATCGGTACACCAGCTATCCGTAATTTAATTCGTGAAGATAAAGTGGCCCAAATGTATTCAGTGATCCAAACAGGGATGTTACATGGAATGCAAACGCTAGATCAGTCAATGCGAGAGTTAGTGAACATGGGCATCGTCAGCACAGCAGAAGCAAAAATAAAAGCTGTCGACCAACAACACTTTTAGGGGATAAATAAATGGGTATGTTGCCACAGCTATTTGCCACTATGAAAAAACTGCAAGGTTCTGATATGTATATTTCCGCTGGTATTGCACCAACGGTTAAAGTACATGGCGGCTTAAAAGCGATTTCAGAACATAAATTGACAGCAGAGCTATCTCTGGCTTTAGTGCGAGAAGCTATGTCGGATACGGAATATCAAAAATTCTGCCAAACCAAAGAAGCTAACTTTGGTATCTTTGTGCCTGATGTTGGCCGTTTCCGCGTTAGTGCTTTTTGGCAATTAGAAAAAGCCGGGATGGTGATCCGCCGTATTGAGACCGATATACCCGAAATGGATGAGCTGCATTTGCCACAAGTGCTTAAGCATACGGCATTGGCCAAACGCGGTTTAGTGCTGGTGGTTGGGGCTACAGGCTCTGGTAAATCAACCACGCAAGCGGCAATGGTTGGTTACCGTAATCAAAATTCCTCAGGACATATTCTTACTATCGAAGATCCGATTGAATTTGTGCATGATCATGGCCAATGTATTGTTACACAAAGGGAGGTCGGTATAGATACCGTTTCTTTTGATGAAGCTTTAAAAAGCTCATTACGCCAAGCTCCCGATATGATCCTTATCGGTGAAATTCGTTCTCAAGAAACTATGGAGTTTGCGTTAGCTTTTGCTGAAACAGGTCATTTATGTATGGCAACATTGCATGCGACCAACGCTAACCAAGCCATTGAGCGTATTTTGCACCTAGTGCCAAAAGAAAAGCATGCTCAGTTACTCTATGATTTATCACTGAACTTGAAAGGTATTATTGCTCAGCAATTAATTCCAGTTCAAGATGGTGAGAGCCGCAGAGCCGCTTTTGAGATATTGCAGAATACCCCTTATGTGAGTGAATTGATCCGTAAAGGTGATTTACATAAAATTAAAGAAGTGATGGTTAAATCTGGCGAGCAGGGCATGCAAACCTTCGACCAAGCTTTGCTTGATCTGTATAACCGTAATCAAATTAGCTACACAGAAGCGCTGCATCATGCTGATTCACCGAATGATCTACGTTTAATGATCAAGTTAAACAGCGGTAATTCAGATGGTGATGGTCTGCTTGATGGTGTGACTATTGAAGCGTTATAACTGTTAGATAGTGGTTATAAAAATACCGGGTAGTGATAACCCAAGTTTAAGAAAAGGATATGTAATGTTAGTAGTCGTTTCGCCAGCAAAAACGTTAGATTTTGAAACTCCGCCAGCCTGTGACAAATATTCACAGGCTGATTTAATTACTCAATCTGCCGAACTTATTGAGGTATGTCGACAGTTAACGCCAGCAGATTTAGCTTCATTAATGAAAATTAGCGATAAACTTGCAGGATTAAACGCTGCGCGATTTACTGAGTGGAGTGATACCTTCACTGCTGATAATGCTAAACAAGCTGTTTATGCATTTAAAGGCGATGTGTACACGGGGCTTGATGCGGATAGCTTGACGACACAAGCTCTCGAATTTGCCCAGCAGCATTTCCGTATCTTATCGGGTTTATATGGGTTATTGCGACCGCTGGATTTGATTAAAGCTTACCGCTTAGAAATGGGCACTAAACTTGCTAACCCACGCGGTACTAACTTGTATCAATTTTGGGGTGATATTATTACTGATAAAGTTAACCAAACATTGGCTGCGCAAGGTGACGAAGTACTAGTTAATTTAGCTTCTAATGAATATTTTAAAGCAGTGCAAGTTAAACGTCTGAAAGGACAAATCATTACACCTGTCTTTAAAGACTGTAAAGCGGGTAAGTATAAAATTATTAGTTTTTACGCTAAGAAAGCTCGCGGATTAATGGCGCGTTACATTATTGAAAATCAGCTAACTGAAATAACTCAATTAAAGCAGTTTGATACTGACGGTTATTATTATTGTGAATCTGAGTCAAATGATAAAGAGTTGATATTTAAGCGTGAAGAACGTTAAGAAGTATTTTTATTAACTAAGTTATCATGGCTTAAAACGCAAAAAGGATATTCAATTGAATATCCTTTTTTATTATCAATAAATTTTAACCTTTATTCGACTCAATTAATCCCAGCCATCATTTTTCTTTTTACGAAAACGAATCGATGGAATAATTAAACCAGCAATCAAACCTAAACCAAGAATTAGTGCACCTAACATGAAGAAGCGGTGTTGCTCGTCTTCTTGTTTGGTATCCATTTTAGTTGATAACAATACGTTTTCAGCACGCAGTTGCTCAACTTCATTGGTTAGCATGTTATTTTTTGCTGTTAGCGTTTCTATGGTATTGCTCTTCTCGACTAATAGAATATCTTTGTCTACTACAGCCTGACGGCTTGCACTAGTTAACTCGGCAACCTTATCTGCATTGGTTTTATTAATCGACGCCAGTGCTTTTTTGGTTCTAGCTAGTTCAGCTTGTAGTTTTGGTGTGCGTACTTTTAAACTTGCTCGACGAGTCAGTAAGCGACCATCAATCCATGCAGTTTTGTTTTTGCTCGTAATGATTTGAGCAAATTTTGTCGCTGGATCAGTTTGTAAAAATTTAACTGCTTCACCTGCTTTGATTGTGCCGATAATGCGATATTTGGTACTTGGACCTGTGTGCATAAAGATCGTGACATCGTCGCTGATATAACGAGTTTCAGCTTGGCTTGAGAGACTTACAAGAGTAAGAAGTGATGCTATAAATAGAGATTTGATATTCACAAATTGTCCCATAGATGAAATATTCGAGATAAGAATAGTAAGGATAAAACAGGTTTTCGACAAGCCCTAAAATAGGACTTTCTGATCTTTGCTGAAAATAATTGAATTTTAGCTAGAAACAAAACAGCCATCATAAATGATGGCTGTTTTTACATCGAAAATAGCAGGTAATCTTAATTAGATTACGAAAATAGCTTCTAATATTTTGTAGAAGATAATCGCTAACAATGCACCAGCAGGCAGAGTAACTACCCAAGATACAACGATCGTTTTTACTACATTTAGATTTAAGGCTGCGATACCACGCGCCATACCCACGCCCAGCACGCC
>Ga0209395_1005317_pt1 | contig 14564 bp, 9 predicted proteins | sample GOMGulsemesocosm_3_FD_184635 | JGI IMG/M metagenome (GOLD analysis project Ga0209395, IMG submission 184635) | Methane-oxidizing microbial communities from mesocosms in the Gulf of Mexico - GOM9D Gulf of Mexico (SPAdes) (version 2) | ecosystem: Environmental > Aquatic > Marine > Cold seeps... | reverse complement strand
AACGCTCTTAAAGGCAATTTAGTCATATTTCATAAGCACAATGTGACACAGAATAAGTGTCATGGGCTTGTATACAAGATAAGGTGACAAGCAGCATATCATTCATTAGATAATTGATAGGATACTTGATGAAAAAAATTTTTGCGTTATTTTATTTTCAGTTGTTTTTACTTATTACGGCTTGTAATCCCACCACCAGTAATAAGAGCAATGCTACGGTAGCAAGTACTACCCCTTCATCAGCAGTTACAACTCTTTCATTAAAGTCATTAGTAAACTTTCCAATTGGCGTCGCAGTACCTGCTGGCGATGCAGATAATAGTTTACTGGATAGCCCGGAACGCCAAGAAGTGGTTAAAAAGCACTTTAATAGTCTTACAGCTGAGAACATCATGAAAATGATGTACCTACACCCTGAAGCTAATCGCTATAATTTTGAACAAGCAGACGCGTTAATTGCTTTCGCTGAAAAGCATCAAAATCTTGTTCATGGTCATGCATTGGTGTGGCATACCCAAGCGCCTAAATGGATGAATGAATATCAAGGGAGCGCGGAAGACTTTAGTCAAGTACTGAGTGAACATGTCACCACGGTTGCGAGTCATTTTTCAGGAAAATTAACTAGTTGGGATGTGGTAAATGAAGCCTTTACCGATGATGAAGTCTCCACATACCGTGACACTATTTGGTATGAAAATATCGGCGCTAGCTATATAGAAACTGCTTTTCGATTAGCGCGCGAAGCAGATGCTAAGGCTGATTTATATTACAACGATTACAACTTAACTGAGAACACCAACAAAATTGACCGTGTCATTGAAATGGTTGATGATTTTCAAGCACGCAATGTACCTATTGATGGTGTTGGCTTTCAAGTTCATATCACTACAGACACGCCAAGCCTTGACAACATTAAAGCCGCATTTGCCAAAGTGGTTAAACGTGGCTTAAAAGTGAGAATTTCAGAATTAGATATCGCGGTAAATCAAGCCGAGCAATATAGTCAATTAACCAGTGCTGTCGCGCAAATACAACGTCAACGATATGCTGAAGTTGTGAATGCTTATATAGAATCAGTACCAGAATCGTTACGTGGTGGTATTACTGTATGGGGCATAACAGACCAAGATAGTTGGATTCCAGGCTTTAAAAAACGTGCCGATTGGGCATTGTTATTCAATGAAGATTTTACTGAAAAAGCGGCATTACAAGGTATGGCTGAGGGGCTTTCCGGGATAGTGCCAACCAATAAAACTGTGTCATTTGACTGGTTTGAATATCAAGGGAAAGATGAAATATTTGCCGAGACTTTACCTAAAGAACAATATCAAAATCCCATCGTAGCAGGTTTTTTTCCCGATCCGAGTATTACCCGTAAAGGTGATGACTATTATATGGTCAATTCATCTTTTTCTTATGCACCAGGTGTTCCCATTTTACATAGTCGTGATCTGGTTAATTGGAAACTTATTGGTCATGCATTAACGAATTCAAGTCAACTCAATTATAACAATTTAGGTCTTTCAAAAGGGGCTTATGCCCCAACTATTCGTTACCACAATGGCTTGTTTTATATGATTAACACTGCGGTTGCCAGTGGTGGTAATTTTTTTGTTACCGCAGAAGATCCTACGGGTACATGGTCTGAGCCTTATTGGTTACCTGAAATAGGCGGCATTGACCCAGATATATTTTTTGATGATGATGGAAAAGTCTACATAGCTCATAATGACGCTCCGGCTAAAGAGCCGTTGTACCAAGGTCACCGCGCAATTTGGCTGTGGGAATACGACATGGAAGCGAAAAAAGTCATTAAAGATTCAGGTCGTGTCATTGTTGATGGTGGCGTTGATATCAGTAAAAATCCAATTTGGATTGAAGGGCCACATATTTATAAGATCAATGGTTGGTACTATTTACTGTGTGCAGAAGGTGGCACTGGCGATCAGCATTCCGCGGTGATCTTTCGGACAAAAAGTTTAGAACAACCGTTTGTGCCATATGCAGGTAATCCCATTTTAACGCAGCGAGATCTACCGAAAAATAGAACTAACCCAATTACTTCAACCGGCCATGTGGATATGATCCAAACACCCGAAGGAGAATGGTGGGCAGTATTTTTAGGTACTCGACCTTATGATAAAAATTTATACAATACCGGTAGAGAAACCTTTTTATTGCCTATTACTTGGAATAATCAGTGGCCACATATTCTTGAACAAGGTAAAGCAATTCCTTATAAATTGAAAAAACCGACGACAACTAATCAATTAGTTGACGCCGATACTTTAACGGGAAACTTTGTTTGGCGTGATGAGTTTTCGTCAACTAAATTAAGCCCTCACTGGAATATGCTACGTAACACATATCGAGGGTGGGCTCAGTTAGGCAATGGTAAAATTCAGTTAAATCCTTCAGCGATTAGTTTACATACTAAGCAGCAACCCACGTATTTGGGACGTAGACAACAGCATATGACTTTCGACGCTTCAACCGCACTGCTATTACCAGAATCTAGCCAAGTCTCTGCTGGAATCGTTGCATTTCAAAATAGTCAATATCATTACTATTTTGCGGCAAAGAAAATAAACCGTGGCTATAAAGTGTTTTTAGAGCAGGTTAAAAATGGCGAAGTTACCCATATCAACAGTGTGGAGTTCGATGGCATTTCGGGGCAACAATTAGTCTTTTCGATCAGCGCTAATAAAGGTGATATTTCTTTTGCTTATCAAGTTGAGAGTGAGGATAAAGTCTATTTCGCAGAAAATCTTGATGCCACAATGTTAAGTACTGAAATAGCAGGAGGTTTTGTGGGATCAACGTTAGGTATTCATAGTCGAATTGAAGGAAGTGAAAAATAAGATGTCAGTTTTATATTTTTTTAAGGTCGGGCGCAGCCTTGCTCTAGTACTCTTGGTAATATTATTACCTTTTCAAGCCGCGGCAAGTAATGCTGATTATATTAATGTACAGCAAAGTGACAACGATTTTCCGTTGGTGTCACTCAAGGGCGCGGCAACGCTTTATGTTGATAAAAATGATCATAAAGGGGTGCGCCATGCGGTTAGTAATTTACAAACAGATATTGGTAAGGTCACAGGTATTCAACCTGACATTAGCCATAAAAACAGCGCTGATAAAACCCTCGTTATTATTGGTACTCTTGGACAAAGTACTTTAATTGACCAATTAGTGGCAACTAAAAAATTAGAGGTCACTAGCCTTAAAGGTCAATGGGAAGCCTATAGGATTCAAGTGCTAAATAATCCTTTACCCAATGTAAAGCAAGCGCTTGTTATCGTGGGAAGTGATAAGCGAGGGACTACTTTTGGTGTTTATGATCTCAGTGAAAAAATAGGTGTCTCACCTTGGTACTGGTGGGCAGATGTGCCGATTAAACGCAGTGCGCAACTTTTTATTAAGCAAGACACTTATTATCAAGACCAACCTAAAGTTAAATATCGCGGAATATTTTTAAATGATGAAGCCCCGGCCTTAACAAACTGGGTAAAAGCTAAATATGGTGATTATAATCATAAATTTTACCTTCATGTCTTTGATTTGTTACTACGTTTAAAAGCAAATTTTCTTTGGCCTGCTATGTGGAATAGTGCTTTTAGTGATGATGATAGATTAAATATGGTGCTGGCGGATGAATACGGTATTGTGATGAGTAACTCTCATCATGAGCCGATGTTATGTGCAGACAAAGAGTGGAACCGTCGTGGTGAAGGTAAGTGGGATTATGACGTCAATGCTAAAAATCTTTATCAATTTTGGCAAAAATGTGCTGCACGTAATAAACCTTATGAAAGTATTTACACTTTAGGTATGCGTGGTCAACATGATACGCCCATGAGTGAAAATGAAAATATAGGTTTACTCGAAAGAATTGTTAAAGATCAGCGAGAAATACTAACGCAAACGTTTGATGAAAAAGATATTAGTGAAGTTCCTCAAGTTTGGACGCTTTACAAAGAAGTGCAAGGATATTATGAAAACGGTATGCGTGTTCCTGATGACGTCACCTTACTTTGGTCAGATGATAACTGGGGCAATATTCGTCGTTTACCTACACCCGAAGAGCGCAAACGCAGTGGTGGGGCAGGTGTCTATTATCACTTTGATTATGTGGGTGGACCGCGTTCATACCGTTGGATCAATACCACGCCCATCACTAAAATTTGGGAGCAAATGGATTTAGCGTATCAATTTGACGCGAAACAAATTTGGTTAACTAATGTTGGTGATTTAAAGCCAATGGAATACCCAATAGACTTCTTTTTGACTATGGCTTGGAACCCAGAAGCTATGCCGAAAGAGAAATTGCATGATTATAATATTGCCTGGGTTACGCAGCAGTTTGGTACAAAGTATTCTCAAGAAATTGTTGATATCCTAACGGGTTATACTCGCCATAATGGCCGACGTAAACCTGAATTGATGGATGAAAATACTTATAGCCAATTAAATTATAATGAGGCTGACACTGTCTCAGCTGAACTACAAGCGTTAGTCATTCAAGCACAAGCTATTTATAAAGCGTTACCTGAAAATAAACAGCCAGCGTTCTTCCAATTGGTTTTACACCCAATTAAAGCCAGTACTACTTTGTTTGAATTATACAATAATGTCGCTAAAAATCGATTATATGCAGCACAAGGAAGAGCAAGTGCTAATGACTATGCTGAATTAGCAAAACAGAATTTTGCCAATGATGCCCAGTTAAAAGAGCAGTATCATCAGTTGAAGGATGGTCGTTGGCAGCATTTTATGGACCAAAGCCATATAGGTTATAGCAATTGGAATAATCCACCACAAGATGTATTACCTTGGTTATCGATAAATTCGCCTGCTAAGGTTGCTGATATGGGCGTGGCTATTGAGGGTCATAGTACTCCTTGGCCTCAAACCGGCAGGTTATCTTTAGATTCATTCAGCCCTTATGGTCAACAACAACGTTATATTGATGTTTTTAATAAAGGTTTAAAAGCTTTTAATTTTACTGCTACAGCCTCTGATACATGGATCAACATTAGTCAATCAAGTGGCAAGGTAACCAAAGGAATTCGACTTTTAGTTAGTGTTGATTGGTCAAAAGCTCCGAAAGGAACATCAATAGGTTCTATTTTTATTAAAGGTACAGGTTGGGGAGGGGCAAAAATAAAGGTATCAGCTGTTAATCCTAAGCAAAATACTGTTAAAGGCTTTATTGAAGCTGATGGTTATATTTCAATGGAAGCGGCTAGTGCTAAAACTAAATCGTCAGGAACAACATCGTCTAATCAACCGCAAGCCAGTTGGCAAGAAATCCCATCTCATGGCAGAACACATTCGTCTATGGCTGCGACTACCTCGAATATTGACCATAGTTTTGAGGATCCTAAGAAGGCGCCTTATTTAGAATATGATGTTCACTTATTCAGTCAAGGTCGTATAGAAGTACAAACGATAGTAAGTCCTACGTTAGCTATTGTACCAACTAGAGGGTTACGTTTTGCTATCGGGTTTGATGATGAAGAGCCTCAAATTATTGATATTTTGAAAAATAGTAAACACAGTGATTGGCAAGAGTCGGTTAAAAATGGTGTTCGCTATGCGATTAGTCACCATAATATTTCGCAGGCAGGTGCCCATAAGCTTCGTATATATATGGTTGATGTCGGTGTGGTTATTCAAAAAGTAGTCATAAATGCCGGTGGTTTAAAGCCATCATATTTAGGGCCAAAACAAAGTCAATTTATTAAATAATAGTAAGAAGAATTATGACAATTGAAACAAATAACGTAGTGACTGAAAATACCGCAGCAAGTAACAATATCGGCAATTACCGATATCGAATCTTAGCACTGCTAATGTTTGCGACCACGATAAATTATTTTGATCGCAGTATTATTGGGGTGATGGCACCCACCTTAGAGAAAATGTTTGGTTGGAGTAATGCCGATTACGCCAACATTATGATCGCATTTAAAGTCGCTTATGCGCTTGGTATGTTGACCATGGGGGGCATGATTGATCGTATCGGCACTAAAAAAGGCTATACCCTCTCTATATTGATCTGGAGTGTGTTCGGCATGTTACATGCGTTAGTTCAGCCAATATTTAGTGTCATAGGCTTTGCTGCGGCACGTTTTGGTTTAGGCTTTGGTGAAGCAGGTAATTTTCCTGCGGCCGTTAAAACCGTTGCCGAGTGGTTTCCTAAAAAAGAAAGGGCGTTTGCAACGGGTATTTTCAATGCAGCAACCAGTATTGGTGCTATTGCGGCGCCTTTTGTGGTTGGTGCTATTGTTTCGGTTGATGGTGAAAATTGGCAAATTCCGTTTTTAATTACCGGTGCATTAAGCTCAATTTGGATTGTTTTATGGTTACGCACTTATCAAAAGCCTGAAGTTCACCCTAAGGTCTCTAAAGAAGAATTAGCGTATATACAAAGTGATTCTGTTGAAGAATCTAGTGAGTCGTTACCATGGCGTAAAGTGGTTAAAAAACGTCAAACTTGGGCATTTGCCGTGGCAAAAATTACCGATGCTGTCTGGTGGTTTTATTTATTTTGGGGCGCAAAATTTTTAGCCGATACTTTTGGCGTTAATATTAAAAATATTGCTATTCCGTTTTTTATTATTTACCTACTGGCTGATATTGGCAGCATTGGCGGCGGTTACCTTTCTGGCTACTTTATGAAAAAAGGTTGGACCGTGAATAAAGCCCGTAAGATGACCTTATTATTTTGTGCCTTAATCATTTTACCGGTCAGTTTTGTTGCCGTAACCGACAATAAATGGGTAGCCATTTTACTTATCGGGTTGGGCTCAGCGGGTCACCAAGCATGGTCAGCAAATATATTTACCCTAGTATCCGATGTCATGCCCAAAAAAGCGACTGCCTCAGTGGTTGGTATTGGCGGAATGGTCGGCGCCATTGCCGGTATGGTCGCTGATTTCTATTTAGGCGCCACGCTCGATCAAGCGGGCAATGATGGTTACTTCTATGCCTTTTTAATTGCCGGCTCATGTTACTTAGTTGTCTTAGGATTAATTCACTTAATTCTGCCAACCATGACGCCATTAGATGAAAATTTACAACCGATAGAGCCAACCATGAGCTCATTAACTGGACAGTTAGAGCCAGTAAAAGAATAAAAGTTTATACTCTACAGTATTGTTTTAAAGGAAAAGTATTTTGAAGATTATTGATGCAAAAGTCATCGTTTGTAGTCCGGGCCGTAATTTTGTTACCTTGAAAATTATCACCGATGAAGGCTTATATGGCATTGGCGATGCAACCTTAAATGGCCGTGAGAAAGTGGTAGTTTCATTTTTAGAAGATTATGTTATTCCGATGCTTATTGGCAAAGATCCTCATCGCATTGAAGATATATGGCAGTACCTATACCGAGGTGTATATTGGCGTCGAGGTCCGGTTGGTATGACCGCACTAGCAGCGGTAGACACTGCCTTGTGGGATATTAAAGCCAAGGCCGCTAATATGCCTTTATATCAACTACTTGGTGGGCGCTGCCGTGATAAAATAATGGTTTATACCCATGCCAATGGTGTTGATTTAGCCTCAACGTTAGATGAAGTGGGTAAGGCCATTGCTCAAGGCTACAAAGCCGTGCGGGTGCAATCAGGTATTCCTAATGTTGCTGGTACTTATGGCGTCTCTAAGCAAGGTGAGAAATATGAGCCGGCTAATGCTGACTTACCCTCTGAAGATGTATGGTCTACAGAAAAATACCTTAATTTTGCTCCTAAACTTTTTGCCGAAGTGCGTAAGCAATATGGTGACGATATTCATTTATTGCACGATGTTCATCATCGATTAACGCCCATTGAAGCGGCGCGATTAGGCAAAGAATTAGAGCCTTATCATTTATTTTGGATGGAAGATCCCGTTCCTGCTGAAAATCAGGAAAGCTTTAAATTAATTCGACAACATACCACTACCCCTATTGCGGTTGGTGAGGTGTTTAATTCCATTCATGATTGTCGTGATCTTATTCAAAATCAGTTAATTGATTATATTCGCAGCACGGTGGTGCATGCTGGCGGTATTAGCCAACTGAAGAAAATTGCTGAATTTGCCAGCTTATATCATGTTAAAACCGGCTGTCACGGCGCGACTGATCTTTCGCCGGTATGTATGGGCGCGGCTTTACACTTAGATTACTCATTATCCAATTTTGGTATTCAAGAGCATATGGCTCACAGTGAAGAAATGGAGTCGGTATTCACTCGGGATTATCGCTTTGATGATGGCTATTTCACCCCAGGTGAAGCCATTGGTCATGGTGTTGATATTGATGAAGCCGAGGCGAAAAAATATCCATATAAACGAGCCTGTTTACCGGTGAATCGCTTAGAAGATGGCACCTTGTGGAATTGGTAGCGGCTGATTTGAATAAAAATATTAGCCCACCCTTTGTAAAAGTATTTTAAATACAATGGTATATTTAAAACGTCCGATTAGTTTATTGAGGCTAGTTAGATAACGAGGAAAAATTATGTGTTTTAGTCTAAATATTTCAAGATTTTTTAAGTTTTGCGGAGCCGCTTTATTACTTAGTGTAATGATGGCATGTAGCTCAACACCGCAATCTAATAGTCAACAATGGGTAACCACTTGGGCGACAGCAACCGAAGATATTAGGGAAGGCTTTTGGATGTCTAAAGGACATTTTCCTCCTAAGCCGCTTAAAAACGATACTGTACGTATGTTCATGCGTACGTCTATTGGGGGTGATAATGTTAGAGTTAAATTTTCTAACGCTTTTGGTAAAAGCCCATTAACTATTACCAATGCGCACATTGCGCTTGCTGATAAAATCGACAGTAGTGCACGTGATGGTAAAATTAATAAAGATACTGATACGGTGTTAACCTTTAAGGGTAAAGCCAATATTACTATCCCAGCAGGAGCAACGCTTTATTCTGATGCGGTTGATTTCCAATTAAGTGCTTTATCTGTTGTCGCCGTCAGTATTCATTACGGCGATGTTGATGAAAAACCGATAACAGGACACCGTGGTGCACGAACCACGTCATTTTTTGCAAAAGGCAATACCGTTGCTAATATCGATATGAGTGGCGCGGTGAAAAAAGATGTTTGGTATACCGCGACAGGCATTGAAGTGATGGCTCCTGCTACCGGTAAAGTTATTGTCGCTATGGGTGATTCTATTACTGATGGTTATGGCACTAAGTATAATTATCATACCCGCTGGACCGATTATTTAACGACACGCCTTAGTGAGCATTCGGCAACAGCAAATGTTGCTATGGCTAATGTCGGTATTGGTGGCTCTAGTTCAGCCATGGGCGTTGAGCGCTTTCAGTGGGATGTAGTTGATTTGAGCGCCGCCCACTGGCTTATTATTTTTATAGGCGTTAATGATATTGTTTATGGTGATAATCGTTCGGCTTCCTACGTCATTAATAATTATAAAGCGATGGCGAAGAAGGCACATGATCAGGGGCTAAAAGTCTATGGTGCAACGATTACACCTATGGGTAATAATGCTACCGCAGTAAATGAAGCGAAGCGTCAAGAGGTGAACGAGTGGATCCGCACCACTGCTATTATTGAGGGAACATATGACGGTGTTATTGATTTTGATGCTGTGGTTCGTGATCCTAATAAACCGACTTATATGCTGCCTGCTTATGCAGTAGATGATTTACATTTGAATATTCGTGGTTATAAAAGGCTGGCAGACGCTGTTGAACTAAGCTTATTTACTGAAACATTATAACCCTAAGTGAGCATGGGTCTAAATAACAACATACCACCGCAGTAGCTAGTGGTATGTTACTCATTTATGCAAAACGCTAATCTATTGCTTGATCAGACCATTGGTCATTAACTAAGCGCATAATACCATTCGGGTTGGCATTTTGTAACTCACTAGGCAGCAACGCATCAGGGGTATTTTGATAGCACAATGGACGCGTAAAGCGTTCAATAGCTCTGGTGCCTACTGAAGTCGTTTGACCCGCAGAACTACTCGGGTAAGGTCCGCCGTGCGACATAGCAGAGCTTAACTCAACACCAGTGCCATAACCATCAAATAACACCCGACCAACACGCTGTTGTAATGACGGCAGTAACTGCGCAGCTAATTGTTGATCTTGTTTGGTTGCAAAAATGGCGGCGGTTAAGTGTCCTTTCATGCTGTTAGCAACCGTCATTAATTGTGCTTGGTCGTCACAACAAATAACTAAGGTTGAAGGGCCGAAAATCTCTTCTTCTAAGGCTAATTGAGCGAGGTATTCGCTCGCATCAATACTATAAAGCGCAACTTGTGCTTGATTGGCGCTACTATCAGCCGCTTTACCTTTTGCGATGGTTTGTACAGAGCTGTTAGTATCACGTTCAGCACACTGGCTATTATAATTATAGAAAATTCCCGCACTAAGCATAGTACCTGCGGTTAACGCTGGCGTTTTTTCAGCTAACGTAGCAAGTAATCGATCAAGTGATGCTCCTTTTACGGCAACTAATATACCTGGGCTGGTACAAAATTGACCGACACCCATCATTAGTGATGCTAAAAAAGACTCGGCAATTTGTTCAGCATTATTTTCTAGCGACTGAGGAAGTATAAACACAGGATTGGTTGATCCTAACTCGCCAAAAAATGGAATTGGCTCAGGGCGAGATACCGCTAAGTTATATAAAGCACGTCCGCCAGCCACAGAACCAGTAAAACCAACCGCTTTAACGAGCGGATGTTTTACTAATTCACTACCAATAGTACGGCCACTACCGTGTAACATTGAAAACAGGCTTTTTGGTAAGCAACATCTTTCAAGGGCTATTTCAATGGCACTTGCCACTAATTCTGAGGTTCCTGGGTGCGCACTATGGGTTTTTACAATAACGGGACAGCCTGCAGCTAATGCCGACGCTGTGTCACCACCCGCTACCGAGAAAGCGAGGGGGAAATTACTGGCAGCAAAGACAACCACCGGTCCTAAAGGGACTTGCGTTAACCGTAGATCAGGTTTTGGTAATGGCTCTCTATGTGATTGTGCGGTATCAATAACCGCCCGTTTCCAGTCTCCTTTATCTAATAGCAGCGCAAACATGTTTAGCTGACCAATAGTTCTGCCTAATTCGCCGTTAATACGCATTTCAGGAAGCGCCGTTTCCCACGTTGCTCGGGCAACTATTTGCGGTCTACTATTTTCAAGCTCATGAGCAATTGTACGTAGTAAGGTTGCTTTGACGGCATCACTTTTTTGAGAATAATCCGTGAACGCTTGTGCGGCTGCGTTAACAGTACTGTTAACTTGCTCTATATCGGCAACACTGAAGCTTTCATGTGATGTTTCCCCTGTGGTCGGGTTTATTGCTTTTACATCGCCCCCATTGCCATTTACCCATTCACCTTTGATGAAAATTTTTCCAGAAATACTCATTGCGTAACCCTTTGTTATATATTTAGTAGCAGTATTTTAGAGTGTTATAAAAATAGGCACAAAAGAGAACTTTTCAAGCTACAGTTGAGTGTTTTCTCATGTATACTAACTACTTAGTTATCAGGGGTTATTTGATGTCATTACCGTCTTTAAATAGTTTACGAACATTTGAAAGTGCTGCCCGTTTAAAAAGTTTTGCGTTAGCGGCGCAAGAGTTATTTGTTTCACCTTCTGCCGTTAGTCATCAAATTCGTTTATTGGAACAACGCTTGGGTGTTGAACTATTTATTCGCTTAGATCGCAAGGTGGCACTTAGTAATGCCGGGGAGCTATTTTACCCACAAGTTAAATTGGGTATTACAACGTTAATAACGGCCACCGAGCAATTACGGGTAAATAATGAAGAGAATAACTTACTACTTAAAATGTCAGTAGTACCCTTTTTCGCCACACGGTGGTTGTTACCTAAATTAGCTGACTTCAAGCGTTTATATCCTAACTGTCACTTAAAAGTACACACCAGCACTACCGCTTCTAACTTTGCTCAAGAGAGTTTAGATTTGGTTATTCGTCGTGGCGTAGGTCCTTGGCTAGGCATGGTCAGTAAATTACTTTGTCGAGAACGCCTTGCGGCCGTTTGTAGCCCAGAGTTACTGATGTCGATAAAGCGGCCACAAGATTTATTTAGGCAACCATTATTATGTAATGTTGAAGTCATGACTGAATGGCAAGAGTGGTTTGAAACACAAGGGTTAGTCTATCAAGCCCCGAAAAGCTCGTTTGACTTTCAAAATACCTCTCAAATTCTCGATGCCTGTTTATCTGGAGCAGGTGTTGCACTGATCGATCCCTTAATGATTCACCAACATTTGTTACAAGGTGAGTTGGTTAATATTTTTAATCACAGTGTTGATAGTATTAGAAGTTATTTTATCGTTTACCCTGAGCAACATCGTTCACAAGATAAAATACACATATTTGAACAATGGCTTAGCGATAAAATGGCTGATGATCCCCTGATGCTGACACGAATGCCAGCATCGAAATAAGCTTAGCGATAAATTAGATGATATCAGTGACTATTACTATGGCTAAGCTATCCGGCTAGTAGCAATACCTTATATTTTTCTAAGTCGTTTTTCGGTCCAAACTCGCGACCATCAATGAGAAAAAGCACAGTACTAGGTTAAATAAAGGTATTTGCATGTCTAAGGGAAAAGAATAAACGATTGATACCGCTGGAATCCAAATAACCCAGTTAGTGATTAAGGTAACGGGGAGATGTACACGAATAAACGGCTTACCTAAGGTTAAGCGGGTTTTTTGCCAATTAAAACTGTGATCATGCCATAGATAACAAATAGTAATTACAGGGCATGATACCAATGCCGTAGCGATGAATTGATCAAAGGCAACTTTTTTTAAAATAGTTGTTATATCATTGCCAGTACCAAACAAGGTTACTTGATATTGATAAAGTAAATCGACATAGCAGCCGATTAACGCCCAAAGTAGGGCAATAAATAGCAAACGATAATAAAACAGATTCGTAAGTTGACCAGAAAACCTGCGATATAAGGTTGGTAACAACCCGCCAAATATAGCGGTTGCGATAGCACTATACCAGATACCGTATTCTCTTTTTAGCTCACCTAATGTGATAAAGTAAACGTGTGCTGAGGGTAAATATAAATAAGCAAGTAATAACGCGACAGCAAGTATTTGTAAAAAAATGGCAGGCACTAAATTCTGCCGGAAGGTATGTTTAATATTGTCAGTGATATTCATAGTAGTTATTGTTCTTGGTAATGAATGTAAAAGTAAATCTTTACTGGTTTAACGCAATAATAGCTAAGGTTGTTTGGTTAAAAACGAACGAAACCTACAGCCTTAATATTCGAAGTTAAAACCAAATTCAGAAAGCTTTTCATAAACATGTATATCAAATCGATAAAGGTTTGCGGCGCGATGAGCGACATCGTGCTGTTTTTCATTACAGTTTATTAATAAATTCATTTTTAATATCTTCCGACGGAAATTAGGCTTATCCAGTTTTACATCTAATATTGCTTCATAAATCTCTTGCAGCTGTAATAACGTAAATTTTTCAGGTAATAAGCTAAAACCGATAGGCTCGTGGCGAACTTTATATTTAAGCTGTGCTAAGCAAGTATCGACAATATTTTGGTGATCAAATATCAGCGTTGGTAACTCATGCACGTTAAACCAACGTACATCGATAACGTGCTCAGGAATAACCACCTTAGCTTCTTCAAATCTAACCAGTGAATAATAAGCGATCGTTATGATCCGTCTTGGCGGATAGCGGTTTACATCACCAAAAGTAGCGAGTTGATCAAGATGGAAATTTTTTACACCTGTGGTATGTTTGAGTATCCGCTCTGCTGCGGTAACAAGGTTTTCATCAGATTTCACCCAATGGCCGATTAGCCCCCATTGATTAGCCGCTAAACCGTATTTGTATTGCGCTAATAAAATGTTAAGTTGTCCATCCTGCACCGAAAAAATTAAATTGTCGACTGAGAGATTATCAATAACTCCGGCGGGTAAATTCTCTTCTTGAGCTTCTTTTTTTGTGACAAGCATGCACTCTGTCCGATAATATTTCCATTAATAATTTCATACTAACACAATTGACCATATGTAGTGCTGTAAATTTGATTTGTTATCTATCCAGTTTAGTTGCTGTATATATACTCTATATTATTATCTATTTGTTTTAATTGAACAAATTAAATGGGAATTAGTGTAATACCCCACTTTATACCCTTGACTATCAAGTACTTTCACTAACTCATTGAATTTTAATGAAATCATATTGTTTCATATAAAAGAATTTATTTTATATCATAAAATCAAAACTCTAAATTTTTCTGCTCATTAAATTCATACCCTAGCGCTTTATAACCTTTTTCTCGTTTCTTCCACATACGCTGTAATGTTGGGAAATCATCAATAAAGTCGTAAACTTGAATAACAGTTTTACTACTCCATTCTCGCTGAATTCGTCCAGCGTATTGCGCTAGTATTCCCTTCCAAGCAATCGGCAGCGTTATATATAAAGTATCTAAATGTGGTAAATCAAAACCTTCACCGACGTATTTTCCTGTAGCTAAGATA
>Ga0209395_1005314_pt1 | contig 14571 bp, 12 predicted proteins | sample GOMGulsemesocosm_3_FD_184635 | JGI IMG/M metagenome (GOLD analysis project Ga0209395, IMG submission 184635) | Methane-oxidizing microbial communities from mesocosms in the Gulf of Mexico - GOM9D Gulf of Mexico (SPAdes) (version 2) | ecosystem: Environmental > Aquatic > Marine > Cold seeps... | reverse complement strand
GCAGCGCCGAGGTAATCAGGGTATCGCGTTGAATTTCAGCTAACGAGCGTGGATTACCCAACGCAGCATTTTCATCGAGCATTTTAGCCAGCAACGGCTGATCCATGCTACCCCAGTTCACACCAATGCGAATAGGTTTATCAAACCGACAGGCGGTTTCGATCATGGTGGCAAACTGTTCGTCACGCTTTTTACCACGGCCAACGTTACCGGGGTTAATGCGATATTTGGCCAGCGCTTCAGCACATTCCGGGTAACGACTTAACAGCTTGTGGCCGTTAAAATGGAAATCACCGACCAGCGGCACATCAATATCTTGCGCCAACAGTTGATCACGAATGTGCGGCACAGCCTGCGCCGACTCTTCGTTATTAACGGTAATACGCACCAGCTCTGAACCGGCCTTGGCCAGCTCAGCCACCTGCGCTACGGTACTCGCCACATCGGCGGTATCGGTATTGGTCATCGACTGTACAATCACTGGCGCACCACCACCGACCAACACATTACCGATGCGAACACCGGTGCGATGCAATTTAGTGTTTTGTACCGTCATCTTTTCGTTTCGCTAATCGAATTAGGCGAACGGGTGACGCAGGGTAATCGTTTCTTCACGATCAGGGCCGGTAGAAATAATATCAATCGGCACACCCAGTTTTTGTTCGACATATTTAATATAAGCGCGTGCATTAGCTGGCAGCTCTTCCAGCGTTTTAGCGCCGACTGTTGTTTCTGTCCAACCCGGCAGATCTTCGTAGACCGGCGTGATATTAGCAATGCTATCAGCACTGAAACCACCGGTACCCTGGCCTTCATAGCCAGTACAAACACGAATCGTCTCCAGACCGTCCAGTACATCCAGCTTGGTAAAACATACACCCGACACACTGTTTACCTGAATAGAATGCTTCAGGGCCACCAGATCCAACCAACCACAACGGCGATCACGACCTGTGGTTGCGCCCACTTCATGGCCTTTTACCGCCAAGTGCTCACCAATATCGTCAAACAGCTCGGTGGGGAATGGTCCAGAACCAACACGAGTGGTGTAGGCTTTGGTGATGCCCAGCACGTAATCCAGATACAGCGGACCCACACCGCTACCAGTACTGGTGCCACCCGCGGTGGTATTGGAGGAAGTCACATACGGATAAGTGCCGTGATCAATATCCAGCAGGGAGCCCTGCGCGCCTTCAAACATGATGCCGCGACCCTCTTCACGATACTGATGCAAAATACCGGTCACATCGGCCATCATCGGCTTGAGCTCTTCAGCTTGCGCCAGAGCTTCGTCCAGAACCGTCTGGTAATCCACGGCGTCCGTTTTGTAATACTGCGTCAGCGCGAAGTTGTGGTACTCCATCACTTCACTCAGCTGTTTGGCAAAACGCTCCGGATTCATCAGATCATCCAGTCGCAGGCCGCGACGCGCTACCTTATCTTCGTAGGCCGGGCCAATACCACGACCCGTAGTGCCGATTTTGGCTTCACCACGTGCGCGCTCACGGGCCTGATCCAGAGCAATGTGGTAAGGCAAAATCAATGGGCAGCCACCGCTCAAACGCAGACGCTCACGAACCGGCACACCCTTTTCTTCCAACTCGGCCATTTCTTTCAGCAAAGCTGTAGGTGACAAAACCACACCGTTGCCAATCAGGCACAGCACGTTGTCACGCAAAATACCAGAGGGTATCAGATGCAGAACGGTTTTCTCACCCTCAATAACTAGCGTATGACCGGCATTATGACCACCCTGAAAACGAACAACCGCTTCCGCCTGATCAGTCAGCAGATCAACAATTTTACCTTTACCTTCATCACCCCATTGGGTGCCCAGTACAACAACGTTGTTACCCATTGCAAACGCTCTTTAGCAAGTTAAATATCTTCAACGACCCATTGGCCGTCTTTATTGACTATCTGTTGGCCCGCTTCATGCTGCCCTTCCTGGCTGACATCTGCAGCCAGCGCGCGAATCACCACATGACCAGACTCACGCAAGCTGCGGATCAAATCCAGCAGTGGTGTTTCGTAACCTTCTGGCGCAAGAATCACGGCATTATCATCGGCATCAGCCGCCGTCACTTCGATCAGCGCCTTGAGATCGGTACTGAAGCCCGTGGCCGGACGCGCTCGCCCAAAGACCTGACCAATATCATCATAACGACCGCCCTTGGCAATCGCCTGACCGTGCCCCTGCGCGTAGGCAGAAAACACGATGCCGGTGTGATACTGATAACCACGTAATTCGCTGAGATCAAAATACAGCGGCATATCCGGGAAGCTCTGCTCAATGGCCTGCGCCATCTCGGTCAGCAACTCAATCTCTTTTAATACTTCAGCTGGCGCATTAGCAAGCTCTTCGCGCGCACGCTGTAAAACTGTTTTATCGCCATGCAGGTCAGCCAATACGGACAACTGTTTAGCGACTGCGCCATCAACTATCTGGTTATCCAGAAACACACGTAACTCTGCTTTATCTTTACGTTGCAGCAACGTAAACAGGGCTTTTTCCTGCGTGTCATTAAGACCCGCTGCTGCTACCAGATGACGGTAGATGGCAACGTTGCCGATATCCAGGCACACATCGTTCAAGCCAGCACAGTTAATGGTTTCCAACATCAGGCTGACAATTTCGACATCTGCCGCCAGGCTGTTACAGCCGTATAACTCAGCACCCATTTGAATCGGACTACGCGAAGCCAACATATTAGCCGCACGTGTATGCAACACGCTACCGCTGTAACACAGGCGAGTTGGGCCTTGATGCTTCAGACTGTGGGCATCAATACGCGCCACCTGCGGAGTCATATCCGCACGTACACCCATCAAACGACCAGTCAGCTGATCGGTTACCTTAAAGGTTTTCAGATCCAGATCACTGCCAACGCCGGTCAGCAACGATTCCAGAAATTCCACGAAGGGTGGAATAACCAGGTCATAGCCCCAGCTTTTGTAGAGGTCCAGAAGATTGCGACGCAGGGTTTCGACGCGGCCGGCCATAGGCGGCAGCACTTCTTCGATACCATCGGGCAACAACCAACGATTTGAATCAATCATGTATCTTCTCTTTTGCTCTGATCAATCAGACAGCTAATTGATCAGGTAAAGCAGCACCACGCCGACCAGCATACACGCCAGCCCCATGATTCGCATGCTGCGATCATCTGTTCGAGCGGCGTATTCTATCAGTTTGCGCCAACGCTGGGGAGCTACAAAAGGCATAATGCCCTCAAGCACCAACATCAAGCAGGCCGCAACCACTAACTCATGCCAAAACGACATAGATCCGCTCTTAAAATCTCTCTATCACACACAAAAAAGCCGGGCATCCACCCGGCTGATTGCACAAAACCTGTTTGGCTCTGTTATTTACCTTTCGAGTTATTCAGGTATTTAAAGAAATCACTTTTTGGATCTAACACCAACAGGTCGTTAGCATTGCCAAAGGTTTCTTTATAGGCCGTCAAACTACGGTAGAACGAATAAAACTCAGGATCACGATTATAGGCTTTGGCATAAATTGCTGCGGCCGTTGCATCACCTTCACCACGTGTTTGCTCTGCTTCGCGGTAGGCTTCTGATTCGATAACCACTTTCTGGCGATCGGCATCAGCAGAAATACCTTCAGCAAGCTCTCGACCTTTGGCGCGGTGCTCACGAGCTTCACGTTCACGCTCCGTCGACATCCGGCTAAATACCGAGCTACTTACTTCTGGCGGAAGATCAATACCCTTAACCCGCACATCCAGAACCTCAATACCCAGCTCCTGACGAGCGATTCCATTCAGCTTCTCGGTCAGCTCAACCATCAGCTCATCACGCTCACCCGATACCACTTCGTGCATGGAGCGCGCACCAAACTCGTTACGCAGGCCGGTATCAACACGCGAGCTCAACAGACGCTGAGCCACGGCCACATCACCGGAAGTTGCGGTATAGAACTTCTCAACTTCAGCAACACGCCACTTCACAAACGAGTCTACGATAACGGCTTTCTTTTCCTGGGTCAGGAAACGTTGCGGCAAGGCATCAAGTGTTAACAGTCGGCCATCAAAAATACGCACCTTGTTTACGACCGGCAGCTTAAAGTGAATACCCGGCTGCACATCATGCTCAACCACTTCACCAAAACGCAGCAATACCGCACGCTCACGTTCGCTAACGATATAAAGACACTGGGTAACCGCAAGCACTAATAGCAGGACAAGCCCCAGCGAAATAGTAGTTCTAACTGGCATCTTAACGACCCTCCCTTAGGCTGCTGTTATTCTGACGCTCACGAATACGGTTAATCACCTGATTAGCCAAGTCATCAAGCTGACGGCTGGTAACCTTACTCGAATCAATAGAGCCGCTACGTGCTGCGCCCGTCAGTTTATCCAACGGCAGGTACATCATGTTATTGCCGCCCTCAACATCAACCAACACTTTCGAGCTGCTGCTCATAACCTTTTGCAACGCATCAATATAAAGACGCTCACGGGTTACTTCAGGGGCTTTTTTGTATTCGGCGTATAACTTGGTGAAACGTGACGCATCACCTTCAGCCTCGGCAATCACCTGAGATTTATAAGCGCCCGCTTCTTCCAACAAACGCTGCGCATAACCACGCGCCTCCGGAATAATGCCGTTACGATAAGTTTCCGCTTCGTTTTTTGCACGCTCTTCATCTTCACGCGCTTTAATCACATCATCAAACGCCGACTGCACTTCACGTGGTGCCTGTGCGTTTTCGATATTCACTTTACTGATTTGCAAGCCCGTACCATAACGGTTGAGATACGTTTGTAGACGCTCTTGAACATCAACAGCCAACACTTCACGACCTTCGGTCAACACGCCGTGCATTTCAGAGCTACCCACCACATGGCGCAAGGCACTGTCAGTGGCGTGAGCAAGGCTTATCTCAGGATTCTTAACATTCAGATAGAAATCCTTGGGATTGGCCACCACATACTGAACCGACAGACTCACATCGACGATATTTTCGTCTTCCGTCAGCATCGTGCCGCGCGAAGTATGTGAACGTACTTTGGTGGTATTCACCTTTTCAACGGCATCAATAAGCTTAGGATTCCAATGCAGACCCGGCTGAACCGTTTCCAGATATTTACCCAGACGCAGCACTACGCCACGCTCCTGCTGATCAATGGTGTAGAAACCAGAAATCGCCCACAGAATCAACGCGCCAATTAGAGCAAACACAACCAGTCCGCCGCCCATGGCCGAGCCTTTTTTAGCACTACCGGAACCACCGCCCTTGCCTCCAAAAGCTTTGCTTAGTTTATCCTGCAGCTTGCGTAACACTTCATCAAGATCCGGTGGACCTTGATCGTTACCGCCGCCACTGCCGTTGCCTTTATCACTCCAGGGATCACGATCTTTCCCCTTCTGATTACCAGGCTCATTCCAGGCCATATGATTCTCCGTTAGTTACGCCAAAATTAGCGTATTAAATAGATTTGTCCGGCGCCCTGGCAAATTACCAGCCACCCATTAACAGACAAGCCCCGCATTTTAAAGAGGCTCTTGCTTACCTGCAAGTGTTACCTGCAAGCGTTATCTCAAGCAAAAGAATAAAACCAACATGCTGTTACCAATTATCAACCGGTGGAGGCTTGTTCCCCATCAACCGGTCATAGTCCTGTCGTGGCATGCGTATCTGCAAAACAAACTCGCCCTGCTCGCTGACAGACTCTTCAAGCACCGCTCCCTGCTGATAAAATTTTGCTCGCAGACGCCCTTCGCTGGCAGGAAGTCGTAATTCTTCGTTGACCATATCGCCAGCCAGACGCTCACAAATAGCTTCCAACAACAGATCTACACCGGCGCCGGTTTGCGCCGACACCCAAACCCGTTGCGGCACACCTTGCTCATCACGATCCAGGCGCGGCTGCTTTTCATCCATCAGATCAATTTTGTTGTACACCAGCAGACAAGGCACTTCATCGGCCTTAATCTCGCGCAACACATCATTAACCTGCTCAATGTTGTCATCGCGTTTTTCATCGGCAGCATCAATCACATGCAGCAACAGAGTCGCCTCTGCGGCCTCCTGCAACGTGGCACGAAACGCTTCTACCAATTTGTGTGGCAAATGACGAATAAAACCCACGGTATCAGCCAAAACAACCGGCCCAATACCTTCAACGTCAAGACGCCGCATGGTGGGATCAAGCGTTGCAAACAGCTGATCCTGCACATAAACACTGGCATCAGTGAGCCGATTAAACAGTGTTGATTTACCCGCGTTGGTATAACCCGCCAGCGATACCGTCGGAATTTCCGCACGCTTGCGCGCCTGACGACCCTGATTACGCTGCTTACGAACCTTCTCCAGCTTGCGGCCAATGGTTTTTAAACGCACCCGCAATAAACGTCTATCTGTTTCCAGCTGCGTTTCACCCGGGCCACGTAAACCGATACCGCCTTTCTGGCGCTCCAGGTGGGTCCAGCCGCGAATCAACCGCGTCGAAACATGCTCAAGCTGAGCCAACTCCACCTGCAGCTTACCTTCGTAGGTACGCGCACGCTGGGCAAAAATATCAAGAATCAGCCCGGTACGATCAAGCACCCGACACTGGAGCTCGCTTTCAAGATTACGCTCTTGCGTGGCCGTCAGAGCATGGTTAAACAACACCACTTCAGCCTCATTCGCAACAACAGCCTGACGGATTTCTTCAACCTTACCGGAACCCACAAAATAACGGGCATTAGGCTGCTGGCGACGAACGATTAATAATTCAACAGGATCGGCACCGGCCGACATTACCAGCTCTTTAAATTCACGCTGGTCTTCCTGTTGTGCCTCGTCGCGCATTTCCAGATGTACAAGAATTGCGCGCTCACCGCTTTCCGGGCGCTCAAAAAACAAGACTGTAGCTCATAGCTGGTTGCTTCAAGGTAAGTTTTTGTAATGAAGAAATTCCGCCATTTATACCGCTGATTACAGCGATTAAAAACGTATTGGCGGAATTCTTATTTGAATAACAGAGAGGGTCTTGCTGTAAAAAAAACAGAACAAAATAATTCATTGCTTACAGTGAGGCTCCCTGGCCTCGGTGAATGCTCACCTATTGGTGTTCAACATCCGTAGGAACTTGCACATTGCGAGAGGGGACAACGGTAGAAATCGCGTGCTTATAGACCATTTGGCTGACCGAGTTTTTTAACAACACTACAAACTGATCAAAGGATTCGATTTGCCCCTGCAATTTAATGCCGTTAACAAGGAAAATAGAAACCGGTACGCGCTCCTTCCTTAAAGCGTTTAAAAACGGATCCTGCAAAGATTGACCTTTAGACATGTAAGATACTCCTGCCCTATTTATATTATTATTATCAATCAAACCGTTAGTGTACTTCCGGTTCATCAAACAAAAGTGTCAAATCTTTTGACACTAACCCACTATATTGAGGTATAACCAATAATATTCAAGACCTTGTCGGAATTTTTTTGCTCGTTAAAGGGCAAAGCATTGACCTCAGGCCAGCCGCGCAACCAGGTTAACTGGCGCTTGGCCAAATTACGCGTTGCTACGATACCCCTGAAGACCATCTCATCGTAAGTTAAGTTCCCCTCTAAATATTCCCACACCTGACGATAACCCACCGAGCGCATCGACGGCAGATCCTTATGCAAATCGCCGCGCTCAAACAGACCTCGAACTTCCTCAACAAACCCTTGCTCAAGCATGATATTAAAACGCTGCTCAATACGCGCATGCAGTGCTGCACGATCCTCAGGGATAATGGCAAATTGATGCAAGTGACAGGGCAAATCATCAACACCCTGCGCCTGCTTTTGCCAATGTTCACCCAGCGCAATGCCTGTTATTTCGTAGACTTCTAACGCCCGCATTAAACGCTGCGGATTATTAGGGTGAATTTTTTCTGCTGCAACCGGATCAACCTGCTGCAACTTTTCATGTAAAGCAGCCCAACCCAGCCGATCGGCGTCAGCCTGAATCTGATCGCGCACGGTCTGATCACCAGCAGGCATATTGGCGATACCTTCACGCAGCACCTTGAAATACATCATGGTGCCGCCCACCAGCAGAGGAATACGCCCAGCAGCAACAATCTGCTGCATCTGCTCGATAGCGTCAGCGCGAAATTCAGCGGCCGAATAGGTCTGCGCCGGATCACGAATATCAATTAAACGGTGCGGCGCTCTGGCCAGCGTTTCGGCATCGGGTTTAGCGCTACCTATATCCATGCCTCGATAAATCAACGCCGAATCGACACTAATAATATCGCAGGGCAGATGCTCGGCAATTTCGATAGCCAAATCCGTTTTGCCTGACGCAGTCGGGCCCATCAGACAGATGGCGGGTGGCAAAGATTTTTCTGTCACCGCCAACTACCTACCCCTTAAAAATAATTTATCGAGCTCAGTCATACTCATCTGCGTCCAGGTCGGACGACCATGATTACACTGACCGCTACGCTCGGTGGCTTCCATCTGTCGCAATAAACCATTCATTTCCGGAATCGTCAGCCTGCGGTTAGCGCGCACGGAACCGTGACAGGCCATGGAGCTAAGAATTTCATTAATATGGGCGCGAATACGATCACTACTGCCCTGCATCAGCATATCGGACAACACGTCACGTACCAGCTGCCCCGTATCAGCGTTACGCAGCAGGCTCGGCACTTGCCGCACTAACAACGACTCAGGCCCGGCGCGCGCAACCACAAAACCCAGCTGCTCAAACATCTGCGCATATTCTTCGGCGCAGCTAGCTTCTCGCTCGCTCACGGCAATGGATACCGGCACTAACAGCGGCTGCGCTACCACGCCCTGCAGACCAAAGGCCTGCTTTAACTGCTCATAGGTCGTGCGCTCGTGGGCGGCATGCATATCCACAACCACCAGGCCCTGCTCGTTTTCGGCAAGAATATAAATACCGTGCAACTGCGCCACGGCAAACCCCAGCGGTGGAATTTGCTGGGGCTCATCATTGTTTTGAGACGCTGCCCAGTTTGACTGAGAATCAAGCATCTCAGCACTGTTATGCAATTGCTGATAACTGGATAGCTGTTCTCGCACTTGCCCGGCAGCCGGTGAGTTTGGCGCATAGGATGAATAATTAGAAAATGACTGGGCCGCAGCTTGCAGATTCATCGGTGCCTGCTGATGCATTTGTGGCGCAGTTTCCACCCCCTCCGGCGTTTCAGAACCCGCCTCGATATCACGCATACTGGCTTGCTGGTCAAGCTGATCCTGCGGCCGAACCTCCGCCAATGCGCGATGCAAAGTGCTGAACAAAAAATCATGCACGGTACGTCCATCACGGAAACGCACCTCATGTTTGGTGGGATGCACATTAACATCCACCAACGCTGGATCAACTTCAAGGAACAGGATAAAAGCAGGATGACGACCGTGATAGAGCACATCACGATAAGCCTGACGCACCGCGTGGGTGACCAGCTTATCCTTCACCACGCGGCCATTCACAAAGAAGTACTGCAAATCGGCCTGACTGCGTGAAAAGGTCGGTAACCCAACCCAGCCAGTCAGCGTCAAACCGGCGCGCTCCATATCCAGATGCACGGCATTTTCCATAAAGGCCGAACCGCACACCATCATCGCGCGCCGCTCACGCTCCTGAACCGTCGTCGCAGCGCGCAGGCTATGGATGACACGCTGATTATGGCGTAACACAAAACCCACATCAAAACGACTCAAGGCCAACCGTTTGACGACTTCCTCAAGATGCTTAAATTCGGTTTTTTCCGTGCGCATAAACTTTCTCCGCGCCGGAGTATTAAAAAACAGGTCACGCACTTCAACGGTACAACCTGTCGGATGCGGAGCTGGCTCCAGTCGGGTTTGCATATCCTGACCTTCGCACTCCACCTTCCAGCCTTCGTTTTGATTTTCGGTATTAGCCGTTAACGTCACCCGCGCCACCGAGGCGATACTGGCCAACGCCTCACCACGAAACCCCAGACTGCTAACGGCTTCCAGATCATCAATGCTGTCAATTTTACTGGTGGCGTGTCGACTCAGCGCCAATGCCAGATCTTCCTTATCAATACCTTGACCGTTATCACGAATACGAATGGCACGCGCACCACCATTTTCAATATCAATTTCGATATGGGTCGCACCCGCATCCAGCGAGTTTTCCAGCAATTCTTTAACCACAGAAGATGGGCGCTCGACCACTTCACCAGCAGCAATTTGGTTAGCAAGTCGCGGACTTAACAGGTGTATACGGGCCATACGGATCTCAAACTAATGTAAAAAATAGTAACAACAAACGGTTGCCGCATAGTAGCGGATGGCGACCATCGCCACCACAGGAAAAACTTCAGAGAAAGGGTAAAAAGATGTCCGACTTAAGAAGCTGGCACGCGAATAACCTGCCCGATACGAAGCTTGTCGGAGGTCATTCGATTGAGTTTTTTGAGCTGCGCCATGGTCACGTTGTTACGCACCGCAATACCCGATAGCGTATCACCGCTGGCAATACGGTATTCTTTAATCTGGTTACGCTGCTGTCGCTGCCACGCCAAATAAGTACCCGGCGGCGGAGTGCGGCTGAAGTATTTATTCACGCCATTAAAGATAGCGCGCGCCAATTTACGCTGATGTTTTTTGCTGTTGAGGTTTCTGGCTTCCGTCGGATTGGAGATAAAACCAGTCTCCACCAGAATCGACGGAATATCAGGTGATTTCAACACCACAAAACCGGCCTTCTCAACCTGCCGTTTATGCAGTTTGGTGATACGGCCCAGCTCGCTCAGCACCTGACCACCGGTGGTCACACTGGCGCGCATGGATGCCGTTTGCGACAGATCCAGCAACACCCCCGCCAACATGCTATCTTTATTATCCAGACTGACTCCGCCTACGCCACCCACCAAATCGGCACTGTTTTCAGACTCCGCCAACCAGCGCGCAGCTTCACTGGAAGCACCTCGAGACGACAGGGTGTAAACGGAAGCACCTTTCGCTTTGGGACTTTTGAAGGCATCGGCGTGAATAGACACCAGAATATCGGCATTCATTTTACGGGCGCGCTCAGTACGAGAACGCAGACCCACATAATAATCGCCGGAACGAATCATTTTGGCATCAAAACCAGCCTGCCTGGCAAACAGCGTCTGTAGCTCCTTGGCAATCGCCAACACCACGGTTTTTTCACGAATTCCAAAGGGGCCTAATGCGCCGGGATCCTCACCACCGTGTCCGGCATCAATCACCACCACCACATTACGTCGCTGATTGGCCTTATCCTTAACCACTGTTGCAGACTTGGACTTGGCAACCTGCTGGCTCGACGGATAAAGATCAATCACCAAACGATCGCCGTACTGCTTATTAGCGGGCAACACAAAACTGCGTGGTTTGATTTTTTCACCGAGATCCAAAACCACACGCAAATCATTGCCGTTGCGGGCGGCATGACGTACTCGCTTAATCAGTTTGGAGGGAAGCTTTAATGCCTCAAGGCGAGGATTGGCGGCAACATCGGAGATATCAATGACCAGACGACCGGGATTTTCCAACGTAAAAATACGATGTTCAACACGGCTGCTGACATCAAACACAATACGGGTGTGATCAGGCGCTGGCCAAACCCGCACACCGTCAATTTTGACCGCAGCGAAGCCCTGCTGAACAAACAGCAGCAAACTAACCAGTGTAATGATCCAAACGCGCATAAGCCGCATAACTTAAAAGTCGCCCCAATATTATCTAACTAGAATGTAGCTCAGTCTTAAAAAAATGTCGAGAAACAAACACTAACAGCATGAATTAATAGGATTTAGCCATCCATAAAAAATAATTTCAAACTATTTAAAGCTGGGCCACAACAGCTTTTCCGGCCCCACTATTAGCCCGACAAAGCAGCTGTCGCCCGCGACCATCCACCTGTATCTCCAACTTCAGATCCGGCTCAGGCAACACACCTTCGCCCTGCTCAGGCCACTCCACCAGACAAATACTGCTGTCGTCAAAGTAATCACGGCAGCCCATATACTCTAATTCAGTCGGCTCACCCAAACGATACAGGTCAAAGTGATACACCGTCTGCCCCGCCAGCTCATAGGGTTCCACCAGCGTGTAGGTGGGACTTTTTACATTGCCATGATGGCCCAGCCCACTGAGAATGCCACGACACAAGGTGGTTTTACCCACCCCTAAATCACCTCGCAAAAAAATCGTTAGACCCGGCGTCAAAACCTTTGCCAGACGCACACCAAAAGCCAGCTGCGCTTCTTCGTCGGCTAACTGAATTTGATAATCGCTGTCACCATCTAAATTGTTATTTAAACCACTACTCACAATGATATTCACACTGTCCGTTAAAATTACTTACTGCTCACCCGATGCTATCGGATTAACCAAATAGCGCAGGAAGGGCAACAAATCCGTTGCCAACATGCCGCGCTCACCTGCTTCGCCCGCCCGGTCAGCGGCCTCACCATGTAGCAAAGCGCCTAGCCGTCCCGCCTGCTCAAGCTCAAAACCCTGCGCCAACAAACCGCCAAGCACACCACTCAATACATCTCCCATGCCGCCCGAGGCCATACCGGGATTGCCGCTGGTACACAGTGCGATAGATGGTTCTGACTCACCAGCCACCAGCGTGCCATTACCTTTTAGCAACGCCACGCCACCGTAACACTGCTGCAATGTTTTCACCGCAGCAAAACGGTCCGCCTGAACATCAGCCACCGAGCACTGCAGCAGCCTTGCCGCTTCACCGGGATGCGGCGTCATAATCCAGTTATTTCGTTGTTCCTGACTACTACCCATCGTCGCCAATAGGTTGAGTGCATCGGCATCAACAACTAACGGCGCATCGGTCGCAAGCACCTGCTCCAGCAGTTGCCGTGCCCAAATATCCTGCCCTAAACCCGGGCCGACCACTATCACGTCCTTACCCTCAAGCAAAGCCCGCAACTCTTTGCCATCGTTAACGCCGTGCGTCATGACTTCCGGGCAACGCGCCAAAAACGCCGACACATGCTCAGGTCGTGTTGCCACACTCACGAGACCAGCACCGACCCGCCCCGCGGCCTGCGCGGCCATGATCGCCGCGCCACCAAAACCCGCGTTACCACCCACGACCAGCACATGTCCAAAATGGCCCTTATGGGCATCGCGCTGGCGCGGTGGAAAAGCCGCCGCCAGACATTGCTTATCAAGTCGGACAACCTGCGCATCGACTCGCTCATATACGTCGGCTGGCACAGCCAAATCATCAAAAACAATATCGCCACAGCAAACCGAACCCTTGCCGGTAAACTGCCCCTGTTTAAGCCCAATAAACGTTGCCGTCATCTCGGCCCACACGGCATCGCCCAGCATGCTGCCGGTATCACTGCAAATACCCGAAGGGATATCCAGCGCCAACACAGGGGCCGAACTGTTATTGATTGCTGCAATGGCCTGATCAAAGGGCGCACGAATATTCCGACTAAGCCCCGTGCCCAGCAACGCATCAACAATGACATCACCCTCAACCGTTACGGCGGCGTCATAGGGTGTGAATCCCACCCGACAACCATGAGCCCACTGACAGGCCTGCGCCGCATCACCCGTCAATTTACTCTCGTCACCCACCTGCACCAGCTGCACGGACAAACCCTGCTGCTGCGCCAAGCCCGCCACAATATAGCCGTCACCGCCATTGTTACCGGCACCGCACCAAATACTCAGGCGTTTGGCATTCGGCCAACGCAGCATTAACTGATCAAAGGCAAAATGCCCCGCTCGCTGCATCAATTGAAAACCCGGTATACCGAACTCATTAATGGCACAATGATCCAGCGCTCGCACCTGTTCGGCACGATACAAATTCCGGGGCAGATCCTTTTGGTGAGTCATTTAAATATCCATAATGTGACGAGAAGTGGCTCATCATTCATATGCGGAGTATTATTCCACAGTCACCGCTCGACCTAAATACTCGCAGACCTTTACATGCCGCAACCCGCTCTATCAGAAAATGCCCTGCAAACACTTGCCGACCAGATCAAAACCTGGGGCAAAGAAATGGGTTTTCAGGCCGTCGGCATTACTGATATAGAACTCGGCCAACACGAGGCTCGCTTGCAGGACTGGCTCGACAAGGGATTGCACGGCGATCTCGGTTATATGGCCCAGCATGGCAGCAAACGCAGCCATCCGGAAGAATTAATCCCCGGCACGCTGCGGGTTATTTCTGCTCGATTGGATTACCTCACCGTGGAAGCCCGCGAGACAGACAACCGCGAAGATGCCGACCACGCACGCGTATCACGCTACGCCATGGGCCGTGATTACCACAAGTTGATTCGCAAACGCCTGTCTCGTCTGGCAGAAAAAATTGAAGCCGCCGCCCAACAACTATCTGGCGAGTCCGTCACTGCTAATCAATTTCGCGCCTTCGTGGACAGCGCCCCCGTACTGGAACGTGCACTCGCTGAAAAAGCAGGCCTCGGCTGGATCGGCAAAAACACCATGCTAATGAGCCGCGAGGCAGGCTCCTACTTTTTTATTGGTGAAATCTACACCAACCTGCCGCTGCCCATCGACACACCCGACGACAAAAACCATTGCGG
>Ga0209395_1005304_pt1 | contig 14586 bp, 13 predicted proteins | sample GOMGulsemesocosm_3_FD_184635 | JGI IMG/M metagenome (GOLD analysis project Ga0209395, IMG submission 184635) | Methane-oxidizing microbial communities from mesocosms in the Gulf of Mexico - GOM9D Gulf of Mexico (SPAdes) (version 2) | ecosystem: Environmental > Aquatic > Marine > Cold seeps... | reverse complement strand
GAAGGTGTATTTGACTGTGTTTCTTACAATGGTACTGATAGCAACGAAACTTGTATTATCGATAAGCCTAAAGCTGGCCGTTATCATATCTACATTGATGCCTATGAAGGAGCTGATGCAGTAGATGCATCAATGTTTGCCACCACTGAACTTTTCTCCGCGAATATGTTGTGTGAAGAGCCTGTACGTATCCGTGCCCAAGCAATGAGCACAGCTGAAATAGAGAAAGCTTGTACTGTCATCAGCCGTACAAAAAACATATTTGACGAGATCTTAAATTCAAATATAGCCCCTGAATTTCAACAGGCTGTTGAAAATGATCTTAATGAAGTGACTAATATTCATATCTTCTCAAGTCTTTCAAATCACGGCTCTTGGACAGAACATCTAACAGACAGTGATAATACCAGTGGAATTTATTTTGAAACCAGCCCTACCGATTGGTGGCATAGCTCAGACATTTGGACTTTCGATGCGTTGGAGTGGAATGATGGCCGTTCGACAATACGCTCTTTAGATCATGAATATGTTCATGCACTTGACGGCAGGTACAATAAAGAAGGTGGTTATAAATCAAACTTAAGTTGGTGGAGTGAAGGCCTAGGTGAATATCTGGGAACCTTTTATCAGAGACCTTTTACCCGCGTAACCACAGCGAATAGTGAAACATCTTATACCCTTGCCGACATATTCGCTGGTGATGCTAACGCCTATGATTGGGGGCAACTTGCTGTTGCATTTTTAATTGAAAATCACCCTGAACTTGTCAATCAAATGTTAGTAGAAATGCGTGCTGGTCAATGGGATGAATTTGATATCCTTATGGCAGCTATTGCCGCTGATAATCAGGCAGAGTTTGCAACGTGGTCGACGACAACCTTAACTCAGCAATATAGCGACAGCGCTGAAACATTAGCTTTAGGCGATTATCAACAAATCAATGGCCGAGGTGGTTGGTTATATGCGGTTGATATACCTCAAGGCGTTGACTCTGTTACATTTGCAACTAATGGCGGTTCAGGCAATGTAGATTTATGGGTTAAAAAAGACACCGCTGTTCATCCAGAAATTGATTCTGACTTTTCTTGCCAGTCAATTACTGACAGTAGTAATGAAGAAAGTTGTACTTTAACAGCACCTGAAGAAGGTAGCTATTATGTCGCCATCTCTTCGGATTTCATTGGTGCTGATATTATCGACCTTTATTTCAGCGCCTGTACCGGTGTTGATTGTGTAGTTAATTTACCTGAGCAAATGCCGACTGTTGAAGTGAGTGAACCATACTTACCACATTGGCCAGAAAAAGGGACTATTGGCAGCTGCAGCTTAGCTGAAACTTATTATGACTCGGCTAAATCTGCACTTGGCCTTTCAATCACCAATCCTACAGATAAACTTATTAAAATCTATTGGTTAAGTCGATATTCAGCTGATAAATCAGGAAGCTCTTACGCTACCCTAGCTCAAGGAGAAACCTACACAGCTGACGATTGGGATATAGGACATCGTATTATGCTAACTGATGGCGCTGATAATTGCCTCGGTGTCGCCTTATTAAATGATGAAAACAATGCCTTTGAAATAACTGACACTATGGTTGAAAATGCTTTAGATGAGGCTCCTGTAACAGTTATCCCAGAGCCTACGGCAACAATGGGCAGTTGTGATTTAGCACAGCCTTATAGTCGTTTATCGGGAAATGCGCCAGACTTGCAAGTAGTAAATACCATGACCTCTCCAGTGAAATTATACTGGGTAAACAATACAAGTGGTGAGCCATTACTGAGCAATGTTTACGCGACTTTAGCTGAAGGTGAAATTTATTCAGAAACCTTTTGGAAAATTGGCGATCGTATGATGATAACTGATGAAAGTGATAGTTGTATTGGCGTTTTAGACTTTAACGATACCAGTAATATATTTGTACTTTAGTGACTAACAATGGGAAAAACTAGTACACTTTTTATAAGAAAAAAGTGTACTTAATTAATGTAAGCCTATAAATCAATACAAAGGTAAGTAATGGCGATAAGTAGTACTTATTGTCCTTACTTATCTTCCTTTGACGACAATTTACTTGATAACTTCTATTTACCGCTTACCTCCGTTATTAATACATTATGAAACCTTAACCTCTAGCTTTTCCAATTCAATAAAATCCGGTCGTGGCATTTTGTCTAGAATGCTATAAAGGTACATCACTATCAGCGTTAATCCTGCAGCAATAAAAAATAACCAAGAGCCACCAAGCTGGTCAAGAATTATACCGCCGCCTAATGGCGCAATAGCATAGCCGAACTCATAAAACGAAGCTGCGCCAAAGTATGCACCCCGTAGGTGTTTTGGAGCCAAACGGTCTATATGAACATTCATTGTTGGAAATAAAATAGTTTCCGCTAAACTCATCACCACGATAGCACCAATCCAGCCCCAAAATAATGTTAATGGATTCAATGCCAGCCAAACTTGTGAACACATCAACAACACTAAGCCTATTTGAATTCGACTAACTAATGATAAGTTTGCCATTAATTTGAGTAACAAAAACTGCGTAGAAATGATAACGAGTGCATTGGTAAAGATCATCGCAGAAATAAGTTGGAGTAAATCAGGCACTTCAGCGCGAGTTAAGTACTGTATAAGGGAGCTATCCATTTGTGCATAAATAAACATACACAAAATGTTAGCAAAAATAAGACACTGTAATAATTTATCACTCATCAGTACTTTGAGGATTTTATTACCTTTATCTGCTTTACCTTTACCTGCTTTAGCTTTCTCATTTAATTCTGTTGTTACAGCGCCCCCTTTGGGTTCGGTTTGACCTTGAGACACGCTATTAACAAGTTTGCTATGTTGATGAAAACCCCACCATAAAAGCACTAATAAAAAAGCAAAGGCAACCGCGGTAATATAAAAGCTTGATTGCTCTCCTGTTAATCCCATCCAAAGGCCAAGCATAGGGCCAACGGCACAACCGGCATTAACAACAAAATATAGTGACTGCATAGCTAGCTCACGTGTGGCTTTATCATCAATAATATCGCCAATTAACGCTGAGGTTAGCGGTCGCCATAACGCTGTTGCTATAGAGCACAAGGTGATTACTAGGGAGTAACCGACAATAGAATCTACTTGGGCTAATAACGAAAAAGAGATGATGTATAAAATACCACTGGCATACATTAATTGATGCCGGCCAATTCGGTCTGACAGCGCGCTGCCAACAAAGCTCACTAAGACTGAAATCACTGCGGCACTTGAGAGAATAAGTCCAACATTCGTCGCCGAGAGTGAAAATTTTTCATAAAGGATCACCGCCAAAAACGGCCATACCATGTAATAACTACCACGGGTAATAAATGAACCAAATAGCAAAATCCACATTAATTGTGGGAATTGTTTAAAACGTTTTACTGAGACGACATTAGACATAATTTTCCTATATCAGCAACCCGATTAATAACTATCTAGCTAAACTCAAGCATACTGCAACAACACTTTATAAACAAAAAACCTTACTTAATTAATTGTATTGCTTTTTGCCCATTAAAAGCAATACAATTTAACCAGAAAAGACTATTTAATATAGCTGAGCGAAAACTATTACTATTCACGAAATCGATAAAAAAAGTAACCAAACATTTAATCCAGAATTCACTGACAACGCTGCTGCAATTGGCGTATTTGACTCTGGCGTTGGTGGACTTTCTATTGCTAAATGCATTGCCCAACAACTGCCCTATGAAAATATCATTTACATTGCTGATAGCCTTCATGCTCCTTATGGAGAAAAGTCTGTAGATTTTATTATTGAACGCGTTAATGTCATTGCCAAGCAACTCATTGCCAAAGGCGTTAAAGCCATAGTAATCGCTTGCAATACCGCTACGGTAAATGCCATTGAACAACTTAGATCACAAGTTAATATTCCTATAATAGGTGTTGAACCTGCAATTAAACCTGCTGCGAAACACAGCCTTAGCAAAAAAATAGCGATATTAGCCACACAAGCAACAAGCAAAAACCAACGCTTTAAAGACTTAATAAACTTACATCATAATGGTGCGCAAGTGCTTATTCAGCCCTGCCCCGGTTTAGTCGAGTTTATTGAACAAGGTAAGCAAAATAGCAAAGCGTGTAATGTATTATTAAGAAAATATATCGAGCCGTTAATTAATGAAGGAGTAGATACGCTAGTTCTTGGTTGTACTCACTACCCTTTTGTTCAAGAACAAATAAGCCTTATTGCTGGGCAGAAAGTGAGTATTATTGAAACCGCAGCTCCCGTAACATTGCAGTTAACCAAGATATTGATTGAAAAAAAACTAGCCGCTAGTGAGACACGACAAGGTAAATGTCAGTTTTTCAGTTCACTTGATACTAAGCAACAAGAAGAAATATTTAGTCAATTATGGCAATCACCACTTCAGCTACACGCACTTGCGACATAATAAAGCTGCCGCTCGATAGGTAGTTTGGCTTTACAACCCGAAAATATTTGCGCTAGTTCAATAAAACATAATAAAACCAGATAAAATTAGAGACGTTTAGCCGTCTAGGCGTAAAAAAGCTAGAATGTTGTTTTCAACAAGTGTAGAATTGCGTCAATATTTTATATAACTCAAATTTTTTCTGAGGACTTATGTCTAGACACTTTTTTACTTCCGAGTCAGTTTCTGAAGGACATCCTGATAAAATTGCCGATCAAATTTCTGATGCAGTTTTAGATGCCATTATTGCTAAAGATAAAAATGCCCGTGTTGCCTGTGAAACTATGGTAAAAACCGGTGTTGCGATTATTTCTGGTGAAGTATCAACCAATGCTTGGGTTGATTTAGAAAAGTTAACCCGTAATGTTATCAGTGAAATTGGTTATACCTCTTCTGATGTAGGCTTTGACGGCGAAACCTGTGGCATCATGAATCTGATTGGTCAACAATCACCTGAAATTGCTCAAGGTGTTGACCGTAGTAGCCCTGAAGAACAAGGCGCTGGTGATCAAGGTTTGATGTTTGGTTACGCAACTAACGAAACACCAACGTTAATGCCTGCACCTTTATATTACTCTCATCGTTTAGTTGAACGTCAAGCAGAAGCCCGTAAATCTGGTGTTTTACCTTGGTTACGCCCTGATGCTAAGTCTCAAGTAACGTTTATCTATGAAGATAACAAGCCAGTGGCTATTGATACCGTTGTACTTTCAACGCAGCATAATCCTGATATCAAGCAAGAAGATTTGGTTAATGCGGTAATGGAAAACATCATCAAGCATGTATTACCTGCAGAATTATTAACTGAAGAGACTAAATATCATATCAACCCAACTGGTCGTTTTGTTATTGGTGGCCCAGTAGGTGATTGTGGTTTAACAGGTCGTAAAATTATTGTTGATACCTATGGCGGCATGGCTCGTCATGGTGGTGGTGCTTTCTCAGGTAAAGATCCATCAAAAGTTGATCGCAGTGCTGCTTATGCTGGTCGTTATGTGGCTAAAAACATTGTTGCAGCTGGCCTTGCTGAGCGTTGTGAAATTCAAATTTCATACGCTATTGGTGTTGCAGAGCCTACTTCAATCTCAATTGATTCTTTTGGTACCGGTAAAATATCTGAAGAGAAGTTAGTTGAGCTAGTACGTGAGCACTTTGACTTGCGTCCATATGGCATCACTAAAATGCTAGACCTATTACACCCTATGTATCAGCAAACTGCAGCTTACGGTCACTTTGGTCGTGAACCTTATGAAATGACTGTTGGTGACGATACTTTCACAGCCTTTAGCTGGGAAAAAACGGATAAAGCTGACGATTTACGTAAGTCTGCTGGTATTTAAGCTCAACTAGATTTCAGCGGTTATTTTCTGCGAGCTAGCAGGTAGAACTATCTATTGTGCTAACTCCTAGAAATTCTGTCTACGTTATACCTGTGCATTCTGTATCTGCTCACTCCTAGGCATCCTGCCTCCGTGAGCTACCGTACATCCTGTACATAATAAAAAAGCCGTAATACCTGTTTAGGTATCGCGGCTTTTTTGTGTTCGGTGTACAGTTAGTGGCTATTTAGCAGCATCTAATCTTTTACGTAAATTCTTACCCCAAGATTTGAATAAGACTTTAGCATCTTTAGCACGTGCCATATCCGTGTTTGGTTGGTAATCTGTTCCAAGAGCGACAGTACCTTCAAAGATATGAATTAAGCTTCTTGTTTTACCATCACGTAACTGAACGGATAAATGAAATTCACCAGAGCCTTTCGTTGTCGTTTCTGTATCTTCTTTTAGAGCGTATGGCATGAAGCTGATTATTTCTACATCAACAATGAGCACACCTTTGCCTTCTTTACCTACAACTTCATAACGACCATTACTTTCAGTTAAACCGGCTTCAACACCTTCCTTAAAGCGTCTTTTCAAGTGAGCTAAATTACTTTCAGTTACATCCCAGTGAAAGCTATCTTTCTCAATCCAAGGTGGTGAAATAATTTTGGTATCAGATAGGTCTAAATCTTCAAGGTATACTTTTTTGTAACCACTTAATGAAATTATTGGGCTAGCAAAATTTTTATCAACAGAGATAATTTCACCAGCAAGGGCAGATTGACTAGCAAAGCCTAAAGAAAGTACACCCGCCGCAAGCGTGGTAAGTATAATTTTTTTCATGATAATTCCTTTTTATTTATTAATTGATTGCCTAAGAAATTACAAGCTATCTTGTAGCTAGTCAAATGAAACTGACACAAGACTACAATTTTATACAAAGTTACATTGTTTTTTACTCTCTTCGCCCTCACTTTAATTAGATGTTCATGGTCCACCTTTAAGCCTAATTTATGCGTAACCCTAGAATTTACCAACAGAGCCTGTTTAGCGTTAATGAAATAGTCACTTTATCAGAAGATGCTTTTGGACATATTGTCCGAGTATTGCGTTTAAAAGCAGGAGATACCATTACACTTTTTAATGGTAATGAGCCTTTTCAGTACACCGCATCACTATGTAATGTCAGCAAAAAGTCCGCTGAAGCAAAAATAATATCAAAAGAAGATAACCTAAGTGAGTCTCCGCTTAATATCCATTTAGGCCAAGGTATTTCGCGTGGCGATAGAATGGATTTTACCTTGCAAAAATCGGTTGAACTTGGTGTCAATACCATTACACCGCTATTTACTGAACGTTGTGGGGTAAAATTAAATGCAGAGCGCTTAGAGAAAAAACGCCAACAGTGGCAAAAAATTGTCATCAGTGCCTGTGAGCAGAGTGGCCGTGCAAGTGTGCCCGTAGTGGCAGAGCCTATGCTTTTAGCTGACTGGTTAAAACAAGAAACTAGCGCTTTGAAAATTAATTTACATCCAAAAGCCGAGCATTCAATTATGACCTTACCTGTTGAAAATACACGGGTAAGGCTACTTGTAGGCCCTGAAGGTGGTTTAAGTGATGAAGAAATATCACAGGCAGGGCAACACGATTTTCAGGATGTTTTACTCGGCCCAAGAATATTACGTACCGAAACAGCAGCATTGACAGCAATTACTGCATTGCAATGTCGCTACGGTGATTTACACTAAATTTATTGTTGTTATACCAAGTTGAATAAGTTATTTCCAACTCAGCAAGAATTAAAAGGTTTAGAGGCAAAGCATTGATTGTAGAGAATGGTTATCCCTTATCAAAATCAATAATATAGCATATAAGCCTTTTAAACTTGCCCTTTGGGAACTCATTGGTAAACTGATAACATCACAAAATTATTGAAATATAGAATAACTATGTTTAACAAATTTTGCTTGTTCTAAGCTCCCCAATGCAGTTCTGAGTAGGGAATAAATTTAGTCAAATTGGTATTATATCAATTACAGCGTTAAAAATTTACTCATTGATTAACATCAACTCCGTATTTTTTCCTTGTACTTGAATCAAACACCTTCAAATTAATAGCCGCAAATTTAAGATAAAAGATATATATACGCTAATAGATTTTCAAATACAGCGTAAACATCAACATTGAACAGGATAAAAAATGACTACAAATAAAGTGATAAAACTCGGCGTGGTAATGGACCCTATCTCACAAGTTAAAGTAGCAAAAGATTCATCCATGGCGATGATGCTTGAAGCGCAGCAACGTGGTTATGAACTTTACTACATGGAAATGAAAGATTTATATCTTGAACAAGGCCAGTGTCGTGCGACTACGCACAGAGTTAAAGTATTCGATGATAGTGAGCATTGGTATGAACTTTTCGACCCGCAAGATATTGCCGTGAGTGAGTTAGACGCGGTATTGATGCGTAAAGATCCTCCTTTTGATACTGAATTCATTTATGCAACGTATATGCTCGAACGTGCTGAAGTAGAAGGCACCTTAATTGTTAATAAACCACAAAGCTTACGTGACTGTAACGAGAAACTATTTACCGCATGGTTTAGTGAATTTACCCCTAAAACATTGGTTACACGAAGCAGCGATAAAATCCGTGAGTTTCATAAGACTGAGAAAGACGTCATAATTAAACCACTTGACGGTATGGGTGGTGCGTCCATTTTCCGCATTAAGGAAAATGATGTAAATGTCGGTGTAATTATCGAAACGCTCACCAACCATGGTGAACAATATGCCATGGTACAAGAGTTTATGCCTGAGATTGTCGATGGCGACAAACGTATCCTCATCGTTAATGGTGAGCCTATGCCATACTGCCTAGCGCGTATACCCGCTCAAGGCGAAACTCGCGGTAATTTGGCTGCTGGCGGACGTGGTGTTGCTCGTCCATTAAGTGTTAGCGATAAAGCGATTGCTGATGCTATTGCTCCTGAATTGAAAAAACGTGGTCTATACTTTGTAGGCTTAGATGTTATTGGCGATAAAGTCACTGAAATCAATGTGACTAGTCCTACTTGTATACGTGAAATTGAAGCAGCTTATCCAATAAATATCAGTGGCAAATTGATGGACGCCATTGAAGATAATATAAAATAATAAGGGCGGGAATTGCATGGCTAAATTACAAAAATCAGAACTACAACCAAAATCCGAAGCAAGGTTACCAAGCAAACAGGAAATAGGTGAGACACAGGCAATGATTAGTTTAGAAAATCAGTTATTGATTGCCATGCCTTCTCTTGATGACCCCTATTTCAATAAAACGGTCACCTATATTTGTGAACACAATGAAGAAGGTGCGATGGGGTTAATTATTAATTTACCTGTTAATATCACTTTATCGGATTTACTTAAACAAATACCCTCGGAAGAAGATGAAAAATCGCATAAAGGTGACCATAGTGCTAATAGTGACCTTACTGAGAACATCGGCTTAATTGATAATGCTGTTACAGATATTACCAATAGCTTAGAGCAGTTAGTACTCGCAGGTGGTCCCATTGCTAAGCAGCGTGGCTTTGTCTTACATAGCTCACAAAAAGGCTGGTCGAGTTCGTTAGCACTGAGCAAAGAGTTGATGATCACCACCTCAAAAGATATTTTAATGGCATTAGGTACTGAAAAAGCACCTGATCAGTTTATAGTGACTCTTGGTTATGCTGGTTGGGGCCCAGGTCAACTTGAGCAAGAATTACAGGCTAACTCATGGCTTACAGCCCCCGCAGACAGTGAAATTCTGTTTAATACCCCTATAGAACTGCGTTGGAAAAAAGCCACTGAAAAACTGGGCATTGATCTCGCTCATTTATCTTCAGATATTGGGCATGCTTAATCGCAGCCCTTTTCAATGTAAATTGCAACTTCCCCACCCCAAGGAAAATAATGTCGACTAAAACTACATCGCCGATTGGCCAACTTACTGTTATCGGATTCGATTTTGGTAAAAAATATATTGGCGTTGCCGTAGGACAAGAAATGACAGGCAGTGCCTCGCCGCTTGGCTCGGTAAAAGCGACCGACGGTATCCCACATTGGGATAACTTAGCCAAATACTTAACAGAATGGCAGCCTGATTTTATCGTCGTTGGTTTACCCTTAAATATGGATGGTAGTGAGCAACAACTTACTTTAGACGCTAAGAAATTTGGTAATCGCATCCATGGTCGTTTTGGTATAAAAGTAGAATTTCAAGATGAACGATTAACCACTGCAGACGCCAAAGAGCAATTATTTGCGCGTGGTGGTTATAAGAACTTAAAAAAAGATAATATTGATGCTGAATCGGCAAGATTGATTATTGAGAGTTACTTTGAGCAACAGTACGACTAACATCATTTCAGCTGAGACTTGAGGTACCATGAGTATAATATCTATTATAATGCCACTTATCCTAGTGGCATTATTAGGTTTTGTTTGTGCAAAAAGCCAATGGCTTAATCGCACTCAAATAGATGCGCTAAGTAAATTTACTTTTTATCTTAGTATTCCTGCTTTTTTATTTTATCAAATGGCACAGGCTAATTTTAGTGAACAAATTAGTCTCGCATTATTTGCTGCTTTTTACTTACCGGTATTATGCTGTTATTGCATTGCTTGGCTGAGTCATTATTTTCTCATCGAGAGAAAAAAAGCTCCATCAACGGCTGGCTCAGCCGTTTTTTCTTTAGGTGCAAGTTACTCCAACACGGTAATTATTGGTTTACCCATTTTATTAACATTATTTGGTGAAAAAGTTCTCGGCATAATTTTTTTAATTATTACCTTTCATAGCGCTCTGCTTTTTACCTTAACAAGCGCTATATCAAGCTTTAGTGCCAAGGGTAAAAGTTCTTTTAATGGTAAAGAAATTATCAAACAGAACCTTAAAAATCCATTAGTTGTCAGTATTTCTACAGGCTTAGTTGTTAACTTACTTGGCATTGAGTTACCCACGATATTAACTGATAGCTTAATGTTAATCGGGAAACCGGCAATTACCTTAGCTTTGTTCATTTTAGGTGCATCACTTGCTTATTATCATGTTCGCGATAAGCTTTATTCAATTTCCATAGCCAGCTTAATTAAATTAGTTTTATTGCCTGCCTTAGTCTTACTAACAAGCCAGTTTTTATTCGAATTATCGCCACTCAGTGTCTCTGTACTCGTGATTTTAAGTGCTTGCCCAACAGGCGTAAATGCCTACTTAATTGCTAAAGCACACCAACAAGAACAACAAACTGTCGCAGGAACTGTGGTCATGACAACTTTGTTGAGCATGATCACCATTCCTCTGTGGTTAATCTTATTTGTATAAAAGACTAGTTGACTTTCTGATAATGAATTGACTTTCAACTCATTGAAATAAAAATAGACACCAGCTTATATTTCAATGAGGTAAGCAATCATTCCTGCGAAGTATTCAGCTATTTTCTGTAATCTGTTAACGTTTTGTTGAGCCAACCATAAACATTGCTCGTTTAGGAATAAATGCTGTGCCGTTTTGATCGACGAACTTAAAAGGAATGGCTATATTTTTTAGCCCTGCGTTTTTAAAAATAGAAAAGTGTAAATGTGGGCCAGTAGAAAATCCTGACGAGCCAGAGCGAGCAAGCTTATCACCAAGACCTACTTTATCTCCCTCTTTTACTACGGCGGTGTCCATCAAAATGTGTGCGTAGGATGCAAAAGTTCCATCGTCATGTAGTACTTTAATGACATTAGCTTTATCGAGAAAATATTGAGTTCTACCACTCATATGATAATCATCTTTAACCCAAACCACTGTTCCTGCTCTAACCGCCGTTAAATAAGTTCCTACATCCATAGCAATATCAACTGCATATTTATTGTATTCATTAGTATGAGAAAACTGACCATTAAAACCTTGAGTGATCCTATGCTCTTTAGGTGAATAAAAAGGCGCATGGTAGTTGTAGTCATCAGCAACACTCTTAGGATCACCTAATGCCCAACGATAGTCTAATTTTGGTGCTTTTGTCTTACTTTCAAGTAAAGCGATACTGCCTTGCGCAGGAATGACCTTGCTGATGAATACCTGACTAAATGGCGAAGTAAAGCCAACTTCAATGGGCGTATAAAATTCATTCTTAGCATGCAGAGTATAACCTTGCTTTCCTTTTACGTTATAGAGCTTAATCTTAGCGCTTGGTTTTTTCACCGTAGCATATTGTAAAGTAGAAAAAACTTGCTCTTTTTCAGGTGGTTTATCACTGAAGACCCAGTTACCTTTAGCATCTTTATATTTGAAGATTTCCCCAGCTTGGCAAGCACTAAAACAAGCAAATATTAACAGTAGAATAAATAGTTTTGGCATTGCTAAAGTCCTTGTTTGTTTTGGGTATATCACTAAAGAACTTATAGCATGCTGCCACATACGAAGCCAGATATGCTATGGTTCCTACTGATGGCAGGAGTTGTCATTATAGAGCAGCGTGTATAATTACAAAAAGGACTTTATCGATATGTTAAGACTATGCAAGGCAACATTACTGTTAGCCGTTAGCGCTTTATCATTTAATTTAACGGCTGAAATTTATACTTGGACTGATAAAAACGGCAAGGTTCACTTTAGTGATAAACCTACCGTTCATGAAAAAGTAACCACTATCACACCCAAAGAGAATAACAATATTGCTGATACTGTTATTAAAAGTAGTCAATGGCAACAAGACTATAACCAAGCTAAACAAGATAAGGCTGAGCAATCACAAAAGCATGCGATACAAGCCCGAGAAAATAAAGATTACTGCGAACAGTTAAAACGTCGAATAGCAATAATTAATCAAGGTGGTCGTATTTACGTTATGTCTCCAGAGGGAGAGCGAGAATTCAAAAGTGAAACTCAACTTAAAACAGAACTTAAAAATCTAACTCAGGCTTATAAACAAACTTGTCGTTAGAAAGTGCATAAAACGCTTAGCTCTGATAATTAGCTAAATCATCAGTTTGGAGGTAATCATGACAACAACATTACCTGTTATAAATATTAAAGCGCAAAGTACTCACCATGCACTTTTTTTAATGCTTACAGCACTCATCACCTTGATGATAACTTTTGCCATCAATCTAAGTTATTGGCGTCAATTCCAGCTAGTATTCACCTTTATATATTTGTCAGAGTTAGTTATTTTTATCACTGGATTAACTAAATATTTCCAGCCAAAGCACAGCTTATGCCTTAGTCCTAAAGGCATTAAATATCAGCATAGGTATGGGCAGTGGCATGTGTGCTGGCAAGAAATTAAACAAATATCTTTATTGAAGGAGACCTTTGGGCTAACACAAGTTCAGTTACCTTATATAGGTATACGATTGATAGAGTTATCGACACTTGCTCATCAGATCTCACCACGATTAGCCAATCGCCTGATTCATGAACAAAAGCCTTTGTTAGCTTGTGCTATTAGGCTAAAGTTTTTAACGCTAGAGCAAGCTCAGCTCAATTTCGATGCTTATATTTTACCTTCAGGTGAAATACTAAAAGGGCCATTAGCGGCATTTATGCATCATACTACCGTGTTACATAAAGCCTTGGGCTATCATTTGTTTGTCCCCGAGACTGCCGTTGATCGGGAACTTAATGAGTTTTGTCTTTTACTAAATCAATGTATGAGGTCTTCTGCTAAATATAACTGAGATGACATAACAAACATTACTACAGTGAAGTCTTTGGCATTTTTTCTACCAGTAAATCAATAAAGCAACGAACTTTAGGGGATAAGTGCTTTCTACTTGGATAAATAGCATAAACATCAATAGTTGGCGTAATATAGTCGCTAAGTAAGATAGCTAATTTATTATTTTTTAGTGCTTTTTCCATGACAAACTCAGGCAAACGACAAATCCCGTGGTCGGCAAGCACCATAGACAGCTCCATACTTGCGCTGTTGCACAATAACTTAGCTTTTACGTCTACTTGGCTGTCGGTGCCATCGTTATGAGTATAAGACCACTTATTCGCTTGCTTTAAATTACTATAACAAATGCACTGATGAGACTTGAGCTGCTCCACTGTTTTGGGCACACCATTACGCTTTAAATAATTATGAGATGCCACGGTGTAACCTTTGCAGCTGTATATTTTACGACAAACCAAACTTGATTCTGCCAGCTGCTCAGTCGCTCTAATAACTAAATCAAAGCCATCTTGCACCAAGTCGACATGCCTATCATTTAAATCTAACACCAGATTTACCTCTGGATACTGATGCATAAAAGTCGATACCACCTCTTGCAAGTGGCTTTCTGCGAACGAAGTAGGACAACTTACCTTAAGCACACCTTTAGGCTCGATATGACTTTGTGTTAATAACGATACTGCATCATGCGCATCGAGTACTAATTGCTGGCATTGCTCAAAATAGACTTGGCCTTCAGGGGTCAAACTAATAGAACGAGTAGTGCGGTTTAACAAACGTACACCAACGCGTGCTTCTAGCTTGTTCAGGGTTTTACTAATATAAGAGTTTGAGTGACCTGTAGCGATTGCTGCACCAGAAAAGCTGCCACACTCGACAACTTGGGTAAATATCACCATGCCATCAAATAGCTTGGCATCTTTACTTAAAACAAGGTCATTAAGAGTCATATGGAAAAAGTTATTCTCATTTAAGGGTATTAATTACATTCGATTATAGTTATATACTACTTACATCTTATAGCTAAGCAATAATGTTTAGCTATTAAATTAATATTTTATATACCTAAC
>Ga0209395_1005303_pt1 | contig 14590 bp, 10 predicted proteins | sample GOMGulsemesocosm_3_FD_184635 | JGI IMG/M metagenome (GOLD analysis project Ga0209395, IMG submission 184635) | Methane-oxidizing microbial communities from mesocosms in the Gulf of Mexico - GOM9D Gulf of Mexico (SPAdes) (version 2) | ecosystem: Environmental > Aquatic > Marine > Cold seeps... | reverse complement strand
AAGTGAGAGATATTCGTTTAAAAAGTGAGTCGGTAAAGCTAGATAAAATTACAGTGCAAGTTGTCACTGATATTGTTGCAGATCGTAATAAATGCTTAAGTGCAGGGTATCAAAAATCCGTGTCTTTACTGCGTTTTGGTATTCGATACCGTGAACAAGCCAGCTATGGTGGTATCTATAATATAAACGAATCTTTTAGTCGTTTGTTGTACCAAAGTTTACGTAAAAATAGTCAAACATTTGATGCGCGTGAATTCATTAATCAAAACATTGGCTTTAGCGGCAGCTCTTTGCCGTTGCGTGGTAATTTAACCGCACAAGAAATTAAGCAAATTAGTAAGTCAGCTGATAGCCAATATATTATTTTGGGGTCGATCACCGACTTATCGACATTTAAACCTATGGTAAATGGCATTGCCAAAATATTTGCAGGAGATTTACCAGACCGTAACTTCCGGCTGAACATTCAAGTTTTTGATGGTTTCAATGGTACTTTATTGTTTGACCGTAACTACAGTAAAGTGACAAAGTGGGAGTTCGCTAAACACCGAATTGTGGATACGGATACGTTAAAATTTTGGCGCTCTGAGTTTGGTATATCTTTACAGCTTATTATTGACGATGTGTTGTTTGATTTAGATGCAAGTTTGCAATGTAAATTGGTTGAAGCGCGTGTTATTGCTGTTGATGGCAATGAAGTGAACATTAATATTGGTCGTAATAATGGCCTAAAATTAGGTGATCAATTTATGATAAAACACACGGGTAGTTATGTTGACCAGTTTGGTATCAGCCGTAAAAAAGAGACTAATAGTAGTAGCTTGGTTGAAGTCACCAAACTTTATGATCAGCAAGCGAGTTTGATGACGGTTGATAGACAACCAACTGCGAATGTGCAAATAGATGATTTGGTGATTTTAAACTAGTTTTTAGAGTGGTTGTCATTATTTGTTTATAACCGCTTTAGATAAATGCTGTTGGTACACTCGACTTTAGCGGATAGTAAGGTTTGTGATATAGCGCGATATTAACGTTAATATTTTGAGGCTAATCTTGTGTTATTGTTATATTTTCTACACAGCCTGATTACTTTTTAATATAAAACTGCTATTGATTTTGTTCCAGTTTATTACTTGATTAGTGGTTATTTAAACACGGGATATTGTCATTATGTGGTTTTTGATTGTTACTATTGCTGTTTTAATTCTTGTTCTTTTTATTCGTAATCTGTATGGCGAAGATCTGCGTCAATACGACAGTACGGATTTAAGTGCGACGTTTTATCGTCCGACCCCTTCGTATAAGTACCCTCAAGCACTCGAGTTGATTGAGAGTATTCAAGAGCCAATCGATTTTATTAAACCGAGTAAGTACCTTTATGCTCTGCGCAAAAATATTGATCGTTTAGGTGATGTAGAATTAGATTGCCAGATCATTCCTGTCTCGGCCCGTTTTCAAGACCATAATATTATGGGCGAGTGGGTGCTGAGTAAAAATAGTGATGTAAATAAGCGCTTACTGTATATCCATGGTGGTGGTTTTACGGTGGGTAGTGCGAAGAGTCACCGGGTGGTTACAGAGCGTTTAGCACGTGAACTTGGTGTCGCAGTGTTTGCTGTGAATTATGACATGATCCCGGATGGGAAGCGTGAGCAGGGGATCTATGATTGCCGTTATGCGTATCAATGGCTACTTGCGAATAACCCAAATAATAAACAGACATGTCATCGTATTTATGTGGCGGGTGATTCTGCGGGTGGTAATTTAGCATTATCCTTAATTGGCTGGCTAAAACATCAAGAAATTCGTCAGGTTGATGCTGCTATTGCGATATGTCCTTGTATTGATAGTACCTTCAGTTATGACAGTTTAAGTTATAATGCTAAAACGGATTTTTTGTTAAACCCGTTCATGGGTAAGTTTCACCATTTCCCTCAATTTATATTACTTATCTGGGTTACCATTCTTTTCCGCATGAACCCGAGCGATCCTCGAGTATCGCCAATTTTTGGTGATTTATCTGGTTTACCACCCATTTTGATTCATGCAAGTGATACCGAAATGATGGTGGATGACTCGCGACGTTATATGAATAAAGCGCGATCACAAGGTTCTGATGTACGCTTGCAAACATGGTCTAATATGTTGCACGTTTGGCATTTGTTTGATTTAGAAGAGGCTGATGAAGCGTACGCTGAAATCCGTCAATTTGTGCAACAATGTGATGATGAATTGGAGAGGATTGCCAGTTAGCTATCCGGTTAACGCCACGTGATTTTATGGTTTTATAGCGTCTGTTATGTTATTTTATTTACAATTTCACTGACTTATAAAGGAGTGGCTGAATGTCAACTCAAGGCTTAGCTAGCCCTATTCGATTATTTTCTGTTTCTGTGCAATGGTTTATACAAATTATACTATTGTGCGGCCTACTGTTTAGCATGCAAGTTAATGCAACAGTTGCAGTTAAGGCGGAGGCGATTACTGTGTCGGATGAAATGATAGCCACTCAATTAACAGACAAGCAATCACCGCCAGTAGATGTAGCACATGTTGTTGACGAGGCCGTTTTGCAAATACCTGCGTCTACTGATTTAACAAAACAGAGTCCCATTCCTTTATCTGTAAAGAAATCCCCTATCATTGCTGACGCAATTTATTTTGGCGGTGATATTTTGACGATGGAAGGACTTGAGCCGACTTATACTGAATCCGTCGCCACGAAAGATAAAAAAATCATTTTTGTTGGTTCTAAAATAGAAGCAATGAAACTCAGTGGGGATAATACCAAGCTAATTAATATTAGCGGAAAAACCATGTTACCTGGTTTTATCGAACCGCACGTACATCCTTCAATCGCGGCGGTTATGTTGCCGAATGAGATTATTGCTCCTTATGATTGGGTGTTACCTAACGAAGTTAAAAAAGGGGTATCTGGTCATTTCGCTTATCTTGAGCGTTTAAAGCAATCAATTGATGATAATGCCGAGAAAGATAGCGTCTTTTTTGTGTGGGGTTATCACCAACTCTGGCACGGTGAGTTAACACGTGAGATGTTAAATGAACTGTCACCAGACAAACCTGTTGCTATTATTCACCGCTCTTTCCACGAAATATTCTTGAACGATGCCGCGATTAATAAATTTGGTCTTAAGCAAGAAGACTTTGCTGACAACCCGCAAGTTGATTGGGAAAAAGGTCATTTTTATGAAGGTGGCTGGTTAGCATTATTACCTAAGATTACGGATGATTTTATTAACCCTGAACGTTATAAGTTAGGGTTAAATATAATGTCTAAATTAGTGCTTGAAAATGGTATTACAACGATAGCTGAACCGGGTTTTCCGAGCACTAATTTTGATTTAGAATATCAATTATTAAAATCAGAAATGGATCAAAAACCACCTTATGATGTCTTTCTTATTCCGAGTGGTACGTATTTATATAATGCCAATGGGCAGAGTAATCAGAAGGCATTAGATTTCATCGAAACCTTGGAAGATGAATATAATACCGAGAATATTAAATTTTTGCCTAAGCAAATAAAGCTATTTGCGGATGGTGCTATTTATTCTCAGCTGATGCAAATGCAAGATGGTTACTTAGACGGTCATGAAGGCGAGTGGATGACACCGTTGGATTTATTCCAACAACAACTTAGTTTTTATTGGAAAAATGGTTACCAAATCCACGTACATGCCAATGGTGATTTAGGCATTCAGCAAGTATTAGATTTTAATCAAGCAGATCAAGCTAAATTAGCGCGACAAGACCATCGATTTACGTTACATCACATGGGCTATTTCACCAAAAAACAAGTAAACCAGATGGCTAAGTTAGGCATTGAAGCATCTGTGAATCCTTATTATTTATGGGCCTTAGCGGATAAGTATTCAGAAGTCGGGTTAGGCAGTGAGCGTGCAGAAAACTTGGTACGTGTTAATAGTTTGATGAAGAAAAATATTCCAGTCTCATTCCACTCTGATTTTTCTATGGCGCCTATGGAACCGTTAACACTCGCTTGGACTGCGGTTAATCGAGAAACATCAGGACTTAATAAAGTATCACAAAAAGAACGTATTACTGCTTATCAGGCGATGCAGGCTATTACCATTAATGCTGCACATACGTTAAGACTAGAAGATAGCATTGGCTCTATCATTGTTGGTAAAACGGCTAATTTCACCTTGCTTGAGCAAAATCCGTTAAAAGTCACACCAATGCAGATTAAGGATATTCCTGTGTGGGGCGTGGTTTTTGAAGATCAGGTTAATACAGTTGTGTCGCCACCAAAAATGAAACATTTAGAAACGCGTGTTATCTATTTAGAACGTCAAAGTTTACCGCCATCTTCAACCGTTACTATTACGTTGGAAGATGTCTCTCAAACCGATATTAGCAGTTCAATATTAGGCCAAAAAACTATAGAAGCTCATACGCCACCACCCTATAATATTTCGTTACAATATGATCCCGCATTATTTGATAACAATGGTCAGTATGTTGTGAGAGCGAGAATCGAAAATAATGGAAAGCCACTATACTCTGCTTCTCTAGATTTACCTGAGTTGAGTAAGCTGTCAGGACAGTTATTTGAATTGGTGCTTAAACCTATTGTTATACCACAGCAATCTGACTCGCCCAGTGATGCTGAACAGACTCCTCAATCAACGCCTGCACAGTAAGTTGATAAGCCGTTAACCTTGACTAATATCAAGGCATTATTGACCGTATACGTTAGACTGGATTTATGTTTTATATAAATACATAAGCATGTTTAAGTGTTTTTGATTGTTTGCTAATTGATACGGTTAGATCTAATCTCGAAGAGTGATTAATCTCAAAAATTCTTTTAAGGTAGTTATTTATATGCAAAAAAATAGACGTCTGCTAAATCGTAAAACGCTTTTAACCACTGCGGTTATCACTAGTTTGTTAATGGGCTTGAGTGGCTGTGCAACGACCGAACAGGGAAGTGCTAAAGCTGGGCAAGCGGTAACTATCCAGCAACACAGTATTACAGCGAATGTGTTCTACCTACAGCGTATTGCTTTACCACCAGGTGCACAAGTGAGCCTCGTATTAGAAGATATTTCTAAAATGGATGTGGCAGCGGAAGTGATTGCTCAGCAAACGATTGCTGCTGTCGGTTCGCCACCCTATCAAATGGACTTACGCTATAACGCTGCGCAAATAAAGCCGCAGCATCGTTATGCGTTACGTGCGCGGATTGAGCTTAATGGCCAGTTATTATTTACTAATACTCAGCAGATTGATGCGTTTACTAACCAGAGTGCTGAACCAACCGAAATTTTGGTGTCGCAAGTACGCTCTGACATCAAGGGTGATGGACAAGTTGGTTTAACGAGTACGCACTGGCAGTTATCTATGCTAGGTACAGAGGCGATTACTGCTGATGTTACTCTGCACACCCCTTATATTACGTTCAATCAAGACGACAACAAAGTGATGGGTTTTGCGGGTTGTAATCGTTTTAGCGGTAATTATGACACACTGGCGAATAGCGTTAATCTGACCCAACTATTAACAACCAAAAAGCTGTGTTTTCAACAAATGAATTTAGAAACACAATTTTTAACTGCATTGTCAGATACAGCTAATTATAAAATAATTGGTAATACCTTAACGTTATACAGCCATAGTGGTCTTGCGTTAGGGCAATTTACTGCGCAAGAACAGAAGTAATACGATATCCAAAAAATTCGTATTTATCAAAATTAGTCATGGGTATAAATAACGAATGGAAAGTAAAATGAAAATGAAAAAATTGGTTTGTGCAACGGTTATCGCAGCATCTGTATCTGGATTAACTGGGTGTATTGGTCAAATGGGTCTAACACAGTTAACGATGGGCGTGAATTTAAAAGCCGTTGATAACCGTTATGGCCGTGCTGGGATCTATGTTCTGGCTGCGCCAGTTTATGGCGTTACGGCATTAGTTGATCTGATGGTGATTAACAGCATTGAGTTTTGGACTGGTACTAATCCGATTACGAAGAAAGGACCTGCTGTAGCAGATACGCCTGTTGAAGCTTGGATGAAGATAAATGATGATATCGACCCTGCATTAAGAAGCGCACCTTTAAAGGATTTAAAAGTATCGATTCAATCAACGTCGATGGAAGTGCTTGATGATGATAGCTTGAAGTTAACCGTTGCTTATGTGGACGGCAGTGAGCAATCGATTATCGGTAAACGTTTAGCAAACAACGATGTGGCTTTCTATAACGAAGGTCGTTTAGTTGCGGTTGCCGATAACCAGCAATTATTAGATCATCTCGAAAGCATCTAGCCTTTACTTTCTTTCTGATTATATAAGCCCCTTCATGTTCCTCATGATGGGGCTTTTTACTATCTAGAGTTTCAATTATAAATATAAATTGCGCGCAATGTAGTTGTAATTGTGTTTCATCAGGACTATAGTGAATGTAATTGAATTGCGCGCAATGTAACTTGGGTTTATTTTATAGGAATTTATGATGACAACACTTTATACAACAACTGCAACAGCATCAGCGGGTCGTAACGGTCAAGTAGCGACAGATGATGGCATGTTATCGCTAGAACTAAGCTATCCAAAAGCAATGGGGGGTACGGGTGCTGCAACCAATCCGGAACAGTTATTTGCCGCTGGTTATGCAGCTTGTTTTTCTAATGCTATTTTGCATGTAGCACGCGAAATGAAAATTAAAATTACAGCGGCACCTGTATCTGCAGAGGTTGGTATTGGTCCTAACGCGACGGGTGGTTTTGCGTTAACTGTCAGCCTTGCTATTGAATTAGCATTACCGCAAGCGGAAGCTGAGACATTAGTGGCTACGGCACATCAGGTTTGTCCTTATTCAAACGCGGTACGTGGCAATATTGATGTTCAACTTAGCGTAAAGGGTCAAGCATAAGATGAACACTGTGTTACTCACCGTTGGGCGTATCATGTTGGCGCTGTATTTCTTAATTCCAGGTATTATGAAGTTTGTATCTTGGGACATGCACATTGGTTTAATGGAAAAGCATAACATGCCATTTGTGCCAGTGTTACTCGCTACAGCAGGCGTATTTCAGATTGTTGCTGCACTTTTACTGATTGCTAATCGTTATACCGCTATCGTTGCTTTACTGCTAGCAGGTCTGGTGCTGGTTATTAATGTTAATTTACATGATTTTTGGAACTTAACCGGCCTTGAGGGCGCGCATGAAATGCAAAACTTCATTAAAAATCTCGGTATTTTTGCTGGGTTATTGGTGTTATCAGGCCATTATTGGTCACCACTTACAGCGGTGAACACTGACCGTTTTGAAAAGTAACGTCGTTTCGTTGATAAATCATGTTGTTGAGAGATAGCGGCCCCGCTATTTATTATGTTGAAAGCACTAAAGCTTAAACTGCAGCTTTAGTGCTTTTTTATAACCTAGATTTAATAATGTTAACGCTCACAACTAAAGCTAGATCACAAAATATAACTCAATCTATATACTTGAATATTTTAGAGTTTGTTATTGATTCACATCAAACATTAGAGTCACAACTCATATTAAAATACCCCTTAGTGGTTACTTGTTTTTAAGCTAACTTTTGATGTGGGTGAACATGCATAAATTTAAAATAATTCAAACTGATGTTGCCATTATTGGTGCCGGTGGCTCGGGTTTACGAGCTGCGATAGAAATAGCTGAAAATCATCCTGAGCTTGATATCGCCCTTATTTCCAAAGTCTATCCAATGCGTAGTCATACCGTTGCCGCCGAAGGTGGTGCAGCGGGTGTTGCGCAAGATCATGATTCTTTAGAAAACCACTTTAACGACACTGTCTCAGGCGGCGATTGGCTGTGTGAGCAAGATGTGGTTGAATATTTCGTTGAAAATGCAGCGAAACAACTGACGCAATTAGAACATTGGGGCTGCCCGTGGAGTCGTAAACCAGATGGTTCAATTAATGTGCGTGCGTTTGGTGGCATGAAAATCGAACGTACTTGGTTTGCGGCCGATAAAAGTGGTTTTCATATTCTTCATACTCTGTTTCAGACGTCTATTCAGCACCCTAAAATCACCCGATTCGATGAGCACTTTTGTTTAGACTTGATTGTAGAAGATGGCAAGATCCAAGGTGTGGTTATTCTTGATATCGCTGAAGGTGAAATAAAACTTATCCAAGCCAAATCGGTGATCATGGCAACTGGTGGTGCGGGTCGTGTGTACAGTTACAATACTAATGGCGGCATTGTGACTGGTGATGGTATGTCACTGGCTTATCGTCATGGTATCGCACTGCGTGATATGGAGTTTGTGCAGTATCACCCAACAGGTTTACCGGGTAGCGGTATTTTAATGACTGAGGGCTGTCGTGGTGAAGGCGGTATCTTAGTGAACAAAGATGGTTATCGCTATTTGCAAGATTATGGTTTAGGACCTGAAGTGCCCGTAGGCCAAACCAAGAATAAATATATGGAACTTGGACCGCGTGACAAGCTTAGTCAGTGTTTCTGGCAAGAGCAGCAAAAAGGCAGGGTAGTCGAAGGTGAACGTGGTGATTATATTTATTTAGATCTACGTCATCTCGGCGAAGAAAAAATTAATGAGCGTCTGCCATTTATCCGTGAATTAGCAAAAGCCTATGTCGGTGTTGATCCTGTGCATGAGCCAATTCCAGTGCGACCAACTGTACATTACACTATGGGCGGTATTGCCACGGATGCAAAAACAGCAACGTCATTGGCAGGTTTATATGCCATTGGAGAATGTGCATCTGTGGGTTTACATGGTGCCAACCGTCTTGGTTCTAACTCGCTGACAGAGCTAGCTGTATTTGGGCAACTTGCGGGTCAAGAAGCGGCAAATTATGCGAGTAACAATCAGCATAACGATATTACGCCACTAAAAGCACAAGCTGAAGCGGTGATTAAACGCATGGATGCTCTGCTGCACAGCAACGGTACTGAAAAACCGGCTGATATTCGTCAAGAGATGGGCGATTGCATGGAAGAGGGCGTTGGTATTTATCGTACTCAAGAATCGATGCAAAAGACCATTGATAAATTGGCTGAGTTAAAACTTCGTTATAAAAACGTCAAGGTCGAAGATAAATCCAGTGTGTTTAATACAGACTTCTTATACACAATTGAACTGGGTTACCTACTCGATACCGCCGAAGCGATGGCGCACAGTGCTATTTTACGTCAAGAATCTCGTGGTTCACATCAGCGTATTGATGGCTTTGAGCTGCGAGATGATGAGAAATTTTTGAAACATTCTCTGGCTTATTATCAAGGTGATAAAGCCCCTAAAATTGACTATAGCGATGTGAAGATCACCAAGAGTCAACCTGCTGTCCGTGCTTATGGTGCCGCTGGTGAGAAGTTAGCGCAGGAGGCAAAATTATGAATCAGCAAAGTATGAAAATAGATATTCTGCGTTATCGTCCCGAAATGGATGATAAGCCATTTACGCAAACGTTTGAGATACCTTATAAAGCCGACATGTCCATTTTAGAGGCATTGCAATATATCAAGGATCACCTTGATAGCACAATTAGCTTCCGTTGGTCTTGTCGTATGGCGATCTGTGGTAGCTGTGGCTTGATGGTTGATGGCATACCAAAGCTGGGATGTAAGGCGTTTCTACGTGATTACTTCCCGAATAAAGTGACTTTAGAACCACTGGCTAACTTTCCGATTGAGCGTGATTTAGTGGTGGTGATGGATGATTTTATTCAAAAGTTAGAAGAGATAAAACCTTATATTATCCCTGACAAAACCGGTTCTAAAGAAAAGAAATGTTTATCCGAGGGTCCTTATAAGCAAACGCCTGAGCAAATGGAAAAATATAAAAAGTTTTCAATGTGCATCAACTGCGGACTTTGTTATGCAGCTTGTCCACAATATGCGTTAGACACTAAATTTACCGGCCCAGCAGCACTGGCATTACTGGCGCGTTATAACCGTGACAGTCGTGATGCAGGCACCGCTGAACGCATGAAAATAGTCAATCAGGAAGAGGGCGTTTGGGGTTGTACGTTTGTTGGTTATTGCTCCGTGGTTTGTCCAAAAGGGGTTGATCCTGCGGGGGCTATTCAGCTGTTAAAAGTTGAGAGTAGTAAAGACTATCTAATTGGCATGTTTAAGCCTGAATAGTCGCAGTGAATCGTCGTCGTAAATAGCGAGCAATACATAGTGAGGAGTAGCAATGAGTAAACGTAAACCATATACGAGAGAACTGCCTACTGACTGGTGGATGAAACAACTTTTTTATACTAAATATATGATCCGCGAAGGCAGTAGTGTGTTTATTACTATTTACAGTTTAATACTGGCGTGGGGTGTATTGCGATTAATCCAAGGGGAAGTCGCTTTTAATGCGTGGATGACATCATTACAAAGCCCTGTTGCGATTATTGTGCATTTAATCGCATTAGGGTTAGCGCTATATCATACAATAACCTGGTTTTCTTTAGCGCCTAAAGCCGTTGATTTGTGGATCAAAGGCAAACGCCTAAATGACAAGGTCATTGTCACTGGACATTATGCGGCCTTTGCTGGTGCGACTGTTTTTTGTCTATTAGTTATCATGCTGTAAGGAGCGAGTTATGTCTGAGATGAATAAGAAAACCTATGTACGCTCGCATGAACCTGTGTTTTGGGGATTGTTTGGTGCTGGTGGCATGTTAACGGCATTTTTAACACCTGTGATGATTTTGATTACTGGGTTGTTAATTCCGTTGGGGATCATAGACCAAGGTAATTTTAACTATCAAACTTTGCATGGTTTTGCGACGACTTGGTATGGCGCGGCAATTATCCTCGTGTTAATTGCGCTACCACTATGGCATACCTTACACCGCATCTTTCATGCATTACATGATTTAGGCATTAAACGTGGTCGAGATTGGCAGCAAGTACTAAGCTATGGTTTTGCCTTTGCGGTAAGTGTTTTTGTGTTTACCTTGTTATTACAGATGGCTTAAACGTTAGACCAATACTTATATAACGAAAAGGCGCAACTTACTTTAAGTTGCGCCTTTTATTAAGTGGTCGATTTATTATTCGATAATCATGTCTCCTTCCATATCAAATTCGCCCAACTCACCAATCGTATTATCGGCCTCGATGTTGTAGTCAGAGAAAAGCATCATTCCCATGCTACTCACCCCCATTGTTGCCCCACTATTATTAAAGCTCCATAGGTCACCGGTAATCACGCTATCGTCTTGTAAACGTAGGTCGACACGCCAGTAATAGCTGCCTACATCGCTGACGGTAACGAGGGTATCTGTTGTTACTATCGCATCAGCAATGAGCGTTTCAGGTGCCGAGGACTTCACTAATTCGGGATCTTGAGATAGATAAACATCAAAAGATTTGAATTGCAGTAGCATATTGTTATGTAGCTGCCACGACAGTGTATTCAGTGCTGTTGTATCTAACGTTTCTCCCACCAAAGGTTGAGGCATTAATGCTGGGTATTCTTGTTGAGCTAACGTTTGAATTTGCTGAGCAGTGAATGCTTCATGGGCAACGATAATATCGTCTACATTAAAGCCTATATCACCCACTTTTGCAGGTGCGCCACCGCGATAGGAAAGTTTAGTGCCCCCTGAGTTTATCTGTAAGAAGTAATCAGGGATTGTCAGTTGGTCTACCAAATTTCCTTCATGATAAAGCGAGAATAATTTCACATCCCAATCTATTGTGATTGCAAGATGTTGCCACCTCGATGAATCAGTAATAGAAGTGATAACGGGATCGAGTACAAGCACGTTAGTATCAACCTCACGATCAGAAGTTGTCATTGACGCGACGACTTTATCGCCTTTCAATTTGATCGTCCAACCTGCATGCTCATAGCCAGAATCTTGATAAGTCCCGCGACTTGCTAAACGGTAAGTGCTCGTACCATCACCTTGATACTTAAAGCGTAATGAAAAGCTAAAGTTAAGGTCGTTGACTTCCCATACTGGTGTGAACGCTTCTTGTTTAATATTATTAATGGTCTTTGGATATTGGATCAGTTGTACTTGAGTTAGGGCTTCTCCATTTTCTGAACTGGATAAGATAGCATCGCAGTTTGTGTTTTCTACATAATGAGCAAGTGGGTTCACTGCTGTTAATTCAGAGAGTAGTGGATAGGCCTCATTATCAGTGGTTTGCCCGCAAGTATTATGGTCCAGGTTGTAATAGTTACTGATGCCTGTCGTTTCAACATTAATGCGTAATATCCCACGTGTTGACATTCCTGCGCTGTCCTCAACAACGTAAAACGCATCGATAAATCCGCTAAACCCATTAGGTGGCGTAGCCGTAATGGTATTATCGGTGTTGATAATGAATAGCGTATTGTCAGCACCGTTAGAAGATGAGTCCGTTTTCAATTCGACATGAGTAACCTGCATTGCCTCGTTGTTAGGGTCTTCATCATTAGCTAATACGTTGATGATACGACTTGTATCTCGTTGCATACTGATTTTATCAGGCTGTGCCACGGGGTGGGTTGGCCAGTTTGCGTAAGGGACCCTAAGATCCAACATGTTTTTACCACCTCGAACATCATTGGCAGCGTCTCTTGCCATTTGATTTTGTAAGTTGAGCGGGGCAGATGCAATACCATTAACAATCGCCATCGGGTTAACACCATTGTAGCGGTCTGGAAAGCAGTTATGTGTACATGAACGGTTATGACCTAATTCATGCTGCATACACCAACTTGCCCAGCTAGGCGTACACTGAGCACGTGTCCCCCATGCAAGACCATAAGCTTTCTTTGGTATGACAAAATACAAATGTTCATAGTAGTAATTTTGCTCGCGTCTTGGTTGCCAGAAATTCGGGTTTGTGTCATTCCACGCTTTGCTGTATTCAGCACGATCTTCCGGTGCATCGTCTTTTGATACTCCGTCAGTCTCAATCACTAAATCAGACATCACCGCTTTCATGTTGAATTGTCGGCTGTAAGCATGGTTTAGGACATTCATTTGATGGTCGGCAAATGCGACAGCGTCTAAAATGTCACCACCATTGGTATCCATGAGTGTGCTGTAGGCTATTTGCATTGCGAGTGAGAATTCAAAGAAATGATATTCGCTGCCATTTTTAGGCCAGTAGTTGCGATCAATTTCAGGCCAGCCTCCGATATTTGATTGGTCAGAGAGGTTTAGCTTATCCCCTTGCTGATAGCGCGCGTTACTGCTTGATGTCGTTGGCTGACATGCACCTTGTAACGTTAGATCGATACTTTCTAGACCGAAGCTGACATCTGCACCATATACCCGATTAGGTTTGGCGTTGTAACCATAAAATACATGGTAATACATTTCGCAACTAGGGCGGATGCTGGCAATGACGGTGCTATCTTCGATGCCATCAACCTTACCGCGGAAACTACGTACTTCTGGCACGTAATCCATTGGTACAGTCCCTATGGCTGGGTCGTATAAATTGACGGTGAACTTTTCACTACGTAAAGAGAAACGGCTCAGGTTTACCACTACACCATCATTAAGTGTCACGGTTAAACTATCGGGAAGTTGGATCTTATCGTCATTTGGATTTGACCCATTGGCGATTTCGTCTTGGTTACTGATACCATCATTATCACTGTCACCATTAGGGCCTGAAGCAAATAAAGGATCGAGTTGATTTTCGATTTCGTAGCCGTTGCTATAGCCATCATTATCAGAGTCGGCATTATAACCATCACTTGGAACATGAGGGTTTAAGCCATTTAGGACTTCTTGTAAGTTTGTTAAACCATCATTATCGTTATCTAAATCTGCGTCAGCAACCAGTGGGTCTAGACCATTCTCGATTTCAAGAAGGTTAGTGATACCGTCATTGTCAGTATCAAATGTGGCCCCGTCAGTATGATTAAATGGATCAAGACCGTGATTAATCTCTTGCAAGTTATTAATACCATCACCGTCGGTATCAGCTGTCGCGCCATCGCTTGGGTCGAGAGGATTAAGGCCGTTGTTGATTTCAATATAGTCTGATAACCCGTCATTATCAGTATCAGGGTTTAATTTGTCAGTACCGTGTACCAGCTCTAACTCATCAATCAAACCATCTAGGTCGGTATCATAAGCTGAACACGTTGCAGATAGTGTCAGTTTATTAAGTAATAACTTTTTCCCGACGATGACAATACTGTCATTAACAGCGCTCGTTATTGATAGCGGTAATGTTTCTGTTATCAACGAGGTGATATAACGAATATCCGTTGTTGGTTTTAATCTGAGTCCGTCACTTTCTTGATAAACTTCAATACTGCGCGTACCAGAACTTGATGAACGCTGATAACTGATATCTAGCTTTGGATTTTGGCAATCCGCGTAGTAGATTTCAGTATTAAAGCTAAGTGTCATGTTGTGAAAAATAGATTCGCCATTATCGTCATCATATTTCACATTGCCACTGTATGTTTGCCATTGTAAAGCGAGTGGGTTGCTTTCTTTGCGGCTTACCATCGCAAAGATTGTATCGTTAACGCTGCTGCTATCTGGCGCTTGTATCTCTTGAAAGTTTTCCGTGATGCTACGAGTGATTGCCACTTTATTGGATGTTAATGGATCTGAACCTTGTT
>Ga0209395_1005299_pt1 | contig 14601 bp, 14 predicted proteins | sample GOMGulsemesocosm_3_FD_184635 | JGI IMG/M metagenome (GOLD analysis project Ga0209395, IMG submission 184635) | Methane-oxidizing microbial communities from mesocosms in the Gulf of Mexico - GOM9D Gulf of Mexico (SPAdes) (version 2) | ecosystem: Environmental > Aquatic > Marine > Cold seeps... | reverse complement strand
CAATACCGCCTTAACCTGAGCAACCGTGGTTAGGTGTTCACTGGGTAGGGATAACTCACTACAATTTAATTGCTCACGTAAAGCAGCAAAAAAGACAACTTTGATCATAATCTGTTCTCGTTAAGTTCTAGCCTATTGTAAAGATAAAGCGGATCTCAGTTATTAGCTCGTGTGCCAATGACCTGATTTTCCGCCTTCTTTGGTAAGTACTTTAATACCATGAATTTCCATGGCAGGATCTGCGGCTTTACACATATCAAATAGCGTTAAGCAAGCCACAGAAACAGCGGTTAACGCTTCCATTTCGACCCCGGTTTGTCCGGTTAACCGGCACAGACTGGTGACCAATACTTGGGAGTTTTCATCATCAAGGGTGAAATCAACCTGCACCTTACTTAGCATTAAAGGGTGACATAACGGAATTAAATCACTGCACTTTTTCGCGGCTTGAATACCGGCAATGCGAGCCACGGCAAAAACATCGCCTTTTTTGTGCTTACCTGTGGTGATTAATTCAAAGGTCGCGCGGTTCATTTTTATCACACCTTGCGCGGTGGCGGTGCGCGAGGTCATGGCTTTTTCAGTGACATCAACCATATTCGCTTCACCTTGCTGATTGAGGTGACTTAGTTGCGGCTCGCTGGGTACGGTATTTTTTGACGTGCTCATTAGTTGCGGCTCTCACATTGTTCTGCGCTAATATTCATGTGCGGGACAAAATTACAGGGTCTATGGCTGGCATCTAATTGTTCTTGAATCACTTTATCCCATGCTGTTTTACAAGCATTGGTAGAGCCCGGCACACAAAAGATAACGGTTTTATTGGCCATGCCACCAAAAGCACGTGATTGAATGGTGGAAGTACCAATTTCACCCAAAGAGATATGACGAAATACTTCACCAAAACCTTCAATGTTTTTATCGAATAAAGGTAGTAACGCTTCTGGGGTATTATCGCGGGCAGTGAAACCGGTGCCGCCAGTGGAAATAATCACGTTGATACTGTCGTCGGCAATCCACGTTGAAACTTGGGCGCGTAATTGATAAATATCATCAATAACAATCGCTTTAGCCGCTAAATTATGACCATTAGTTTGCAAACGTTCTACCAGTGCTTGCCCTGAGGTATCGTTAGCTTCAGTTCGGGTATCTGATACCGTTAAAACAGCAATATTCAGTGGGGTAAATATTTTGTCGCCATGTGCTGACATAGTTGTTCCTTTAACACTGAGAGTGATAAAAATGAGTTAAATTAGCTCCATAACTATGAAGCTATAAAAATTAAGTACTAAAAGCGTAATTGTTTTTTTACTTGTTGCCATTGCGCGGGCGTATTACTGTTAAAAAGCGTATTACTATCTTGAGCAATAATACCCTGATGCGGAATACTGGTTATTAAACGCTTCATCGACGGACCTTTACTGGCAAAACGTTGATGTTGCCCATCAGCAGTTGAAGGGGCTAGTTCTTGGCCAGTAACCATTTTAGCTAAAAACATTGCCAAATAGGCATTATTCGGTAAATACAATGGGATATGGTGATCAGTAAAGTAGCTTGCTTTGTGGCTAAGCTGACCTTTTAGTCGTAAATCACGTAATGCGCTGGCCGTCATTAATGGTAGGTCAACCGGTAAAATCAATAATGATTTTACTTGGGGGAAAGCAGCTAAAACGCTAACAATCCCGCCGACAGGGCCACAGTTTTTAACGGTATCGACAATGTCGTAATTATCGCCACTAACAACCACGTTACTAAGGCCAGCATCATGGAGTAGTTGTTTAGAAAAGCTCAACATAGAGTCTTCAGCACGCATTAACTCAGCTTTATCTTGCCCCATACGTGAGGATAAACCACCGGCGAGTACTACCCCTAAACAATCAATTTGGTTATTGGTTATTTTTGTCATATTAGCCATTTTTGTCATTTTCATCATCTTAGCCACCTAACATAGCTAAATTTTTAGTAGCACCGGTTAATTTGTCATGTAAAAAGTGCGTGGCTTTTTTATCACCTAATAAGGACAATATCTGTGCTTGTAATGGCGCTACGTCATCGCTTTGTAATTGCTCACGTAACGATAAACCACTATCACCAAATAAGCACAAATGTAATTTACCCGATGAACTTACCCGTAAGCGGTTACAGCTGTTACAAAAATCTTTTGAGTAGGGCATGATCAAGCCAATGCGACCTTGATAATCAGGATGATAAAACTCTTGTGCCGGCCCTGCGGCTTTATCTTGAATAACCGGTAGCCAGCCATCTAAGATCAAGTTTTGCTTAATACGTGAACCTTGTACATGTTGAGCATTGAAAAAGGCATCATTCTCACCGGTTTGCATTAGCTCGATAAAACGTAAGGTGATTGGCGTATCTTTTAACCAAGCTAAATAACTTTGAATGCTTTTACCGCTGTATTCACGCATTAATACGGTATTGACCTTAATACTTGCTCGACCGTCAGCCAAGCCCATATCAATACCTTTTAAGATGGTATCGAGTTTGTCATGCCCGGTAATCGCATGAAATTGACGCGGATCTAAACTATCAATACTGATATTAATGGCGTCAATACCGGCATCGAGCCATTGAGGCAAATGCTCTGGCAGCTTAAAACCATTACTGGTTATTGCGACTTTTTTAATGCCTTGAGTTTGCTTACAAGCAGCGATAATATCGGGTAGGTCTTTACGCAATGCCGGTTCACCACCGGTAATGCGAATTTTTTCAGTACCTAACTCGGCAAATGCAGAGGCTAAGCGCTTAATTTCGGGGAGTGATAAAAAATCACGGGGCTGATCACACTGATAACCGTCAGGTAAACAGTAGGTGCACTTAAAATTGCACACGTCAGTAATCGATAGGCGTAGGTAATAAAACCTACGGCCAAAATTGTCAGTTAACATATCACCTTTCCAAATGTAGGGAGGCTAACGCGTTTCCTTGTTAACCCTGGCAGCCGGTTGGCGTCAATAATATTGGTTAAGGATTATCATAAAATAATAATGCGAAACGAATAGTTAACAGCGCGCCAACATGGCTACGGCTCGTATTAGCATGTCTTTAAACAAGGGGTAGCTAATACAGCTCGGTGTAAAAAATCCTTGCTGTTAGCCAAAAGCCAACTCACAAGATATCTAATGAGTATAACTCATTTCATCATCAGCTTTATAATGATTTTTTGCTTTAACATATGTCGATTTGTATCAAAAAATAACCAGCTAATGCCCGCTAAAACAATCACCAGCACTTACTTTTATCCTTATTTAAGCGATAATAACGACCATAAAAAAACGATATTCATGCTCAATGCAAACGCTTAGGGTATGTTCAGTGCTATTTGTTAAGTGAGTTTACTATGTCTGATTCTTGTTCTGCCCCCGGTTTATTACCTTTCGATTCGGCGTTAGCCACAATGCTGGCACAAATTTCTCCGGTGACCGACACTAAAACGTTGCCAATCACTCAGGCCTGTAATTATGTCTTAGCGCAAGCTATTGATAGCCCACTTAATGTCCCTAACCATGATAACTCCGCAATGGACGGTTATGCGTTTGCGCTAGCAAGTTTTAGCGAAAGTAAAACCTTAATCTTAGTCGGTCGCTCAATGGCAGGCGCGCCGTATCAAGGAAAGTGCCAAGCGGGCGAGTGCATTCGCATTATGACCGGCGCGAAAATGCCTGATGATTGCGACACGGTGGAAATGCAAGAAAACACCGACGTTAATGGCGAGAATATTACCTTTGTTAACGACAAGCTGCTTGGCGCCAATGTGCGAAATGCGGGGGAAGACATTAAACAGGGACAGCAAGTGTTTAGCGAAGGGCATCGATTAACTGCGGTCGATATTGGTATTTTAGCGTCACTCGGTGTTAATGACGTCGAGGTTTATCGCCAGTTAAAAGTGGCGGTAATTGCTACTGGCGATGAGTTAAAGCTGCCGGGACAAGCGCTAAATGAAGGGGATATATACGAAAGTAACAGTTTTGTTTTAAGCGCAATGTTAAATAAAATGCATATTGAGGTGATCGACTTTGGCGTGATTGCTGATGATTTTGAGGCAATTAAATCCGCCTTTATTAAAGCTGACACTCAAGCTGATGCGGTGATCTCATCAGGTGGCGTGTCTGTTGGTGATGCTGACTATACCAAAACGGTGCTAGATGGTTTAGGACAAATTGATTTTTGGAAGATAGCGATGAAACCGGGTAAGCCGTTCGCTTTTGGTCGCTTGAAAAATAGTGTTTTCTTTGGTTTGCCGGGCAACCCTGTCTCGGCTCTGGTGACTTTTCATCAGTTGGCCATGGTGGCGTTAACCAAAATGCAAAATGCGAGTCCATTAAAACGTACTACGCTTAAGGTTAAGTGCATCAGCGAGTTAAGGAAGTTTCCTGGGCGAATGGACTTTCAACGTGGCTTGTTAAGTGTTAATCAACAAGGTGAAACGGTGGTGAAATCAACCGGATCTCAGGGTTCGGGAATATTATCAAGTTTAGCGAATGCCAATTGTTTTATTATTTTACCCGCCGCGCAAGGAAAGGTTAGCGCTGGAGCCATGGTTGAGGTGCAACTGTTCGACCAGTTTCTCTGAAAAACCATATTGTTAATGTTATGTTAATGTGTTTATTATGTGTCTATTGGTGGTTACTATTTGACCAGTAGTGGAAAGGGAATAGGCTGATAATAACTTAAACAGGATATTTTTATGGTACATCAATTAAGCTTTGGCAAAATAAATATAATAAATGGCAACATTGCTGAAATAACCATTAACAAAAATATCGAAATGTCGTTAGAAATGGTCGAAGAGTGCGAACAGTTTTTCAGTGACAATTTCGTTGATTGGTTTGGTGTTCTAGTACATAAAATTCATAGCTATGAGTATAGCTATGAAGCTAAGTTGACTATGGGCACGCATGAGAAATTAAAAGCGATTGCCGTGGTGAATTACGATGATTACGGTGTTACGCAAAGCAAGAGAATTATTGAGCTAAGAGTGATGGATAATTTAAACGTGAAAAATTTTTCAGGTTTAAATTTAGGCTGGCAGCAAGCTTTGGAATGGTTAGCACTAGAGCTGCCATAGCATAGCAACAGCTCTTGTTAAAATACCTACTACCTGTTTAACTAGCTTATTTTCTCGCTATAACTGGGCAAAACACTTATCTGCTGCCTCTAAGGTTTTTTCAATAATTTCATCACTATGAGCGGTTGATAAAAAGCCGGTTTCAAAGGCTGAAGGTGCTAAATACACGCCTTCTGCTAGCATTAAGTGGAAGAAACGCTTAAATTTTTCACCATCACAAGCCATCACTTGCTTAAAAGAGCTAATTGGCGATTCGTCACTGGTGAAGAAAAAACCAAACATTGCACCAACATAATTAATATTTAAATCAACACCATTTCGCTCTGCCGCTGCTTTTAATCCCATCGCTAACTTCTCTGTTGAGTCGCTTAATTGTTGGTGTTTTTCACCTTGGGCTAATTCCGTTAATGACGCTAATCCCGCTGCCATCGCAATAGGGTTACCCGAAAGCGTACCTGCTTGATAAACTGGGCCGACAGGAGCAATGTAATCCATGATTGCTTGTTTACCACCAAACGCGCCTACCGGCATACCACCACCAATCACTTTACCTAAGGTAGTTAGATCAGGTTGGATATTGTAATGTGCTTGCGCGCCGCCTAAAGCAACACGGAAGCCGGTCATGACTTCATCAAATATAAGCACTGCATTATATTGATCACACACCGCTCGTAAACCTTCAAGGAAACCGGTCACCGGAGGGATACAGTTCATATTTCCGGCCACAGGTTCAACAATAATACAGGCAATTTGATCTGGGTATTTAGCAAAAATTTCTTTTACCTGCTCAAGATCATTAAAATCAACCGTCAAGGTATGTTGCGCTAAATCAGCAGGAATACCCGGCGAGTTTGGTACCCCTAAGGTGAGTGCGCCAGAGCCGGCTTTTACTAATAATGAATCAGCATGGCCATGGTAACAGCCTTCAAACTTTATAATTTTATCGCGGCGAGTAAAACCACGTGCTAAACGGATGGCGCTCATGGTAGCTTCAGTGCCAGAGCTAACCATACGTAATGATTCCATTGATGGCACTAACTCACGTACTTTTTCAGCCATGGTTATTTCTAATTCGGTCGGCGCACCAAAACTTAAGCCATTTTGTGCCGTATTAATCACCGCATCTAAAATCGCAGGGTGATTGTGGCCTAAAATCATTGGTCCCCATGAACCGACATAATCAATATAGGCGTTATCGTCAGCATCATAAATATAGGCGCCTTCAGCTCGTTTAATAAATGAAGGAGTTCCACCAACACCATTAAAGGCACGGACTGGTGAGTTAACGCCGCCGGGAATGATTTTTTTTGCTCGGGAAAATAATTGCGCTGACTTGTTCATCACTAATCTCATTATTTTGTTCATTGGTATAACGATTGACCGGTTATAGGGCAAGTAGTACTCAATGAAAAGGTAAATTTATTGGTTCTTTTAAAGGGGATTATCCCTTATTGGTATGCCAGTTTACTGCTTTTTCGTATTGACTTAATTGATCTTCAACACCTAAAGTTAAAGCAAATAATGCCATTCTTACGAGTACACCATTTTGTGCTTGTCTGAAAATGGCTAAGCTGTCTAAGTCATTTAAATCAACATCTAGCTCGTTAGCTTCCGGTCTTGAGTCACGTGGTAACGGATGCATAATGACGGTGTTTTTTCGGCAATACTGCTGATAAACGTCTTTATTTAAACTGAAGTGACCACGATAAAGTTCTGCTTCGTCTCTACTGGCAAAGCGTTCTTGTTGAATACGGGTTTGATAAATCACATCGCAAGATAAGTTACCTGCCATGGTGTCGGTAACAATAACTTGATGACCTGCATTCTCTAAGGTTGAAATAACACTGTCTGGCATTTGCAACGCTTTAGGCGAAACCATAGTAATTTTTACATTATTATATAAGCTTAATAGTTTAGATAACGAATGCACGGTGCGACCATGTTTTAAATCACCCATTAACACGATATCAAGATTATCGAGCCCTTTTTGATAATGCATCATTTCCGATTGAATGGTAAATAAATCTAATAAGGCTTGGGTTGGATGCTCATTGGCGCCATCGCCGCCATTAATTACCGGCACAGAACTTCCGGTAGCAAACTCTTCAACCGAGTGCATTTTCGGGTGACGCATCGCGATAATATCACTGTAACCACTGATCACTTGTGCGGTATCAAATAACGATTCACCTTTACTTAAGGACGAGTTTTCTTGGCCAACAGTTTCACGAACAAAACCACCGAGTAAGTTAAAGGCAGTGCCAAAGCTAACGCGGGTACGGGTACTCGGCTCGAAGAATAAATTACTTAAAATAGCGCCATCAAGCACATGACAACGCTTTTGGCGCGCAGCATAAGGAGCCATTTGCGCTGAAATATCTAAAATTCTTACAATAGCTTCACGGTCAAATTGTGAAACAGAGAGGATATGGCTACCTTGAAAGGTCATCATAATATAAATTGCCCGTGGAAAAATTTGGCAGGAATATAGCACAAAAATTGCATTATTAAAAATATCGCCGCTATAAAGTGAGCGCTAACCTTTGCTCTAAAAGTGTTTAAGAGCAAGGCTGAACGTACACTTATGACGCGGTATAGTGTTGTTATGGTAAGTCATTAGCGGCTCATAAATTTTCGCTGTAGGCATAGAACTCCCATCAAACCCAGTAACCAGCCTAGTGCACCACCGCCGCTGTTGGAGCGAGTGCTGGTATTAGTTGATGTCGGCGCAGGAGTCGATGGCGTCGGGGCTACAACTGGCGTGGGCGTAAAGATAACACTGCGCAGCAGGGCTTCATCTTCGCCAGCACTGGTGAAGGTATCTTTGGCATATACCCAAGCTATGGTGTGCTCTCCTTGGCTGACCGCAATAGTTTCTGCGGTATAATCTATTTCACCTGAAATAAATTTAATCAGTTCATTATCAAGATACACGTATAATGCATCATACGGCTCGCTGGGCTCATCGCTATTTTCCTCAGAAGAAACCGCCCACTCAAAGCTCAATTCACCTTCCCCTGCAAAGGTCGCCATAACAATACTCTGTTGTAGATTGTTAATGGTGCCACTAACAATTGCCGAGTCAATATTATCAAGCTGCCATTTGTTATCTCCGCCCGAATACCACGTGAGTAAGCTATCGTTGTTTGAGAATTGATTGTTGATGTCAGTTGCAAGCTCAATAGTTTGTGCGCTTAATTTACTGGTGCTGGTAGCGATATCAGTATTGTCGGCAGTAATAATAACACTGGCGGTATGCTCTCCAACGGTTGCGGCAAGATAAGTAATGTCGAGTTGACAGCTTTCATTAGCGGCTAATTGAGTACAAGCATTACTATCAAGGGTGAAGTTGTTGCTACCGGCAATACGGTAGCTAAGATTGGCGGTTAAATTACTATTATTAATAACGCTCAGTTGCTTGGTTTGCTCAGATTGCTGTGCTCTGATACCAAATTCAAGTTGTTGATCAATAGCAATTCCTTGGCTGATTGCTGTTATCCAATCGCTAAATACCGCAGCACGAGTATACACGCCGGGAAAACCCTCTGCTGCACAACCAACACCCCAACTGACAATACCTATTTGTTGCCAGCCCTCATTGGTGTTTACCATTAACGGACCACCACTATCTCCCTGACATGCTGATTTTCCACCACCGACGACCTCAGCACAAATCATGCTATCGGTCACGCCAATGTCGTCGGCGGTAAAGAAACCATCGAAACTATCAGTATATGACTGGGCCAAGGTGTTCTTACAAGATTCATTGGTTATTAATTGCAAATCTACTTGATGTAACACCTCGGGAAAGTTTGTGGTTGGCCCTTCGCCAGAATCATAACCGGTAGTGCCGCCCCAACCGATAACGGTAGCTGTGCTATTGTCTATAGCGAGCTGCTCTGTTTGTTCTAGAGATACTAAGGTAATTGCTGGATTATCGATACTTTCAACTAATTCAATTAGCGCAATATCTCGATCTAAATCTCGTGATCTTTGGTAGTCAGGGTGAACATAAATGCGTTGTATCGCTTGGGCTTGTTCGGCGCCGTTAGCTAAGTTGTATTCACCCACATTCACTTTAAGAAAGCTTGTTGAAACATCGTCAACACAATGTGCTGCGGTTAATAGCCATTTATCCCCTAAAAATGAAGCGCCACATGTTGATGATTGAGTAATAGATTGTTCAAGAGAAACACTCAGGGTGGCATTATCCCCAAGCTGTGCGATTAAGGTTTCGCCATCGGTTTGTGTGATAGCCACAACAGGAATGGTGCCAGTAAAATCTACTCCTAAAGTGCCACTGATGTTACCGGCGACATTGTTATAAATAATTGCGCCCACACCGCCGCCAGTCTCACAGTTATTAACTTTGACAGAGAAATCAATATCACCCCGTTCTATTAAGCAAATAGCATTATTAGCTGTTACGCAAATAGCGTCGCCGATACCGCAATCAACTATTGCACCACTAGCCTCACCAGCAACGCCACCATTAAAAGCCTGAGTAGTATAAGTAGCATTATTGACGGTAAGTGAGGTTGAGATCTCAGTACCGGTATACACTAAGGCAGACATCCAGGGCCAATCACCTTCATCGGCTACTTCCCCGCCGACTATCCTCGGTTTACTATCAATTAGCTCTGATGCAGTACTGGTTACGATTACCAGTGGGGAAGATAATATTAGCGTCAATGCTATAAAGCGTAAATAAACTATCATAGTGCTTTTCCTTAAGAACTGTTTTGTACACAGAGATGAAAAATAAATACCGACTAGTAATGAGATTCTCATAGACTAGAATGGGAAGTAATAATAAGCTACTCCACACAGTGTAACCCTTATTTAAATTTATGATCCATAATAAACGACTTAAATTATTGATAGCGCTATTTTTATTAACTCTATCAGCAGGTGCTTATAGCACCGATATAGTCCGCTATAATATTTCTGAAAACTTTAGCGATCCTAAGCAAGCCTATTATATCGATTTACTTGAATTAGCATTAAAAGCTTCGGAAAAAAAATACGGTGATTACCAACTCGAGCCGGTAGTTATTGATATGCCGCAGGGTCGAACCTCAATAATGGTACAGAATAACACCAATATTGATGTAGTGTGGCGGATGACTTCACGCAGTATTGAACAACAATTAAACGCGATATACATTCCCATTTTGAAAGGGTTGATGGGTTATCGGGTGTTTATTATTAGAAAAGAAGATCAAGCCTTATATCCACAAGACATTAGTAAGCAGCAGTTACAGCAACGCCTTGCGGGTCAAGGGCATGATTGGCCGGATAGTGATATTTTACGATATAATGGCTTTAAGGTGTCAACAGCCAATGCTAGGGTATTGTTAAAAATGTTGGGCAAAAGTCGTTTCGATTATTTTCCGCGTGCGCTGCATGAACCTTGGATAGAAATAAATAGACAACCAAGCATGGCAGTAGAAGAAAATTTATTATTAAAATATCCGGCACCAATGTACTTTTTTGTCAGTAAAGAAAATATCCGGTTGCATCAACGACTGAGTTTTGGCTTGCAGAAAATTATATATTCAGCAACGTTTGAGGATTTCTTTAAACATCATCCGGTGACTTCAGACATCATTGATAAAGCCAATATTGAGCAACGAACCGTGTTTGAATTAACCAATCCGCTGTTGTCGTTAAAAAGCCAAGCGTTATTGGAAAATGAAAAGTTGTGGTTCAACGAGGTTCGCGAATAACTTAACCCTGTTGCCTGCTAAGGCTTTACGTAAGCTAAGATAATAATGGCAATTAGCGCGATCACCGGAATTTCATTAAATAAGCGGTAGAATTTTCCCGAGCGAGTATTTTTATCTTGATCAAAGGTTTTTACCAACACAAAGCAGTAGCCATGGTAGCACAGCAAAAATATCACTAAGGTGAGTTTTATATGCAGCCATTTTGCCGCGATAAACCACGCCATACCGTAGCCATGAATGAGCAATAAGCCAAAAAACACCGTTAATAGCGCAAAAGGGGAAATAAAATACAGTAATCGTTTCTCCATGCCTTTTAATTGCGCTATTACCTCGGTTGAATTTGTTTCAGCATGATTGACAAATAAACGCGGTAAATAAAAAATACCGGCAAACCATGCGACCATAAAAAACACATGAAAAGCTTTAAACCATGGTAGGTGGTTAATAATAAAATCACTCATTCATTTTCCTTTAACTTTAATGTCACCAATGTATTAACCAATCAACTTACCGGTGACTAAATAGTGTCGCAGCTGCTCAAACGTCACTATGCCAATAATGTCATCACTATTATCTTGATAGATATAAACACCACCACAGCGGCTATCAACTAGGGCTAAATAAGCTTCTGCTAGTGTTGCTTGGTGAGAAAGGGGAATTAGCTGGTGTAGCTGCATTTTTTTCGAAATTTGATAGTGATAGCTAGGTGGTTCATTGTCAACATTCGCACTCAAACTAACACTTTCATCAATGTGTTCATTGTCAGTAAGAGTCTTGGTAGTTGGTACTTTGCCTGCTAAAGGCACTTGTTCATTAAATTCTGCCCAATAATAGTGAACCTGCTCGGTAGGTTTGTTGTTAACCATTACGTTGTTGATGGTTTTATTAATAACGGGGATGTCGGCGCTGGTACTAACCACACGACCCGCAATAGACTTTTCACTTTCGTTTTCAAGTAGGGAAAAGTTATTTTTCATAATGCCTAATACGCCTATTTTCTGCAGCGTTTTTTCTATCGGAGGTTTACGGTAAACTAAGTTTTGTATATCAAGTTGCATGGTAAAAATAGAGCGGTTGCGAAAAACTTGCCCCGAAATAAGACTGGCAATAGTAATGACTATCATTGCTGGGAGTACAATGTCTAGCTGCCCAGAAAGCTCTACTACCGCTAATAATGCCGCTAATGGGGCATTTAAACTTGCCGCCATGAAACCAGCCATACCTAATAATATAAAATCATTACCTAAATGTTCGCCGGGAAAAATTTGCATGGCGATAGCGCCACCGGCAGCTCCAGCGATAGCGCCAATACTAATAATTGGGCCGATAACACCACCAGGAATACCAAGTCCAAGGGCAAAGGTGGTCATGATAAATTTAGCCAATAATAACGAGAGTAAAATACTAACTTGCCAATTAGCCGTAAGGGAGACATCAATAGCACCACTGCCCACCCCCATAGCACCGGGGACCAGGTAACCTAAGCAGCCTGTAATCATCGCGGCAATCATCAATCTAGGGACTATGTGAATTTTAGTACTATGTTTGATTACGGTAACTAAAGTTCGATTAAAACCAGCAGCCAAAATGCCTAATATTATTGCGAGTATAATTAACGGGATATAGTGCTCAGGGATCAGCTTTATTTTATCAAAATATTCAAAGTTATGTGACGCTTCAAAAACATTTCGAGTGATCAGCGAGCCAACTAATGATGCCAACATGATTGGAATAAAAATGTGCACTTTATATTCACGCATAATCACTTCCATCACAAAAATAACTGCCGCGATTGGGGTATTAAACGTTGCTGAAATACCGGCGGCAATACCACAGGCACATAAGGTACGAATGCTGTTATACGGGAGATTTAAAGCACTACCGATATAGCTACTGGCTGCCGCCCCTAAATGTACCGCAGGGCCTTCTCGACCGACAGAAAATCCTGACGCCAAGGCGACCGCACTACCAAAAAATTGATTTAAGGTGTTTTTTAATGGGATGATGCCATGAGCAACTTTTAAGCGATGCAGTACAAAAGGGATACCTGTTCTGAGATATTTATAACCGGTGACCCAGGCAAATAATAAGATGATTAATGCGCCAATTATTGGTAAATCAAAACGACTTACCCCATCTAAGGTGTTATAGTTGTCGCGTTTAATTAGATATAACTGTTGAATTTCTTCAATAGTTAAGGTGAAAAGAATCACTAAAAAAGCGGCAGCCGCTCCCCCGAGCATGGCTAGCAAGCATATTTGCCAAGAGGTTTTAGGTAAAGCTAAGTGCTTTCGTATTGCGGCAATGGATATCATTTTAAAGGATAATTGAACAACTTTCTTTTTGTCATTATTGGATCATTATACTTTACATATGAATTGGTTAGCAAAAATAAATCTCTCGGTAGTTGTTACCCGACTTGGTCCGTTCAAATCAGCTGTTTTTTTAGTAGCGTTAATTGGCTTGTGTTTGTTCATTGGCTACCGGCTAGGTAACTTTTACCATCATTATCAAGTGTCTACTTTAACGAAACAAAAAGCCCGTTTAGATGAGCTTTATCGTCAACAAGCGCAACAGGTTGAACGTATTCATACCTTAGAAGTTGAGTTAGCCGTTGAACAATTAGCTAATCAAAGTGCACAGTTAACCTTGAAAGAAACGGCAGAGCTTCATTTTCAGGTGAAAAAGCAATTGGCATTTTATGAGAAAGTGATGGCACCAGAAAAAGGTGCCGGCGGTTTAGTGATAGACAATATTAAAATATCCGCGACACAAAGTGAAAACCACTACAATTTCCAAGTAGTATTAATTCAACAGTTGCTAAAAAAACGTTATGCCAAAGGTTATGTTGAATTAGCCGTTAGCGGTAGCCTCAATAACAAGCCAATGCGCTTGAGCTTGGCCGATATATCATTATTAACCCGCAAAGATCTTGGTTTTAGCTTTAAGTACTTCCAAGTACTAGAAGGCGCTATTACTTTACCGGATAATTTTATTGCTGAAAAAATTGAAATAGCTGCGATATTAACTAAATCTAAATGGCAAAAATATCAAAAGCTTGAACAAACTAATCCTTGGGTTTTAGAGTAAAATTTTAATAATACTTGATTAAATTAGTCAGGTTTAAGATAATTAACCCGTACCCAACGTTTTTCCCCTTTAAGTAAAGTAGAGCACCATGTCTGATCCTATGCCAACCCCTGAATTACCGATTAAATTTACTGACGCTGCGGCAACTAAAGTATTATCTTTAATTACCGAAGAAGAAAATCCGGCGTTAAAGCTACGGGTTTATGTTACGGGTGGCGGTTGCTCTGGCTTTCAATACGGCTTTACTTTTGATGAAAAAGTCAATGAAGGCGATATGACCATTGAAAAGCAAGGGGTGATGATGGTGATTGATCCGATGAGCTTACAATATTTAGTGGATGGCGAAGTTGATTATCTTGAAAGTTTAGAAGGTAGCCGCTTTGTGGTTAATAACCCTAACGCAACCACAACGTGTGGCTGTGGTTCATCATTTTCGATTTAATTTAAGTTAAGCTTTCAGCTGCTCAAGCGGACACTTGAGTTAAGCTATTAAAACCTGCACTAGCAGGTTTTTTTATACCTACAATTCAATCGTTCACTCTAATCGTAGCGCTTGCTTATTGAAGCACTTTTTATTGAGTAATAGCAATGTCATTCAATTATTGCCCACTTGTGCGGGTTAAAATACTCCACGGCAGCGTTGCTTTCAATCTCAATAGCCAGCTATTGCTCAATCAAGCGCCTTGCCCTGATTTA
>Ga0209395_1005295_pt1 | contig 14608 bp, 12 predicted proteins | sample GOMGulsemesocosm_3_FD_184635 | JGI IMG/M metagenome (GOLD analysis project Ga0209395, IMG submission 184635) | Methane-oxidizing microbial communities from mesocosms in the Gulf of Mexico - GOM9D Gulf of Mexico (SPAdes) (version 2) | ecosystem: Environmental > Aquatic > Marine > Cold seeps... | reverse complement strand
CTCACCACGCCTAAACCTTAAAATTCAGGCATAAAAAAATCGCAATTAAGCGATCTATTTATTCTTTCTATACTCTCGATAATGGTGCGGGAAGAGAGACTTGAACTCTCACACCCTAAGATACTAGAACCTAAATCTAGCGCGTCTACCAATTCCGCCACTCCCGCATACCGAGTATTTTACTATGCTCAATTAAGAATTCAACTCTTAACAGTACATTATTAACTTATTGCTAATAAAAGCGATAAATTAATGGTGGCTACGACGGGATTCGAACCTGTGACCCCATCATTATGAGTGATGTGCTCTAACCAGCTGAGCTACGTAGCCATCTTACCTACTAGTTATTTAACCAGAGGCAAAAAAAAACCGCCTTTTAAGCGATTAATCTTTATATCAATTCAACTAAAATGGTGCGGAAAGAGAGACTTGAACTCTCACACCCTAAGATACTAGAACCTAAATCTAGCGCGTCTACCAATTCCGCCACTTCCGCACATCTAGTTGTTCAATTATTTGGCTGGGATACAAGGATTTGAACCTTGGAATGACGGGATCAAAACCCGCTGCCTTACCGCTTGGCTATATCCCAACTAATAATTGGTCTCATTTAATTACTTATGCAATTAAATGAATGGTGGCTACGACGGGATTCGAACCTGTGACCCCATCATTATGAGTGATGTGCTCTAACCAGCTGAGCTACGTAGCCATCATAATATTGTGTATTTAAAGTTACACATCTTTTTCGCCATTCACTCAACACTAAAAGTGTTGGCTGGGATACAAGGATTTGAACCTTGGAATGACGGGATCAAAACCCGCTGCCTTACCGCTTGGCTATATCCCAACTGTAAATCGCCTAACTTATCAAGATAAGTTAAATGGTGCGGAAAGAGAGACTTGAACTCTCACACCCTAAGATACTAGAACCTAAATCTAGCGCGTCTACCAATTCCGCCACTTCCGCATCATGCCATCAGAATCCAACTTAACTTCAAAAAAGAAGTTTTGTTGTCGTCTTCAAGTGCGGCGTATTATGCTGATGGACGAGCCAACCGTCAATAGTTTTTTAGTAGTTTTTTATCTCTTTGCTATCGCATGACGATTTTATAGACACAAAGCACACTAATCCGACTAATTAGATAGTTTCTACAACCCCATCGCGTACTTCATTACTTGCTCTTTGCCCCAAGTTGATTTTCCCGCGGCAGTCAAAACAGCATTACGCAGTATTTTAATTGGTAGCTTTTGATTGCTAAATGACAGATAGAACACATCCATGGCACTTTGCATCAGTAAATTATCACCACGACGCAGTTTTTCATACTGCGCGAGCGTTTTGTCATTCCACCAGCACAGTCCCTGCTCTTTGGCTTGGGCTATCACTTGTGACAAAGCCATGACATCTTTAAAGCCTAGGTTTACTCCCTGTCCTGCAAGCGGGTTAATGGTATGCGCCGCATCACCGACAATACACATATTAGATTTGAAATAATGTTGGGCATGACGTCGTGTCAGAGGAAAGGAACCACAGCCATCGACGGTAAACTCGCCAAGACGTTGTGGGAAATGTTCGATGATCTGTTGTTTCAGCTCAGTTAATGGCATGTTCGACAATGCTTTAATCACCTCCGGTTTGTCATACCATACCAATGAGGCCTTATTTCCCGCTAAGGGCAGCAAGGCGCGCGGACCATTTGGGCTAAATTGCTGCCAAGTAATATCTTGTTGCGCTGCTGCTGTTGATATATTGATTAACATAGCGTGCTGGGCATAATCCCATGAAGTTACGCCGATGCTCGCAGCTTGTCGTACCATAGAGTTTGCGCCATCGGCTCCTATGAGTAATTTACAACGAAGATTTTTATTGGGTAGTTCCACAAGGTAACCATCATTAATAGCCGTTAGCGCACTAATCCTCTGGCCATCAATTAGCTCAACATTAGGTAATTTTTCGAGTTGCTGCCACAGGCCCAATTGAATGACACGATTCTCAACGATATGGCCGAGGTACTCCCGCTGCATCAGATGGCTGTCAAAGAGTACATTACTATTTGGCGCTTCCCATGTTTCTAAATAACGATAAGGGCAGCTACGCATCTGCTGCACATGTTGCCAGGCTCCTACTTGATTCAGTAACTCTTCCGATGCAATACTTATCGCTGATACACGAAGGTCCATTGGTTGTTCAATCGAAAATGCATGGGGCTTGGTTTGTTCAATGACCGCAATGCTCAGTCCCGTCGACGCTAGCGCACCGGCTAACGCACCACCAACCATTCCACCACCCACGATAACTATATCAAATTGCTGCTGCACATTTTCCATCGACCAAGCCTTATCACACTTTATTTTGCTTAATGTTAAGCGCTCTGTAGCGAATTAGCTACGGCTAATAGATAATAGTGACCTAATTTAGTTATTGATCTTGATATGAAACAGCCGCAACTTTTCCTTGGTATTATTTTTGTACTCGCTTCTGAGTTTGCTTTCGCATTATTGAGTGCCTTAGTCCGTTTATTAAGTGAGGATGTATCACAAGTCCAAATCATCTTCTTTCGTAACTTGTTTGCACTATTACCCTTGCTGCCGTGGCTTATAAAAAATAGAGCGAGCGGTATGCGAACTGACTTTGCTCACCTCCATCTTATACGTGGCGTGGCGGGTCTTAGTGCGATGTTTATTTATTTCTACGCGATTGCAACTACCAGCCTAGTCAATGCCGCGATGGTATTAATGCTTGCACCATTTTTTATTCCGATGGTTGCGCACCTCTGGCTAAAGCAATCGCAAAACACGATGACGATATTAGCGGTTATTCTTGGTTTTTTGGGCGCGTTCATTTGCCTTAATGCCAAATTTGATGGCGTCGATTCGCCACTAGATTTTAATACCGGCGGCTTGATATTAATCGGCGCGATGCTCATTGCTATTTCGAAGTCGAGTATCAGCAAAATGAGTACTAGCGAACCAAGTCAACGCATTGTCTGTTACTTTGCTCTGTTAGGTGTGTTGATTTCGGGGCTATTGCTGCCTTTTTATTGGCAATCGGTCTCGCTATACAATCTTGCTTTGCTCATCTTATTAGGATGCTGCGCAACCGCGGCGCAGTTAATGATGACCAAAGCATTTAGCTTTGCCGGCGCCACCACGATTGGCATGTTTAGCTATAGTTCAATTCTATTTGCTGCATTACTTGGTTTTGTATGGTGGCATGAAGTGCCGACCTGGCCATGGTTTGCTGGCGGCAGTCTCATTGTGATGGCGGGTTTTATCGCGATTTTCAGAGCGAATAACAAAAAATGGGGCTAATTACGATGACAAATAAGTTTTAGCTCCGCCAACAGTGCATGCTCATTTATATTCGCTTTATACGCTAGCCCGATAGTACGTTTGATCGATAAGTCATCGAGTGCCAGAAAACATAAATCCTGACGGTCGGTGAGCGCTTTAAGGTTAGGCGACAATGCAATGCCGACCCCAGCACTGACTAATCCTAGTGCATACTCGACCGTTTGGATTTTTGCACGATTGTGGGTGCTAAAACCCAATTGCTCGAGCGCGTAAAATAACTGACTCTGTCCTTCACATGATTGGCGGGAAATAAAAGGGGTTCCGTCTAAATCAGCCAACGTTAGCGATGACTTTAACGCCAACGGATGGCCAATTGGCACCGCGATAAGATAGCGGTCATGCCAAATAGGCTCAAACACTTCATCATCAAGTAGCATATGCTCTGAAACAATTCTGGCGTCATTACTTTCATTGTGATCCACCAGCGTCAGATCAAGGTTGCTAATGTTTTTCGTAAACAGCCCGAGCAACACGCTCATGCGCTCTACACCAAGCGCCTTACTCAAACCCAATCGGAAGGCAATCGTTTTTGGGGCATTTGAAAACTCATTACTTAATGCTTGCGCATCGTTGAGTAAGCGCTTTGCCATCGGGTAAAGCTTTTGACCATCACTGGTCGGCACCATACCACGCGAATAACGCTCGAAGAGTTGGCAATCTAACTGCTGTTCTAGTTGCTTAATCGCATTGGACAACGATGGCTGGCTGATAAAACATTGTTTAGCGGCACCAGAAACGGTCTTATTTTCATAAGTTGATATAAAATAAGATAAAGAACGCAAATCCATAGCTTAAACCTATATCTAGTAAGTTGATTAAATATTATACCTTATAGTAAATCCCAAATAAGCTGTAGTTTTATTAACTTAATCAGTGGTGGCTATGCAAACTCGGGCGGCGATATTTGATAATCTATTTGAACAACGGATATTAACGGGTGATTTACCTCCATCACTCAATTCGTTAACCCCTAGCGATGTTGGTTTGAGTGACAATGAAGTTGTTGACCTCTTTGAGACTCAGCTTATTAGCCGTCATCTCGATTTACAATCTCGACAATTAGCCAAAGATAAGCAGAGCTTCTATACCATTGGCAGCGCTGGCCACGAAGGTAATGCGGTACAGGGTAAGGTGTTTCGTCATACCGATATGGCTTTTTTACATTACCGTTCCGGCGCATTGATGATTCAGCGCAGTAAGCAACTCAATGGTCAAACACCAATCTTTGATATGCTGCTATCGTTTGTGGCGTCCAGCGATGATCCTATTTCAGGCGGACGACATAAGGTTTTAGGCAGTAAATCACTCTTTATTCCGCCTCAAACGAGTACTATCGCCAGTCACCTCCCTAAAGCCATTGGTGCCGCCTATTCAATTCCGCTTGCCACGACATTAGATATTGACGCGACGATGCCAAGGGATAGTGTCGTGCTGTGTAATTTTGGCGATGCATCATCGAATCATTCTACGGCCCAAGGCGCGATTAATGCGGCAGCTTGGGCTAGCTACCAAAATATTCCAGTGCCTATTGTTATGATCTGTGAAGACAACGGCATTGGTATTTCCACTGCAACGCCACACAACTGGATCCATGCCAATTTTTCTTCACGTGCAGGGATAAAATACATCGCTTGTAATGGCCTAGACCTGCTAGATACCTACCAAAAAACCCTCGAAGCGCAACATTATGCCCGTGATTATCACAAGCCAGTATTTCTTCACATGAAGACAGTCAGACTCTTTGGCCATGCCGGTAGCGATGCCGAAATATCTTACCGCACCAAAGAGCAGATTGAAGAGATAGAAGCGGATGATCCGATTTTACACAGTGCGAGAACGCTCATCGCCCACGGTATTTTAAGCCCGCAGCAAATCGTCGATATGTATCAATCGATTAAAGCACAGATCAGCCAGGTGGCTCAGCAAGTTATTCATCGACCTAAACTCACGACTATAGAGCAAGTAAAAGAGTCGGTTTCACCACTACGTCAACAAACCAGTTCGGCCACCTTAGTAGATGAATTACAACGCGAACAATTGTTTAACCAAGAGTTAATCGCCATGGAAAAACCACAAAATATGGCACGGCTAATCAATTGGACTTTGTGTGACTTGCTGGCACAGCATGACAACATTTTTATTGCTGGCGAGGACGTTGGCCGCAAAGGTGGTGTATACGGTGTAACAAAAGGTTTGTGCGATAAATTTGGCAAGAAACGCTTAATCAATACGCTGCTCGATGAGCAAAGTATTTTAGGTCTAGGCATTGGCGCCGCCCATAATGGTTTTCTACCGATTGTCGAAATCCAATTTCTCGCTTATGTGCACAATGCCGAAGATCAAATACGCGGCGAAGCGGCTACCTTGCCATTTTTTTCTAATGGCCAATTTAGTAATCCGATGGTGATTCGAATCGCCGGGCTAGGCTATCAGAAAGGGTTTGGTGGCCACTTTCATAATGATAATTCATTAGCGGTGTTTAGGGATATTCCAGGGCTTGTGATTGCCTGCCCATCCAACGGGCGAGACGCCAGTGAAATGTTACGCAGTGCCGTTGCATTTGCTAAAGAGCAGCAGCGTGTGGTGATATTCATTGAGCCAATTGCCTTGTATATGACCAAGGATTTACATCAAGAAGGTGATGGGTTGTGGAGCTTTGATTATTCATCGCCACGCCAATCGCAATCTATCAGTGTCGGTGACATCGCCGTGCATGGTACTGGCAATGAACTCGCCATTATCAGCTACGGTAATGGTTTTTATCTCTCAAGCCAAGCAGCCAGAGTACTCGAACAACAGCATGGCATTAAGCTTAGGTTGATCGATTTACGCTGGCTAGCGCCGCTAAAAGAGCAACAAGTGCTCGATGCGATTAGTTCCGTCGAACATATTCTGGTGGTCGATGAATGTCGTGAGACAGGCTCATTTAGCGAACAATTGTTAAGTTTAATTTACCAACATAAAAGACCATCGCAACGACTGGACAAATTATGTGGTGATGATTGCTTTGTGCCATTAGCGGGTGCAGCAACGCTTGGTATGCCGAGCAAGGAACAGATAATTAATAAGGCTTTGTCATTATTCCAGCAGGAGCGACTAGTATGAGTAGCAAAAAGCGAGCGATAGTGATTTGTCCTGGCCGTGGTAGCTATAATAAAGAGCAACTTGGTTACTTATCACAATATCATCCGGACAAAGTGGATACATTGAGTGTTATTGACCATTACCGCCAACAACAAGGCTACCCTTCGGTTAGCGAATTAGACGCGATGGCAGACTTTTCTGTCGCCACTCATACCGCAGGTGAACATGCATCAGCTTTAATCTATGCCTGCGCTATCTGTGATAACCAAGCCATTAATCTCAATGATTATGATATTTGTGCGATCTCGGGAAACTCGATGGGTTGGTATATAGCATTAGCAGCCGCTCAAGCGATATCGCCGCGACACGCTATTGAGCTAATAACAACGATGGGAGCGATGATGAAAGATCAGCTCATCGGTGGTCAGCTAATCTACCCCGTTGCCGATGATCAATGGATAATTAACCATCATCTTAAAGAAAAGGTATTGGCGACGATTGCGTCAATTAATCAACTAGCAAATCACCAGTTATATTTGTCGATAGACTTAGGCGCTTTTATCGTTGTGGCAGGCTGTGCTAATGGTTTAGCAAAGTTTTCAACATTGATCGAGAAGGTTGAGCAATACCCAATGCGACTCGTTAATCACGGGGCTTTTCATACCCCGATGCTAAACGAGTTATCACAACAGGCGATGGCACAACTACCGGCAACACTGTTTAATAAGCCTAAAGTGCCCTTGATCGATGGCAATGGTAACATCTGGTCCCCTTTTAGTACCGATATCAACGCACTGCATCAGTACACCTTAGCGGAGCAAGTGTTATCGCCGTACTACTTTAATCGCGCAATAGATGTCGCTATTAAGGAATTTGCACCAGAGGTATTTATCGTATTAGGGCCTGGTAATAGTTTGAGTTCAAGTATCGCTCACCAACTAATCGAGCGACAATGGCAAGGGCTCACCAGTAAAGCGCAATTTATTCAACGTCAAAAAAATAATCCAATAATTATCGCGATGGGGATGCCACCACAGCGACAATTAGTTACAATCGTTTGAATTACAAATTGATTGGAATAGCGGCATGGTTACAAGATACCTTAAGAAAATTCTACTTTTGACATTTAGTGTCGTGTTTTCTGGCGCTGCATTGGCAGCGCAGCCATTGCAATGTATTACAGACCCAGCCCGTGTTACTCCCTGCCCTAACTTGGTGTACACCTCAGTAAAATTGGAGAAAACGTCAAGGATAATCTGTTACTGCAAATCAGATAGCCAATCATTACTAGCGCTAGTGAACGATACCGAGTCGGCAACATCGAGAGTCGCTTTGCGTAAATTACTCAGTCTGCATCAGCTAACCTCACAACAATTGATCTATATTAGTGCAAAATAAATATCCAACTATTGCGCTATGTCACAAAAAGAAACAGCAATATTCAGTTAAGCTAGCCACACGAACTAGTACATTTACATATAGTGCTAAAGCCTAGTGCTATGATTTTGTCATTCAAAGGAAAAAATATGAAACGAGTTATACCATTGGTGCTGCTAAGCGCTTTAGCGGCATGTTCGAGCAACTCTACACCGCTTAAGGCAGTTAAGCAGCCCGTTGCTAATGGTCCTAAGAATATCATTATGGTAATAGGTGATGGTATGGGTCCTGCCTACACTACCGCCTATCGCTTATTTAAAGATGATCCAAGTACAGCAACGATAGAGTCAACAGTATTTGACGATATACTCGTGGGTCGCTCAAGCACTGCACCCGCACAGATCAGTGGTTATGTCACCGATAGTGCAGCTTCTGCGACCGCATTAGCCTCAGGCCATAAATCATATAATGGCGCTATTGGCGTCGACACCAACAAAATGCCAGTACAAAGCGTATTGGAATACGCCAAGAGTATTGGCAAAGCGACCGGCCTTGTTGTGACCTCACAGATTAATCATGCGACACCAGCAAGCTATGCCGCCCATGTTGAACAGCGTAACCAATACGATGATATCGCCGATCAATACTTTGATCGTAAAATCAATGATAGCCATGTTGTTGATGTCATGCTTGGTGGTGGTTGGAAATATTTCATTCGCCCAGACCGTGATTTAACCAAAGAATTTCAAAAAGATGGCTATCAGTATATTAACGATTACGCTCAACTCAATAGCATTAATAGTGATCAAGTACTGGGCTTATTTGCCGATAAAGGGCTTCCTTGGGCACTAGATGATAAGCAACCACATCGTCTCAAGAAAATGACCATGGCCGCTGTCGACCGACTAGACAACAATGAGCAAGGCTTCTTCATGTTAGTTGAAGGCTCACAAATTGATTGGGCAGGTCATAGTAATGATATTGCCGCAGCGATGGCTGAAATGGATGATCTGGCCCATACATTACAGTGGTTAAAAAGTTATGTCGTGAACCACCCAGATACGCTAGTGATTGTGACCGCCGATCATTCAACTGGCGGATTTACCATTGCAGCTAATGGTGAGTACAAGTGGACACCTGATGTACTGAGCAACTTAAAAAATTCGCCACAAGCGATTGCAAAACAGCAAAAAAAGCATGGATTTGATCATAAAAAGATTAGCGAACTGTTAGGGTTAAATTTAACAAAGCAAGAGAGCGACACACTTGAGCAAGCGCATGCCGATGGCAAGAAATCGCTGCACAGTGCCCTTAAGAAATTACTCGATACACGCTCTAATACTGGCTGGACTACCGGTGGACATACAGGCGTTGATGTGCCGGTTTTTTCCTTTGGCAGCGGCAGCGAGAAATTTAGTGGTCAACAAGACAACACAGATATCGCCAAACGTATTTTTGCATTGTTAGGTAAGTGACCTGATAAAATCAGGCGGCGCTTTTCACAGCGCAGCCTGATATAATCCCTCCATAATATATTCATCTTAGAGTTCCCCCATGTCTACACTATCTAATCCTAGCCAAGTGCTAATCCGTAATATTGAATTGTTTAATGACAAGAGAATTTTGGTCGCTGGCTTTGATGATGATGATCTCATCAACCAATTGATGGAAGGTGGAGCTAAACAAGTAACCGCTTACGGCCATGACTTTCATAACCATCAATATGTGGAAAAATCGGTGGTTAATGACAATGTTGAAGTGCAATTTGATGCCTACTTTAACAATACCCAGACCCAACCTTGGCAGCAATTAATTTTATATTGGCCAAAAGCCAAATTACGGGCGCAATATTTTCTAGCCAACCTGCTACCGCATTTAGAAGCAAACGCTGAAATCTATTTGGTAGGTGATAATAAAGGGGGCGTTAAATCAGCGGCCAAGCAAATTAGTGAGTATTGCGACAAACCAATTAAAATCGATTCGGCAAGACATTGTGGACTTTATGCGGCTACCTACACTACTACAGCACCAGCGTTTGATAAGTCAAAATGGATTAAGCGTTATCAGGTAACGGCTGTGGATCGCACCATCGATATCGTTTCTTTACCAGGGGTCTTTAGTCACGGCGAATTGGATCTTGGCACTCAGTTATTACTCGAAAATCTTGGCCATTTAAAAATGAAGCGAACCCTCGATTTTGGTTGTGGCTGTGGCGTTATTGGTACTTACATCGGATTAAAACGTGATGGTATTCCATTAGAGCTTATCGACATTGATGCACTAGCAATAGAATCAGCTAAGTTAACCCTTGCAGCAAATAACGTTGAGGCAAAAGTCTACCCTTCTGACGGTTTCAATAATACCAATGGAAAATTTGCTACTATCATTTCAAACCCACCCTTTCATACTGGGATTAAAACCGACTATCGTGTGCCAGAACAGTTTATGTCGCAAGCACCAAGTCAACTAATGGACGGTGGACAATTGCGTATCGTCGCCAATAATTTCCTACGCTACGAACCAATATTGGAACAACATTTTGCCAGAACAGAGTTCATCGCTAAAGACAATAAATTCAAAATACTCTCAGCAAAAACTTAAACCCCTTTCGCGATGATTCGGGTGCGTTCAATGAATGCACCCATCGCGATAGTTTCACGCTGTGATTTCTTATCTATTAATTCAATGGCTTTGGCTTCTAATACGTGCGCCAGCTCGCGGTTTGAATAAATATTCTCGGCAGTTGAAGCGGGTAATCCCCACGGGTTATATGCCGTTAGAATAGCTAGATTATCTTTAAGATCAGGTAACTTAGCGAGTTTAAACATCGTCTTTTGATAGCTTGACCATAAATTATTACTCAATTGATATTTCATAACCCTTTCATCTTTATTGTGAAATGATTTTAAACCGTTTACAATCACGCCGATTAGTATAGGCACCATTAATACTCACTATGGTGCTATATGCGTTAACCATCAACTAAATCGATTTTATTCGGTCTTATTTTACCAATTGATAGATAGGTTAGGTAAGTATCGCTATAATCAATAGTCTAGGTAACGATTTAATATTTATTATCAGTTTTAATGCCATCATTTAACATATTAAGAATATTTGCATTAAACTTACTAAAAACAACGATAACTGATTAGGTACACTGCATGCAAAGCCCTCACATTTTAATAGTAGAAGATGAATTAGTGACACGTAATACACTGCGCTCAATTTTCGAAGCTGAAGGTTATATTGTTCATGAAGCAAATGACGGCGACGAAATGAATCGCTTGCTCAAGCAAGAGCCAATCTCATTAATTATTATGGACATCAACCTTCCCGGTAAGAATGGCTTGTTACTCGCGCGTGAAGTGCGTGAGAAAGATGATATAGCACTTATCTTCCTCACTGGTCGTGATAATGAAGTTGACAAGATTTTAGGACTTGAGATCGGCGCGGATGACTATATCACGAAGCCATTTAACCCACGAGAACTCACCATTCGCGCACGTAACCTACTTGGCCGTATTCGTGGTAATAGTGAAGAGAAAGCGCCAAGTACTGTTGAGTTATACAAATTTAACGGTTGGCGTTTAGAAGTTAACTCTCGTTCGTTAATCAGTCCAACGCAACAACAATTCAAGTTACCACGAAGTGAATTTAGAGCGATGATTGAATTCTTAGAAAACCCAGGAAAAATATTAACCCGTAGCGATTTATTAATGAAAATGACTGGCCGTGAGTTAAAACCTCATGATCGCACCGTCGATGTCACCATACGCCGTATTCGTAAGCATTTTGAATCACACCCAGATAGCAGTGAGATCATCACCACTATTCATGGTGAAGGCTATCGTTTTTGTGGTGAACAAGAAAGCGAATAAAAATTGTCAATAATAAAAAGCCCCCAACGGATTTCCGCTGGGGGCTTTTTTAATGCGTGTTTAAAGTGGGGTTAGACGCTCTCTAAATACGCTCTGAGTGTCGCAATATCTTGTTGATAGCATTGCTCAATCTTAGCAATAAATTGTGGCAAGTTTTCGCGCCATTCAGGTGCTTCATTATGCTGGATATACTGCGCCCAATGACCCAGCCTCGCTAGTCCTATTGCACCAGCGGCCCCTTTCATTTTATGACCATGTTCCATCACTGCTTTAAAATCAGCAGCCAAATGGCTAGCAAGGAGGTCGGACAAATAGAGTGGATATTGTTGAGCGAATACATCAACACTCCCTAATAGCGCTTTACCACCAATTGCCTGAGTATATTGATCCAGAATATCCATATCGAGTACGTTGGTTGACTCTAATTCACTCTCTAACACTTTAGTTACCTTTCTATCAGTTAAGGATTAATACCATTTTCATTAATTAAGTGGTCAATTTTGTAATGAGGTGTTTAAACCATGACAAATGATCAGATATTTAATGAAATTGGTATAATGCACAGCTCAATCCAAAATGTCGTTTAAAACAAATATTACTGATACCAATTTTACCAGTTTAGCAAAATGAAACCAAGCGTCGGAACGAGACCTAAATCATAGATATTCAGTACAGGGAAATTGGCCTACAGCCTAACAAGTCAGTATAGACTACTTGTAGGCTGTAACCGGAGATGACAGGCTCAACGTCTCGTTAAGTTAAAGCCTAATGCGTGATATGAACAATACAATTTAAAGCCATCATCGATTTTTAGTCCACCCATCTTAAGTTGAGTATCATTGGACTTTTCGAGTGATATTTGGAATTGCTTCTTGCGACCAGCAAAGCCAAGCCACTGTGTCGCTTTAACTAGGCACGCTTGTTGAGAGAAACGATGAAAATTATCACCAAATAGCAAATTGTTGTAATCTTCGAGTTTGTTGAGAAAGGACGGTACATCCGGTTTCCAAGTAGGAAATTCAACTTTTATCTCATTGTTAGCGATCCTAAGCGTGTCGCCAGTGGTGAAATAACTCAATTTTAAGTTTTTCAGTTGATAAGTGCTACTTTTCACTGCGGCTGGGTCACGTTCAATTAAGGTGACTCCCGATAACCCAGTGACTTTTAAAACCAACTGTTCAGCGGTTGAATTGACTAAGATAGCCGTATCATGATCAATACCTATCGAAAATCGACTCGCCGTCGCCATCGCGACATTAGCCAAACGAGCAAAGCGGCCTTCTCTGGAAAAATGAGTATCAATAATAGCGAAATCAAATAAGCCGATCCCTCCTTGAGTGTAAAGAGTTTCCTTGCGCTGACAATCAAAAGCACTATGGCATTCGATATCGTTGGGCCCGAGCTTACTCGTCCCAACTAACAATGCGTTGTGGCTGCTGCCACTGACAATGACTGGTTGGTTCGGCTGCGTACCAACCATCGCTCGGCTAACAGCTCCTAGTGCTGTCACAAATAATTTTTTGTTATTTACACGTTTTTTAATCAGCTTGAGCGGTTCACTAACAATACCGCCATGAATAATTAAGCTATCTGTTAATAATTTAGGGGAATCACCAATGAAAATTATACCATCAGCGCTATTAATCAAGGCCGATATTTTAGATGGTGATCGGCAATGTTCTTGTTGCATGCGTGCTTTATCTGAATATATCGCTTTGCGGTAGTAGCTATTTAGGAATTTTTCGCGATAGCTATCTAAATTTGAACAATCGACACCATCAACATGTAAGGTGTTTAGTGCTTGGTCGATTGGCAACCACTGCGCGGTTGCACCAAGATGATTGAAGTAAGCAATATAAGCATCGATATCTACGAATGTATTGCGATGCCCTGCCGTAACCAACAAAACATTCGGTTTACTATTACCATTAATCAAGGCCGATTTCGCCACAATCACCTTTGCGAGTGCGAGACTGCTTGGGTATTTGTTATCAAGAAAATTCACCTGTTCTTGAAGCGCTTGTCCAAAACTATTGAGTTGCGGCACTTCAAGAAAATCAAACACCATATCGTGTTCTTTTTTATTCAAACGCAAAAGCAACGTATGCCCGCTGTACTGTTTAGCTCTATGAGTGGCAGTAAACGATTTCCAACGGTCAGTTAATTGCTGGTAGCTCATTAGTTCATTACCAAGTTTTTTGGCAAATTCAGTAATAAATATATCAATTTCGTAACGGATAACTTGGCGAGAGGAATGCCAACGGTGAGCGCTCATTGCATCTTCAATTTGCGTCATTGATAATTTATAAAAATTACTTTTCCGAGCCGTTTCTTTTGAAAAAAGCGTAACACTTTCGGGACTACATTGAGACAAAACGGCGCTACGACAAAACTGTAACTCACTGCCCGTCATCATTAAATTGAAAGGTTTTTCGCTCGAATTTACGACTGCAGAACATAACATGCATAAAGAAATTGTAATAAAACGTGAAATATATCCCTTGACCATATCTGCACTATTCCTTAGTTAACCATCTATAGTGGAAGTCTTGCGTATTCTAGTAGTGCAATAATATATAGCAAATTTTTTTTATAATTTGCACTAATAGAACATTTTATCTCAATTTAAACTAATAACTAAGCTATTTTTACTATATTTGCCATTGGTTCTTCCCTTCAATTACATGTTACAATGCCGAAAAATTTAGGAATAGACTTGCCTGAGCGATGTTGAAGGCAGTCATATGAAAATTATTTACTTTGGAGTTGTAATTAATGCCCCACCAAATGCCAGATATTGCCAGCACTTCACCTGCTCAAACCGAAGGCAACATTAATTGGGTCGGAATGAGTCAGATTGAAATGCCAATCATGCTCGATTCGAAAGACGAAGCGCCGCAACGTGTTGC
>Ga0209395_1005285_pt1 | contig 14635 bp, 11 predicted proteins | sample GOMGulsemesocosm_3_FD_184635 | JGI IMG/M metagenome (GOLD analysis project Ga0209395, IMG submission 184635) | Methane-oxidizing microbial communities from mesocosms in the Gulf of Mexico - GOM9D Gulf of Mexico (SPAdes) (version 2) | ecosystem: Environmental > Aquatic > Marine > Cold seeps... | reverse complement strand
AACCCTTGCCAAAGACAGTCAGAATCGCGGTGATTTTTTTGCCGAAAAAACCATGCAGCATACTTATATTATCCAAGAAAATGGTCAACTTGTATTACCAGAATTAAAGCTGTTGTGGTGGAATACTAAAACCCAAACGTTACAGACCTTGGTTGTGGCTGGTGGTGAATGGTCAGTGCAGCATACCTTGGCGAGTTTTATCCGCGCTTATCAAGCTTGGCTGATATCGGCTTTAATTGGGTGTCTGTCTTTGGCTTATATGACGCTGCGTTTATGGCGCCGCTATCAGCATGCGCAATTACCGCATTGGTTGATGTTTGTCATTAATGTTTATCGTCAGCACTGGCCGCAATGTAATCGTGATTTATACAATCAGCATTATGCACGCAGTGGTCAACCCCAATTACGCCAGTCTGGATCTATAGGATCCTTAGTGGGTGATCCAGTCTCGGAAATAACGGCTGAACAAGTGAAGGGTGAAGGACGCAGAGCTCGCATCATTGCGCGTTGGTCAGCACGACAATATAGTCAGACTGCGAGATGGCTGTCACATTCCTGTAAACAGCAGGGGTTATTATTAACCTTGTGGCTGGTGATTAGAGGTAAGTAATGATAATGTTACAACTAAGTGTCATTTTCGTTTGTCTGTAAGTTGTTGATTTTACTGTTATTAGGTTCTCTCGTTTATTTTGTAGTAAATTTACGTAATAAAATCACGTTATGTGTAATTTTATTACAGTTCTTATTACCATGATGACTTCGATAACTGATAGCACAGTGTGGAGTAAATTAAATTGATGCTTATCGACATGGAAAATCGATATAAAGTCGACATAAAAAAACCAGCAGATAAATGCTGGTTTTTTGTAACTGATTCTAACTAGGCGCTGGGGGTATTTTTAGGCATACCTTTATGTACTTGGTAACCCATCTGAGTGACGATCTGACTAACGATAGGATCAATGTAACTGAAGAATTTATGCCAACCCTGACACAAATAATTCTGGCCCGCTTCACCATCGTAAGCACGAACAAAACGGTTCTTCGGACATTCCCCAAAGCAGGCAAATTGGTAATCACATTGCTGACATTGATTGGTTAAAGTACGGATCTTATCAAAACCGAATTTTTGCTGTTTTGCAGAAAACGCCATGTCATCAAGGTCACGCTCGAAGACATTACCTAGTTTATATTCTGGGTAAACATAATGATCACAACTATATACGTCGCCATTTGGCTCCATGGCTAAGCCTTTGCCGCATAGTGGACCTAGGGTGCATAATGGATTTGTTCTGCCCATCCAGGCTTCGACCGCAGCTTCAAAATATTGTACAAATACCTTTCCAATATCATGACGAGCCCATTCTTCAAACACAGTACATAGGAAGGTGCCCCAATCTTCACCAGCAACAGACCAAGGTTCGACAATTGAGTCTTCATGGCCGGGGGATGCGGCACCACTAGCTAAGATCGGGGTATCGAGTTTATCCCAATGTTGTGGCGCGGTTTCACGAAAACTTTTTGGTTCTGCGATGGGAATAAACTGTATTTGTGGCGAGCGTACTTCATCACGTAAGAAGCGGTATATCTCGAGTGGATTTTGGCTGGTGAGGTTATTCACACAAGTGAGAGTGGCAAAGTTAACACTGTGTTTATGTAATAGTTCGACAGATTCCATCACCCGTTTAAAGGTGCCACGACCTGCTCGGTTGGTGCGATGGGCGTTGTGATACATCTCGGGACCATCGATGCTCAAACCAACCAGGAAATTATTTTTGGCTAAAAATACACACCATTCACTGGTGAGCAAGGTGCCGTTAGTTTGCAGATCATTAACAATGCTGACATCTTTTTTTGCGTATTTTTTTTGTAAACGCACGACATCACGGAAATAGTTTAATCCGAGCATGGTCGGTTCACCACCTTGCCAAGTGAATACGATCTCTGGGGTATTTTGTTGTTCGATATACTGTTTTATGTATTGTTCTAATTCGGGGAGTTCTAATTTAGGTGTGCAGCCTTTCTTATATTCTAATAAGTCTTGTTTACTTAAATAGTAACAATAAGTGCAATCAATATTGCAAACCGCACCGATCGGTTTGCTCATGACATGTAGACGTTTGCTGGCCTTACCTTGATAGAGTTTTACGTTGATTTTTTGCATAGGGCACATCCTCATAATGACGCACCCAGCGAATAATTGGGGGATTGTCAGGTTTAGGTTAATACCGCGCAATCCCTGTGTCAGTACTCAGCCAGTATAAGGTGAGCGATTGGCATAGCCAATCAGAACCCTGCTTTCCAGCGTAAAACAGGGACTATTACTAGGGCTAAAAATTTGAGAATTTATAGTGAACACTTAGTCCATTAAGCCATGATTGATCGCATATTGGATCAGTTCAGCACTGGTCTTAGCATTGATTAATTTCATCATTGAATACTTATGAAACTCCACTGTACGTGGTGAAATAAACAATTCATCAGCGACTTGACGTGCCGAATTCCCTTGTGCTAATAATCGTAATACGCTGATTTGACGCGAAGATAGTTTTGGCTTATCAGTATTCACCGTGATAGACGTCGAAATATAGGTTTCACCATTTAAGACTTGATCTACGGCTTCGACCAGGCTTTCGCTGGCTTCATGTTTTAATACATAACCTTGTGCCCCTGCGGCTATCGCCCCTTCAGCATACTCTTGTTCATCATGCATAGTAAGGCAGATAATTTTCACAGTTTTATTAATACGTTTCAATGCGGCAATAGCGGCGATCCCCGTCATATCAGGCATGCTAATATCGGTGATCACTAAGTCCGGTTTATGCTGTTTGACTAACTCGACTAATTCTAAGCCATCTTTGGCAATCGCCATAATGTGGTGCTCAGGTTGTAAAATACTGGCGATGCCTTGTGCCACAATCAGGTGATCATCGGCTAAAACTATATTACTCATAATATTCCTCTAAGGTCGGGATCATTATATCAACGATAAAACCACCATCTTCTGGTGAGGTGAATGCGGCGATACCATTAAATAACTGGGCACGCTCTTGAATGCTGATTAGACCGATACTGCCTCTGGTTTTATTTAATGTCAGGTCACAACCAATACCGTCGTCGATAATTTGAAAGTGGAGGTTGCCTTCAGTCTGCTGCAGTAATACAAATACCGCAGACGCTTTGGCATGTTTTGATACGTTGTTTAATGTTTCTTGTAAGATACGATACAGGTTTAACGATAATTCTTTATTAAGGGCTGGAATAGGGTCGAACAATGTTTGTATATCAATATCTTTGATTGTTGATACACGTCGACATTCAGACTTTAATGCGGTGATTAAGCCAAGATCTTCTAAAATAGCGGGGTGCAACGACCGCGATAGTGCTTGCATGTCTTTGGCTAACCCTTGGATCTCTTGATGCAAAGCATGGGCAGATTGTTTTTCACTATCAACAATCAAATTCTGAGAAAGAGATGATGCTTTAATGGTTAGTAATGCCATACGCTGAGAGAAGTTATCATGGAGTTCACGGGATAGCATTCGACGCTCAGTTTCTTGGCTATGCATTAAGTGATGAGACAGTAATTCTAACTGTTCATGTTTATGTTGTAGTTTCTCCCAATAAGAATAGCGTTCATAGGTCGATGCAAGGATCTGTCCAAAACTGCGTAACCGAGAGATGGTATCAGGGTGCCAAGTAATAGGCTCTTCATAACGGCTAGCAGCAATACCACCCCAAATGCGTCCGCGAACACGAAAAGGGACGACAATATGAGAGAGGATACCTTCCATTGCCGCGAGTAACACTTCATCTGGGCTTAAAATATCTTTTAGATCACCTTCAGCAATAATAAGCTCGCCTTTACTTATTTTATCAAGATAAGGAGAGTAGATCCCTTGTACTGGTAAAGACACGGGGTTGTAGCCCGGCGCGGCCACCGTCAGCGCTCCTTCAAAGCGATTATCTAGAGTTAAGCGTACTAATGACATGCGTTGCACTTGAATATATGGCATGAAGGTTTGTAAGGCGAATTCGATAGCACTCGGTAGATCTGATGTATCGTTTTCTAATAACCAATTTGATATCTCAATGGTAAATTGTTCAATGCTTAAGTCGGATTTATCCATCTTGGGTAGTTCACGCATGTGCTTGTCCTCATTGAATGTTAAGCATTTATCATTGGTTTAATTACAGCAATATATTATTAGCCTGATTTTTGTGATTTGGCTATCAATAAATAGCAAATATGCACAGTTCTAGCAATTCTACGAGTACCTTTTCATATCATGGCAAGAATATAATTACCTCGAAATACTTATTGTTGTTATTAACAGCATATGAAGAAAACGTTGTTCCTAATCATTGGATTTAGGAACCATAAATCGAGGAATAAACCTGTGAGTTTAATATCTATGCCTTTTGTAGGCACTGGCTTTGACACTGGATTACATATTGTTGCTGCTGTGGTACTTATTGCGACAGTCGCTGCTGCAGGGATTGGCTTTTGGAAGTTCCATGAGGTGCCTATTCATCAGGCTCATAAAAATAGTCATCAACAGCTAACGTTGATTACGACATTAACTTGGGTTGGGTTTATTTGGCATTGGGTATGGGTATTAGCAGTCATTGTTGCGTTTGTAGATGCCGAGCAAGCCATTGCGAAAGTGCGTGATATTTGGAAATCAGAGGAGAATAAATCATGTTAGAAGGTTTAGCTGTCTGGGCATTACTTATCTATTTATTACGTTTAGTGGGAATGCCGTGGAACAAGTATTCTAAGGGTTTTGCGTATATCGGTGGCTCTGCGTGGTTACTGTTTGTTTGGGTTGGCCTAATTACCTATACGCCAATGGATTTATCCGGTGGTTCATTAGTGCAATCACCGCATATTCAATTACGTCCGGGGTCAACGCAGGTGACGGGCAACATTAAAGCGATTCATGTTAAGCCGAATGAAAAAGTAACGAAAGGCCAGCTTATTTATGAGCTTGAAGATCAGGTTTATCAGATTGCATTGAACAAAGCTGCGGCACAGGTTCAGAGTGCTGAAGTCGCATTAGCCTCATCACTAGATGACGTGCGCATTAATGAATCTAAATATGCGATTGCCAATAAAGAAATCAAAATTAATCGTGATCAACAAACTGAAATAGAAGCTGATATGAGTTGGAAAAGTACGACTTTACAGCGCTATATTGATCAGAATAAGGTTGCTGCATTTACCATTACTGAAAGTAAGCTTGATGAGCAAAAAACTGCGGTGCAAGTGGCAAAAGCAAAATTAACGGTTTTACAATCGCAAGCTGAAAAACTAATGCTTAACGCACAACAGGCACAACTTAATACAATCAAAGCTGGACACGCTGTAAACAGTCGCAAAGCGGACTTAGCCAATCAAACTGAAGTTTATGCGCAAGCACAATGGAATTTGGATAATACCCGTGTTTATGCACCTGATGATGGTTACTTAACTAACTTTATTATTCGTGAAGGGCAATACATAGGTGCGATGCCACGTATTCAAATGTATACCAATGAAAAATATGTGTTGATGCGTGTTAATCATCAAGCGATCCGTAATATTAAAGTGGGCCGAGCAGCTGAATTCACTTCCGCTGTTTATCCTGGTCACATTTTCTCCGCTGAAGTAGAAGGTATTATTGAAGCGACAGGTGAAGCGCAAGGATCTCTTTTAGCAAAAGAAACATCGGTGAGAGCTACCACTGGACAGAACGTCATGAATAAACATCATTTTGTACGCTTGAAATTAATCGAAACAGAAGAGTATGATATTCCTGTTGGCTCTGTCGGTCTGGCTTGGGTTAGTGGGGCGAAGCCAATATCATTCCTTGGTTTTCTTGATGTTATTCGAGGGATCATCATTCGTATGAAATCGCAAATATACTACTTTTACTCTATGTAATTAGTGTGTTCTAAACCGCTATTAAAACCGTATGCCTTTGGTATGCGGTTTTTTTGTTTTTACAATTTAATAAAACGTTAATTGTTGATTTTAAATGCTTTGTATTTTAGTGACCCACTATTAGTAATTCTAATATCCAGCAATTTTACGAGTGTTTTTCAGCATCGTTTAATAGTGTAATAACCCCATCATATTTATTCGCAAGCTCGTTTTTATTAACGGTGATTGCATTATTTTTCTTTTAAAATGGGTCGTAATTATGTCTAGAATTATATCTAAAATCGCACTCGGGGTCGGCATGGCTGCAACGGCACAAGCCGCTGTCGCTGCTGGTGTATCAGAAAAACCAAATATTTTGGTTATCTGGGGTGATGATATAGGTTACTACAATACCAGTGCTTACAACCAAGGCATGATGGGTTATCAAACGCCAAATATCGATCGTATTGCTAATGAAGGTGCTTTGTTTACCGATCATTATGCACAGCAAAGTTGTACGGCAGGTCGTGCGTCGTTTATTACGGGTCAACAACCTTTCCGTACTGGTTTATTAACCATTGGTATGCCGGGTTCGGATCAAGGTATTCCTGATTGGGCGCCGACGATTGCGGATGTATTAAAAGACAAAGGTTATAGCACTGGTCAATTTGGTAAAAACCACTTGGGTGACCAAGACAAACATTTACCAACCAACCATGGTTTTGATGAATTCTTCGGTAACTTATACCACTTAAATGCAGAAGAAGAGCCAGAAACATATTACTACCCGAAAGACCCTGAGTTTAAAAAGAAATATGGTCCACGTGGTGTGATCCATTCTTATGCTGATGGCCGCATTGAAGATACCGGCCCAATGACACGTAAGCGTATGGAAACAGCAGATGAAGAGTTTGTTGGTGCATCAATTAAGTTCATGGAAAAATCGGTTAAAGAAAAAAAACCATTCTTTGCATGGGTTAATGCATCACGTATGCACGTACATACGCGTCTACAAGAAAAATACCAGGGTATTACCGGTATTGGTTTATACCCTGATGGCATGACTGAGCATGATGATCATGTTGGTTTGCTTTTAGATAAGCTGGAAGAACTTGGTGTTGATGAAAATACGATTGTTATCTATTCGACTGATAATGGTGCAGAGAAGTTCACCTGGCCTGATGGTGGTACTTCACCGTTCCATGGCGAAAAAGGGACAACATTTGAAGGCGGCATGCGTGTTCCTCAGTTAGTTCGTTGGCCTGGTGTGATTGATCCGGGCACTAAGATTAATGCCATGATGTCACATGAAGATTGGATGCCAACATTAGCGGCTGCGGCTGGCGACGATACGCTAGTTGAAGATCTAAAAGAAGGTACTAACTTTAACGGTAAAGATTGGCGTGTACATTTAGATGGTAGTAACTTCTTACCTTACTTTAAAGGTGATACTGAAAAATCACCACGTACCAGTAAATTATATTTCAGTGCAAATGGTGAATTAAATGCGATCCGTTGGAATGACTGGAAAGCATCATTTGCGATGATGGAAGGTGATATGCAATCTGCGGTTCGTCAAGCTCCAGCATGGGCATCACTAACTAACTTGAAAGCTGACCCGTTTGAGACTGCTGCGAAAGACTCTGGTATGTATGTACGTTGGATGATCGATAACATGTGGTTATTTGTACCACTGTCTCAAGAAGTGGGTAAATTTATCGGCTCACTACAAGATTACCCATTCCAACCGGGTTCAGGCTTTAGTGCTGCAGGCATTAACTACAATACCCTTAAACTACAAAAAGTAATGAATAAATTAGCGGCGCAACAAGCAGCTAAATAATCTTATCGTTATTACATAATTGAAAGAAGCTCAATGACAGTTGTCATTGGGCTTCTTTTGATAGAGGTCCGTTATGACACGTTTATTATTACTACTATCACTGGGAATCACGCTACAAGGATGTACTTCATTATTAACAGAATCTGATAACGTATTGGCTAGCAGAGTAAAGCAAGATTTAGTGCTGGTGGAGGGGGGCCGTTTTATTATGGGGGTTAATTGTGAGGATGCCACGCTGAATGCCAAGTCAGCTGAATGTCCGGCGCATGAAGTCAGTGTTGATAGCTTTTACATCAGTAAATTTGAATTGACTCAAGGTATATTTAACCAAGTATTCGAGCGTAATATCAGTTATTTTCAAGGCGATGATATGCCAGTTAATAATATTAGTTGGCAGCAGGTGCACTATTTTATTGCTGAGTTAAATAAAAAAACCGGGTTAGCATTTCGTTTACCGACTGAAGCAGAGTGGGAGTTCGCCGCGAATGGCGGGAAGCTAAGTCGTGGTCATCGTTACAGTGGTTCTGACAATATTGCTGCCGTGGCTTGGTACGCCGATAATGCTAACAATAAAGCGCGAGCTGTGGGTTTAAAACAACCTAATGAGTTAGGCCTGTATGACATGACAGGTAATATTGGTGAGATGACCGAAGATGCTTATGACAAAAATTACTATAAACGCTCGGCAACGGTTAACCCGGTGAATGCCATTGACTCCAAGCACCATCTTGCTTACAAATCTATTCGTGGTGGCAGCTTTGCTTATTCAAGCGATGAATCGGAAAACTTTCGTCGAGATTCTGCTAGTCAGTCTGCAATCATGCCTGATATCGGTTTCCGCTTAGTACTAGACGTGCAGTAAAACTTGTTTTATATCATCATCACTATTAGCTTTGCTAATAACCCGAAGAATTACGAGTCGTCATAATAAAGCGTGTATTAGACAATTAGCACAACTTATTATTGAGGCTAATGTGATGAATACTGCGATTCAATTTGTGACTAAATCGGTGGCACTATGTTGTGCTTTACTCCCTTTACAAGGTATTGCCTCTGATGTCAGTGCTGCAAATAATACCCCTTCGGCATGGAATTTTAATGTCGAAATATACGGTCAATTAACTAACATTGATGGTTCGACTCAAGTTGGATCAATCGATGTGCCGCTTGATTTAAGCACCAATGATATTTTCTCAAAATTGAAGATGGGTGGCATGCTGCATACCGAGGGGCTGCATCATAGTGGTTGGGGTTATTCATTGGATTATGCCTTCATGAATTTAGATGCAGATCCTGTTAATGGATTATTGCATCAAGGGGTATTAGAAGCGAAAGGCTTTAAACGTTACGACTACAGTTTCGGTTCGATTGATTACATGGCGGGGATTCGCTGGTGGGATATCACTCTTGAGCGTGACGGCTTAACTAATAATAGCCGTGAGAGCGGTGTTGATTGGATTGATTACGTTGTTGGCGTCCGTTATAGCAAACAATTAACTCAAGATTGGTCATTTGAAACCTTAGTCGATGCTGGTGCTGGCACCGATACCAAGTTCACTGGGCAGATTAATACTGGTGTTCGTTATGCTATTACTGACTGGTCTGAGTTGCATCTAGCCTACAAAGCAGTGTGGGTTGATTATGATAATGGTAATGAACCTGGCGTTGGTGGTGGTATTCATTATGGCTATGATACTGCTACTCATGGTGTAGTCATGGGTTGGAATATTAAGTTTTAATCTCTAACATTTTTATATCTACGTAAAGGGCCTTTAGACTGAAACTCTTTGATGCGCTAGAAATTTATAACAAAACGGCCCATAAATGTAGTATTTGCGATCTCGGTTGAATTATCGAGTGGGCTGTGTGTTTCACGTTAACCTATACTCAATTGGTGGGATCATCGGAGATGGGTTTAACTATGTATAAAGACGTTATTAAGTTTTGGTTTGAAGAGATTAACCCTGCCAAGTGGTGGATTAAAGATAATGAGTTTGATCAAATAATTTTAGCTCGTTTTAGTGAGTTGCATCAGCGTGCTATTGCGGGGGAACTATTCCATTGGCGTCGTAGTGCTGAGGGACGCTTAGCGGAAATCATCATTTTGGATCAGTTTTCTCGTAATATGTACAGAGATTCTGCTCGTGCATTTTCTTATGATGGAATGGCATTAGCGCTAGCACAAGAAGCAATTGCTTGTGGGGTTGATAGAGAGTTAACACAACTACAATGTAGCTTTCTTTATTTACCTTTTATGCACAGCGAGTCATCACTGATACATCAACAGGCGGTTTACTTATATCAAGGTAATGATATACGAACCAACCTTGAATTTGAATTACAGCACCAAGCTATAATTGAACAGTTTGGGCGTTATCCTCATCGTAATGACATTTTAGGGCGAGAATCAACAGCTGAAGAACTGGAATTTCTTGAAATGCCCGGTTCAAGCTTTTAATCCTGGCAAAGATATTCATTAGTTACAATCCAAGTTGAAGCTGTTACACCTATTATAATGCTGGCCGCTCCCCTTTTTCTCGTTTAATAGGTCTAGCACTCTTGTCTATGTTTTACCCCGCTATTAAACCGCTCGTAAATCTACCTGTTTGCTGCCGGATCATATATTGATTGGGTATAAATTAGTTGATAAATGTTTAAATAAGCATATTGAAAATCTATTCGAAACAATCCGTTTTCGACGCGATACTCTAAGGAAAATATATGCATATTACAAAACTGTCAGTCTTAACATTGGCTCTGTTTGGCTCCGGTCATGCTCTCGCTAATGTTGTTGATTCAAAACCTGCTCTGGTATTGCAGATAACCGTTGATGGGTTACGTGGTGACCTCTTAGAGCGCTACAAACACAATTTTGGTGAAAATGGATTTCGCTATCTTATGGAAGAGGGCACTTACTTTACTAATGCCAATTATCAGCATGCTAATACTGAAACGATTGTTGGTCATGTTTCTCTTGCTACAGGCGCTCCACCAAGTGTTCACGGCATGGTTGGTAATGTTTGGTATGACCGTAACGAAGAACGCTTAGTGTATAACATTGAAGATGATAAATATTCAATGTTAAGCACAGCTGCAGGCGTTGATAAATCAATTGAGATAGATCCAACACAAAAAACGGCACTGGGCGATGGCAGATCACCTGAACCAATTTTAGCGACGACATTTAGTGATGAGCTGACAACATCAAATAACGGTCAATCAAAAGTTTTTTCTGTATCGATAAAAGATCGTGGTGCGATTTCATTAGCAGGTCATACCGGTAAAGCCTTTTGGTTTTCTAAGGCCACATCTGAATTTGTTACTAGTGATTATTACTATCGTGAATATCCAGAGTGGGTTAACAGTTGGAATAAAAAAGAGGATGTAAAACAATATTCGAATAAAAAATGGCAGCTGTCATTACCAAGAGAAAACTATACTTTAGTTGAGAATAACGTCGATCACAAAGTTGATTTAGCTGGTTTTAAACGTACTTTCCCTCACCCATATGGCGCAGCAAGTTATAAATATTACAGTACGATGCTTACGCTAAGCCCCGCAGGTGATGAGATCACAGAAGGTTTTGCTAGCACACTACTAAAACAAGAGCGATTAGGCCAAAGTAAGTTTACAGACTATTTATCTATTAGTTTTTCGTCTAATGATTATGTGGTACACGCCTATGGCCCAGAAAGCTTAGAAGCTGAAGACAATTTGATTCGACTTGATCGCACCATTTCGAAATTGCTTAAGAAGGTTGATGATCAGGTTGGCTTAGAGAATACCTTGATTGTACTGTCAGCTGACCACGGAGTACCTGAATCGTCACCAGTTGCAAATAACCTTGGCTTTAAACACGCGCATTACTTTTCCCAAGATGAGCTGTTGACGAATAGTTTAACTGAACGTTTACAAACTGAGTTTGGTTTAGGTAAAGACGCAATTCGACTTTATGCTCAACCTTATGTGTATCTTAATCATGATTTAATTGCGGCAAAAGATCTAGATTTAGCAGCGGTCAGAACCGTGGTTGCGGAAGAGACAGCAAAAGTGAAAGGTGTTGCTTATGCCGTATCTAGTTCTGATATAGCTAAGAATAGAGTACCAGATACGCGAGTTATGCAGTTGATTAAAAATAACTATCATCCAGCACGCTCTGGTGATGTCTATGTGGTATTTGAACCTAGAAGTTACATTAACAATATGGATGGGCTAACTATCGCATCTACACATGGTTCGCCTTGGCGTTATGATACCCACGTGCCAATTATATTCGCAGGATTTGATATACCGGCTAAGAAAATAAGCCGTGCTGTAACGCCATATGATGTAGCACCAACGTTGTCAAATAAACTTGGAATAACGCAACCTAGCGGAGCAACTGGCGAGGTTCTACCTGAAGTGACAGAAAAACTATAAACTAAATAAAATCGAAAATTAATTCAGCAGGCTCATCCATGGACGCATTCTTGTAAAGAGTAGGCGATAGCGGAAGAGCTGGCTTTTCGGTTCTAACCATTAGGCAAAGATATTTAATATCTGTTCAACCTGAGCTGACACCTGTTGTTGAGCAGATTGTGTTTTACGTCGTGTATCTTCGCTGTGGTTTTGCAGGGCTGTCATTTGTGTGTTGACAGCGCTAATGTGACTCACTTGTTGGCGGGTATTTTGACTACTATTTGCGGCATTTTGTTGCGACAGCTCAGACTGGTGGATCACACTGTTTATCTCTTTATGCATTTCTTGTGCATTGGTTAATTGTTGTTGGCAACGCTCTGCAATATGATCTATTTCTTGTTCTAATGATTGACTCGAATGGTTTAGTTGACCTAAAAAATTACTGATTTGTTCAAGCGCTTGTTGCGTTTTTTTCGATAAATTACGAACTTCATCTGCTACAACGGCAAAACCTCGTCCTTTTTCACCCGCTCTTGCAGCTTCAATTGCCGCGTTAAGCGCTAGTAAATTGGTTTGGTCTGCAATGTGATGAATCGATGTCACAATCGTTTCGACATTTTCCATATTGGTATTTAATGTTTTGATGGCTTTTAAACTTGCCGTGCCTGCTTTTTTTGTTTGTTCTGTGGCTGCGCTAAAATCTGTGATTTGATTGGCTGCTTTATACATTTGCAGGTTTGTTTGCTGAGTAAGGCTGTGAACGGATTGGGTATCGGTATCTACTTTTTGTGCGAGTGAATTAATTTCAGATACACCACTAGAGATGTCTGTGATGGCAGAGCTGCTTGCTTGAGAATATTGACTAATAGAGTGGAAGTCTTCTTGCAGTAAATTTAATGCATGTGTTACCTGTTCAACTTGGCTTAATTTAGTGACCTGTTCTTGTTTTACGTTATCGAGTAGTTGATTAAAGTGCAGGGCGATTAAACCAATCTCACTTTTATGATCGGCAAAGGTAAGGCGCTCACGGGTATTACTTTCTACTAAAGACGCCAATGCTTTATCTAATTTAATTAACGGTTTTACCACCCAGTATTTTTCTGCATAAAATAAAGCTATTCCAAAGAGGATCAAGCTGAGTGCGATCACCGCCAGATATAGATAGGTATTTTGACGTTGGCTATTGGCATAATCATTGACGGGTTTTTCGAGTGCTAAAATAGCGGCTTGGATATTACTAATGGCGGTTAGTACTAACTGTTGATTATCTGCTTGCTCAGAAAGTACTGTTTTAGTATTTAACAGCTCTTTTGGATAGCGGTTAATAAGACTGTTGAGCTCATCAGTGATATCCACAATTAACAGTGTTTCTTCAGCTTCTTCATCATCGAGAAAGTTATCGTCTTCAATTACCTGAGTATTATTACTATCATAACGACTGAATTGTGCCAGTTCATTAATAAGTAGTGCAGTTTCTTTTACAACCAGTAATAGTTCTTGCCATTGCGATGTTTGTAACTGATTAAAGTAGCGCTGACGTTGGTTAGTTAAATGCGCAAGGCTGGCTTGGATATCACTGATGAGAATTAAATCTTGTTGGCGCAATAATATGTCATTTTGTAATAACTGGCGCTTTAATAGTGATAAGTTATCAGCAAGCTCTTTCTCATTGAAATTCAGTAGTTGAAAACTGTCGGAAGCAAATTTACCCGATGAACGTAACGGGCCTTCAACCAGGGTGGCAAATTGATTAAGTTGCTTGCTTAACGCTGTGCTATCTATGGCGCTCGCAAGTTGCTCGAGTGAATTGATAAGTTGATTAATGATTTGTTCAGATAACTGTAAGTCGGCGGTATTGCCTTGTTGTAAATAATCTGAGATTGAATGATTGAGCTTAATGGTGACTTTCTCTTTCATTTTCGCAAACATGGAATTTTGTTGGTCAAGGTGATTGAGCTGCTGGTGGCTGCCATAAAGAGTATAAGTCATTAAGAGCGAGAGGCAGATTAAAGTAAGCGAACTGATTCGAGAAAAGGTAGTGATACGCAAGGTCATCATCCTGATTATGCTGAGCTGTTAATGCATTGCAGTGTAAAAGCGTAAGATGACAGTTATATGAATCTGATGTTGTTTCTCGCTATTTGGAGTAATCAGGTAGATTAAGTATCATATCTATCATTATATGGAGGCTAATTTGATGATAAGCGCGGATTATGTGCCCTATAAAGATAGTTATTGTCATTATTCACTAGTAAAAAGTCTGAAAATGTCACTTTTTGAGCGTTTTTTAGTCTAATTAAATGAAACTGTCATCAATTTTAGTAAAACGCTTGCCAATAAAACGCAGATCTCTATAATCGCTCCCACTGACACGGCAACAGCCGCTCAGTATGTTCTTTAACAATTTATTCAAGCAATCTGTGTGAGCACTTGCAGAGATATAATGACCAAAAATTATATCAATGTAATTGTGAACATTAAATTAAATC
>Ga0209395_1005284_pt1 | contig 14635 bp, 10 predicted proteins | sample GOMGulsemesocosm_3_FD_184635 | JGI IMG/M metagenome (GOLD analysis project Ga0209395, IMG submission 184635) | Methane-oxidizing microbial communities from mesocosms in the Gulf of Mexico - GOM9D Gulf of Mexico (SPAdes) (version 2) | ecosystem: Environmental > Aquatic > Marine > Cold seeps... | reverse complement strand
ATGGACAAGGTAACTGGGGTGCCCCAGATGATCCTAAATCATTTGCTGCAATGCGTTATACCGAAGCGCGTTTATCAAAGTTTTCTGAAGTTTTACTGAAAGAATTAGGCCAAGGAACAGTCGATTGGACACCTAACTTTGACGGTACCATGAAAGAACCTGTTGTTTTACCTGCACGTTTACCGCATATATTACTCAATGGTATCACGGGTATTGCTGTTGGTATGGCAACGGATATTCCACCGCATAATGTCAGAGAAGTCGCACAAGCATGTTGTTTATTATTAGATAAACCAAAAACTGAACTTGATGATGTTTTAGAACTCGTTCAAGCGCCTGATTATCCTACTGATGCAGAAATCATAACGCCAAAAGCAGATCTCAAGAAAATTTACCAAACTGGTAAAGGTTCAGTGAAAATGCGTGCGGTTTATGAAGAAGAAGATGGTGATATTGTTATTACAGCTTTACCACATCAATGTTCTGGCGGTAAAGTTTTAGAGCAAATAGCAGCGCAAATGTTAGCTAAAAAGCTACCTATGGTTGCAGATTTACGTGATGAATCAGATCATGAAAACCCAACACGTATCGTGATAATGTTACGCTCAAATCGCGTTAAAGTTGAACCTTTAATGTCGCATTTATTTGCATCAACCGACTTAGAAAAAAGCTATCGTGTTAATTTAAACATGTTAGGTTTAAATGGTCGTCCACAAGTTAAAGATTTAAAAACTATTTTAGCTGAATGGTTGGTATTTAGACGTGAAACAGTGCGCCGAAAACTACAATACCGTTTAGATAAAGTATTAGCTCGCTTACATATTTTAGAAGCTTTATTAGTCGCGTTTTTAAATATTGATGAAGTGATTGAAATCATTCGTACTGAAGATAAACCAAAACCAGTATTAATGACACGTTTTGATCTGACGGATATTCAAGCTGAAGCGATTTTAGAATTAAAGCTTCGCCATCTTGCTAAGTTAGAAGAATTTAAAATTACCGGTGAGCAAGACGAGTTAGCAAAAGAACGTGATAAGTTAGAACTGACATTAGGCTCAGAGCGTCGCATGTCTACGTTAATTAAAAAAGAAATTATCGAAGCGGCAGAGCTTTATGGCGATGATAGACGTTCACCTGTTATTGAGCGTATTGAAGCAAAAGCCATGAGCGAAAAAGATTTAATTCCTTCAGAATCGGTCACAGTTGTACTTTCAGATAAAGGTTGGGCACGTTGTGCTAAGGGTCATGATATTGATGCGCAAGGGTTAAATTATCGCTCTGGTGATGAATATCGCGCCTCAGCAAAAGGGCGTAGTAATCAGCCTGCCATATTCTTAGATTCATCTGGACGCGCATATACCTTAGATGCCCATGGTTTACCTTCTGCACGTAGTCAAGGAGAGCCTTTAACCGGTCGCTTTAACTTAGTCGCGGGTGTTAACTTTGAGCATGTACTTATGGCTGAAAATGAAAGCATGTTCTTAATGGCTTCTGATGGTGGTTATGGTTTTGTAACGTCATTTACTGATTTAGTGAGTAAAAATAAAAGCGGTAAAGCCCTTGTTAGTGTTCCTGAAGCCGCTTTATTGATGACACCAAATAAAGTAAATGATATTGCAACAGACATGTGTTTGGCCATTTCTAATGAAGGTCGCATGTTGTTATTCCCGTTACGAGATTTACCTAAGCTTGGTAAAGGTAAAGGTAATAAAATTATTTCAATCCCTACAGCGAGAGTAAAAACCCGTGAAGAGTTTGTAAAAGTGCTTGCTGTGGTACCACCAAATAGTCATGTTACTTTACTTGCTGGTAAACGTAAGCTGACACTTAAACCAAGCGATTTAGAGCATTATTATGGTGATCGTGGTCGCAGAGGTAATAAGTTACCTAGAGGCCTACAACGTGTAGACTCTGTTGAAATCGACCAACTTCAAGGTCAAACTAATGAGCCTGAAGTAACGGAAGATAAGTAACTTCTCCTTTCAAAACGCTTAATAAATAATAAACCCCGTAAGGGGTTTTTATTTGCCTCATAATTGATAAAACCCTTGCTCTAAAGCGTACACTTGTAAGCTAAAACATGCTTTTTTTATTGAATAGGGTATACTGCCCGCGAATATTTGATTTGTATTTTTTCAGAGGGTTTTCATTTGTTAGCTGTTATTCGTTTATTATTAATCGCTTTATTTATATTAATAAGTGGGTTACTGGGATTGTTAATGTGCATTATTGTGCCATTTCACCCAAACCATGTTCATCGTTGTGCAACTTGGTATAGTCAGGTTGCCAAATTATTAGGTGTTAAAATTGAAATTATTAATGCGCCTGATAATAGCAAAGATAATTCAGTTGTTTATGTTGCTAACCATCAAAATAGTTACGATATTTTCACGATAACAGGTGCAGTACCACAAAGAACGGTTAGCATAGGTAAAAAAAGCCTAAAGTGGATTCCATTTTTTGGTCAATTATATTGGCTATCAGGCAATATTTTAATTGATCGTAAAAATAGAACAAAAGCAGCAGGCACAATAAGTAAAGCTGCAAATAAAATTAAGCAAAAAAACTTATCTGTTTGGATGTTTGCAGAAGGTACTCGCAGTTATGGCAGAGGTTTATTGCCTTTAAAAACAGGGGCTTTTCATACAGCATTACAAGCTGAGGTACCTGTCGTGCCAGTATGTATGAGTACCACACATAAAAAAATAAATTTGAATCGCTGGAATAATGGCACTATTTATATTGAGTTCCTTGAGCCTATTATTTTAAATAAAGAATCAAGTGTACGCACGCAAGCGAATCAAGTTCATGCTATCATGGATAGTAAGATCAAACAGCTAGATACACTGTAAATCCTAGCTGACAATAAATTGCATATATAAGAGTGAAATAAATGGAAAACTGGCGTGAAATAAGTGAAGACATCGTAGATTCATTATTGGAAGATGGTTCTGATCCTGAAGTACTTTATGAAGTAGAACATCACTTTGTATGTGATGACTTTAAACGTCTAGAACTTGCTGCATTAGAAGCTTTTAAATTTGGTTATGATGTTGAAGACCCTGCTGAACTTGAGCTTGAAGAAGGCGGTAAAGTTTGGGGTTTCGATATCGTTGTTGAAGCTGAACTAAATGTAGACGTAATAATGGAAGATGTTGATAAGCTTTCAGCATTAGCCAAAGAAATGAACGTTGAATATGATGGTTGGGGCACTTACTTCCAAGAGTAATTGATATCAATTCTAATAAGTACATGCTCATTCTAAATGGTCTAAATATACAATAGCCGCGTTGCCTGCATGGATGCCGGTACTTAGGTTTAGTCTGGAACTATAAACCTGTGCTTTCAATCCCAATAGCCAGCTATTGCTCAATCAAGCGCCTTGCCTATATGGATGTAGGTACTTAGGTTTAGTCAGGAACTATAAACCTGTGCTCTTGAAAATTTATCCTCATTTATATTTGATCATTAACTCATCAGAATTGGTATATTTAAATTGAGCAGCATATCTTGTTGCTCAATGAATCTTCCTCACCTTTAAACTCATCTATAAAACCAATACTAAAGTCTCATTTTAAGTCTAAATAGTAGACACATTTCTATCTTGATGTTAAATTCTGGTAAATTTTTCGTTTTTACAAATTAAAATTCATACCAATAATAGAAGTCATTTATGCTTAAAGCTTTATCTATATCTGAATTACGTCCAGGGATGTTTGTAAAAAATGTAAGTAAACAAAAGAAAAAGCTAAAGATTAAAACCCATGGTTGGGTACGTAGCCAAGCATTAATAGATAAGCTTAAAAATGAAGGTATTCTTGAGGTAATTGTAGATTTTACACAATCTGAAATAACACAAGAAACTAAAAGCTCAGACAAAAACAAAACATCAGAAGCTGATACTAAAGCGGCGCCTAGCGAACAAAAAAACACATCAAAAAAGAAACCTATCCAAGAAGATACTAGCTTAGAGAAAGAGTTCTCAAAGGCCTGCATTGCTTATGATCAAGGACTTAATAAAGTAAGAACTCTGCATCAGGATATTGCCGCAGGTATGCAAGTAGACGTCAATATGCTTAATGATGTTGCCAATGATATTATTGATTCCGTATTTAGAAATGAAGATGCAATGGCTGTACTTACTAGGTTAAGAGATAAAAATGCCTATGCTTGGCGTCATACAATCAATACCGCGATTCTTATTTCTGTTTTTGCACGTTTTCTAAAGTATTCAAAACAAGCTGTATTTCAATTGGCAATGGGGGCATTATTACATGATTTAGGCCAAGCTAAAGTGCCACAAGGTATTATTAATAAGCAAGGCAAACTCAATGAACTTGAAACCAAGGCGATGAAAAAGCATGTGGCACAAGGGTTCAATTTATGTAAAAAGCAAAAAGGGGTCACGCCAGTGATGTTAGATATGATCATTAATCATCATGAAAGATTAGATGGTAGTGGTTACCCTAGAGGCATAAAGGAAGATAAGTTAAGTAAAACAGCGCGTATGATGGCAATCGTAGATGCATACGATGCCATGACAGCTGATAGGGTGTTTAAACAAGGCTTAGAGCCTATTAGTGTATTAAGGCACTTATTAGGTCAAAAAGATAAATACGATCCCGTTTTAGTGCAACAATTTATAAAATGTATGGGCGTTCATCCCGTTGGTTCAATTGTAAAATTGACAACTGATAGGCTTGCCATTGTGCTAGAAGGTAATAGAAATGATCCTATCCGCCCTAAAGTGAAAGTGTTTTATAATGCAAAACACAATCACTATATAACAAGTAAAGATGTGCATTTAGCCGCTGAAGATATTTCTTTAAAAATTACATCAGGTATTAGACCACAAGATCATCAAATAAATTTGAGTCGCCTTTTGAAAGAGCAGCTGATTGCTTAACTGCTTTATTGACCTTTTTACTTGTTGAAAATAAAGTAGGTAAAGAGAAAATAGCCGTTAAGTGCGAACCTATCATAAGTAACCAACATAAAGTGCCTAAAGCAGTGCCTAAACTAATCGAAAATGCAGCCAGAGAAAAGCAAGTAAACGCGATACCAATAAACCAATAACGCGTCATGCGATTCTCATGATCTAATAATTCTCTTGTTGCGTAATAAATACTTCTTTTAAAAGTATGAACAGCAACTAAACTGCTACTTATGGCAATGAGTAGAATGATAATATCCATGATTAACGCTTCCTTTTATCTATGAATGGAAATGAGTATTAATAGTATTACAAAATCCCTTGCGTGTAAATGATAATTATTATCATTAAGGGGTTTTTTATTAGGGTAAATACACTATTTATTAACAAAACAGGGCGTTTGGTCACTTTAAATTACAGTTACCGTCAGGAATATCAGGTAGGCTAGTATTCAAACAGATTATATCTATAGGTTTAAATTGATGACATTTAATAAAACTTTATTAGCAACAAGCTTAGCTTGTTTATCTTTCAATAGTTTTGGCGCAGCTTTTCAGCTTGCTGAACACAGTGCTGCAGGTTTAGGCCGTGCATTTGCTGGTGATGCAGCAATAGCAGAAGACGCTTCTGTTGTAGCACGTAACCCAGCGCTAATGGCTCAATTTGATAAAATGGTATTAACTGTTGCTGGTAGTTACATTAGCCCTGACGTTCAATTAGAAGGCACAAGTGCACCAGCACATACAGATCCAAGTGAGTTAGACAGTGACAACATCGGCCCAGCAGCGGTTATTCCTGCTGCATATTTTATTGCCCCTATTAACGATGAGGTTGCTGTAGGTTTTGGTCTTTTCTCTAATTTTGGTTTAGCAACTGAATTTGATGAAGATTATGCCGCAGGCCAAATTGGTGGTGAAACATCAATCACAACAGTTAACTTTAATGCGAATGCGTCTTACCGTGTAAATGAAAACTTTACTGTAGCCGGTGGCCTTAACTTAGTTTACGCCGAGGCTGAGTTAATTAGAAACTTTGGTGAAACAGCGCTTCCTTTACCTAGAGAAACAGTGGCAGCCGATTTATCAGGTGATGATACGTCTTTTGGTTGGAATATCGGCATGGCGTATGAAATCAACGATGAGAATCGTTATGGTTTTAGTTACCGTAGTGAAGTTGATTTAGGATTTGAAGGCGATTATAGCAATGGCTTACCACCAAGCTTAGGCGGTTTAGGCGGAGAAGTAGTTCCTGGTACTTTAGATTTAACATTACCTGCTATTATGGAGTTCTCAGGTTTCCATCAAGTGCAAAAAGATGTTGCAATACACTACAGCATTATGTGGACTGGCTGGAGCAGTGTAGAAAAATTAGAGGGTTTTGTTGAAGGCTCAGATACACCTGTTTTTGCTAAAGAAGAAAACTTCTCAAATGCAATGCGTTATGCAATTGGTGCAACATATGATTACAATGAAAAAGTAACATTACGTACTGGTATTGCTTACGATGAAACGCCGACTGATCAAGAGCATTTAACGATTTCTATTCCAGATACTAACCGTATTTGGGTGAGTGGTGGTATGAACTACTTATTAGATGATAATTCATCTGTAGATTTAGGTGTTAGTATCGTTAAAGGCGGAACAGAAAACTTTACTGAAACTGATGATTTAGGCCAAGAGTGGGGCTTTGAAACATCTGGCGGCGCTTATATATTTGCTGCACAATATAACTACGCTTTTTAAGCATAAAAAATAGTTATCAAAGTATAAATATGCGAGTTTATACTTTGACAAAAAAGCCCTCAAACATAACTGTTTAGAGGGCTTTTTATTATCTTAATAATTGGTGAACCTAGAGCTTAGTCTTCTTGCTCCGTTTTATTAATTGTCACTATTCTTTGTGGGAACGGAATTTCAATTTTCTCAACTTTTAACGCATCAAAAACAGCTAAGTTAACCTGTAATTTTGTGGCAATTAAATCTTTAGTGGGTACCCAATAGCGATAGCTTATTGATATGCTGCTATCAGCAAAATTATCAACACCAACTTGTGATTTTGGCGTTTGTGTAACTGCTGTTATCTTTTCTAATACTTGGCTGATAACACTAATGGCTTTATGTGGGTCATTATCATAAGCGATGCCGACCTCACCTTCGACTAAAGAGTACTCAAAAGAGTTATTGATCACTTCACCCACTAAATGTTTATTGGGCACAGTGATCTCAACATTATCTTCGTTACATAAAATGGTAACACCGAGTTCAATAGATTTAACTAAGCCTGATACTTCGTTTACTTGTATGGTATCACCCACTTTAAAAGGGCGAGTTGCGATAATAGCCAAACCCGCACCGTAATTTGAAAGCATGCCTTGTAGGGCTAAACCCGCACCTAAAGATGCCGCACCTATGGCTGCAACAAATGGCGTAACACTTACGCCTAATTTACCAAGGGCAATTATCACCACCATAGTAATGAATAAAGCTTTAACAACATTGCTCACAAATGTACTTAGAGTGATATCTATTTCATGCTTTTGCATTAATTTAAAAATGAATTTAGACAGCTTTTGCGCTATCCAAATACCAATTAATAAAATAAATAAGGCAGCGACAACTTGAAAGCTGTAGGTTACTAAATACTCCATAACAAGCGCATACATTCGTTCAAATTCTTTAATTTCAGATTCAATCATTTTTCATTCTTAGTTGTTTATTCATAAGTGAAAATATATCCAAATTAATTGGTTATATAGGTTTCGTTTTATTAACACAGAATATACACTGACAAAAAACGAATGCCAGAAATTTCTGGTACTAAAATTAGTCTTTTAAAAAAGTGCCTCTCATGAAAAATAAAACCTTACTTTCTTTGGCTATATGCGCATCATTAATGGGTTGTGTTGAGTCAAAACTTCAAGAAACAGCGGCTGTAGAACAAAAAATTCAACTATCTGAAAATAAAAAAATAGAAAACATCGTTGAAGCATACTTTGATGAAGGTTTAGCCTTTAGTCCAATATCAGGCACTTTTGTTGGCCAACCTCAATATAACGATCAATTCTCTCCACCGATCAGTGCTGAAAATCGCGCAAAAGAATTAACTTTTGTTAAAAAATATCAAGATAAAATCAATAAAATAAATATTAATAAATTAACAGGTCAGGCGTTACTGACTTACGAGATTTTTTCTCGAGATTTAGCGTTAGCAGTTGAAGGTGATAAATTTTTAGATCACCTTTTACCAATTGATCAAATGGGCGGAGCACATAATACATTTGCTGGTTTAGGTTCAGGTCAAAGCGCGCAACCATTTACAAGCGCGCAAGACTTTAAAGATTTTACCTTAAGAGCTGAAGGTTTTGTTATTTGGCTTAAAAGTGTTCAGGCATCAATGAAACAAGGCACCGAGCAAGGCGTGGTATTACCAAATGTATTAGCGCTTAAACTATTACCACAATTTAAAGCCCATGTTGTAACTGATCATACAAAATCTGTTTTTTGGATGCCTGTAGCGGCTATGCCGGAAACATTAACAGACTCTGAGCAAGCAAAAATAAAGTCTGATTATCAAGATATGATTTTAAATAGCTTAGTACCTGCATATCAAGAGATGGTGATATTTTTAGAGCAAGACTATTTACCTAAAACACGCTCAAGTGTGGGTTATAGTGAATTACCAAATGGTAAAGCGTGGTACGAATATCAAATAAAAACAAATACCACTTTAGATTTAACAGCCGATGAGATTCATGAAATAGGTTTAAGTGAAGTATCTCGTATCTTAGGTGAAATGAAAAAAGTAAAAGAACAAGTTAACTTTAAAGGTGACTTAGCTGCATTTTTTGTTCATTTAAGGGAAAGCGATGAATTTTATTATGATACACCTGAAGAGTTAATTGCAGCTTATGAACAAGTAAAACAAAAAATAGATGCGAGTTTACCTCAACTATTTGATGTCGCGCCAAAAGCGGATTATGTTGTTAAAGCAGTAGAAGAGTTTAGAGCTGCATCTGCTGCAGGTGCATCGTACCAAGGTCCTGCGCCAGACGGTTCTCGCCCAGGTATTTTTTACATCAATACCCATAACTTAAAAGCGCAGCCTAAGTTTTTATTAGAAACTTTATCTATTCATGAAGCGGCACCTGGGCATCACTTCCAAATTGCATTACAACAAGAAGTAGAATCGTTACCACGTATTCGTAAGTTTGGTGGTTATACGGTATTTGCTGAAGGTTGGGCACTATACGCAGAAAGCTTAGGTAAAGAGCTTGGTTTATTTACTGACCCATATATGTGGTATGGCCGTTTAGTTGATGAGCAATTACGTGCAATGCGCTTAGTTCTGGATACAGGTTTTCATGCAAAAGGCTGGACTCGTGAGCAAGGCATTGAATATATGAAAGCAAATTCATCTATGGCTGCCAGCGATATAGAATCTGAAGTAGAGCGTTATATTGCATGGCCTGGTCAGGCGTTATCTTACAAGCTTGGGCAGTTTAAGATTCGTGAGTTACGCGAGTTTAGTGCAAAAGAGTTAGGTGATAAGTTTGATGTTAAGCAGTTCCATACACAAATTTTAATTGATGGCGCGTTACCTATGCCAATCTTAGAAGCTAAGATAAAGCGCTGGGTAGCAAGTCAAAAAGTATAAAAATAAATATTAGGTAAATATTTCATTTTACTAAAGGAAAACACCCCATTATCATTGCTGATAATGGGGTGTTTTTTTATCGATTATTTTTACTGAGAGCAAGTCATCCTAACGCTAACCAAAACCCGACAGCTACCATTAAACTGCCTGCAATACGATTCATCCATTTAATATTGTCACCGCGGCTTAAAAATAGCCTTAAGCTTTTACCGCCAGTAGCATAGGCCATCATACTGGTGAATTCGGTGATCATAATAACGCTAAGTAGCATGATTAACTGTGGCGCAACTTCGCGCTCTACGTTTATAAAAGGCGGTAATAAAGAGATCATAAATGCCCAACCTTTAGGATTAGCGATAGCTGTTACTAGACCTTGGGTAAATAAGGACTGTCGGCTGACATCATGTTGTTGATTCTCATCTATCGCCATTTTACCTTTAGCACGCCACATATTAATACCGATATAGGCTAAGTATGCGCCGCCAACCCATTTTAAAACCTCAAAAATATCAGGGTAATTGAGCATAACGCTAGCAACCCCTAACACCGCCGCAATGGCAACCAGTGCGACACCTATCAGCTCACCTACCATCATCCACATAGTGCGACGTACGCCTATGCTCATGCCTAATGTCATAGCAAGGGTCATGCACATGCCCGGAGTGATAGATACAAAAAAGAATGTGGGGATAAACACCCCAAGTACAGCGAAATCAAGCATAAGCATGGCTCTTCAAAGGTAAAGACTTTAAAAATAAATATAAAAGTCTAGTTTAATTAAATATGCGTTATTTCAGAAGTGAATTTTTGAATATTTTAACTACACTTTAGGAATATAAAATAGCACTGGGTAAAAATAGTGACAGATACTTTTTTATTCACAGATGAGCTTGAAGAAGAACTTCCTAAAGGCGAACCATGGAAAATATTAATTGTTGATGATGAGCCTGATATTCATGAAATGACTAAGCTGGCTTTAAATGGCTTGCAGTATAAAGGTAAGGGGTTGAGCTTTCTTCATTGTTATTCAGGTATAGAAGCTAAAAAATTATTAGCTGAAGTTGATAATATTGCTGTCATTTTATTAGATGTGGTAATGGAATCTAATCATGCAGGTCTTGAAGTTGCAAAATTTTTAAGAGAGGAGCTTAAATTAAAATTAGTTAGAATTATTTTACGTACTGGTCAGCCTGGTACAGCGCCGGAGTCAGATGTTATTCAAAACTATGATATCAATGACTATAAAAATAAAACAGAATTAACCTATGGTAAGCTGCAAACCAGTATTATTTCGGCATTACGTTCATATCATGACTTATTAGACTCTGAAAGCATTCATCATGCTTTAGCTAAAATGAAATTTTGCATGGATGCGTTACTACAGGTCTCTTCAAGTGATAATTTTTTTCATGCTTTAGCACTCTCGTTACCAGCCACTTTACCCTTACTTCAGCTCTTCCCAAAAGGTGCAATTGAATTTGCTATTTTAGTTATAAATAAGCATGAGCATCACTTTTTAGAACAAAGTGATAATTTTGAAACTCATTGCTTTAGTCACTTTTCAAGCTTTATAAATCAAGTTGATGAAACACATAAAAATTTATTTTTTAATGGATACTCTATTCATTTTATTTTCAGTTCAAAAGAAGGTGAGAAAATATTACTTTTATTGAGTTATAACGAACTGACTGATATTGAAGAGCAAAGTATTTTAATGAGCTTTTCATATGATATTAGTATTTTGTGTAGCAATGTCTGCCTTAAAGAATCATTGGCTAGCATTAATTCTGATCTTGAATCAAAGGTCTCAGAGCGTACCTTTGAATTAAAAAACGCGACTAAAAAAGCTGAGCAAGCTAACTTAGCTAAAAGCCAGTTTTTATCAAATATGAGCCATGAAATTCGCACTCCTATGAATGCAATTTTGGGTTTTACTCAGTTAATGAAATTATCTGAAGGTGTAAACTCAGACCAAGCTGATACGTTAGATAAAATAATGCAGGCTGGGCAGCACTTACTTGAAATTATTAATGATGTTTTAGAAATTTCAAAAATTGAAGCCGGAGCAATGACGCTAAAAAAACAACCTTTTGAGTTGATTTCTTTAGTGAATGACATTAATCAAATGTTTACTTTAAGGTGCGAGCAACAGAACTTAATTTGGATATTTGATAACCAGTTAAAACAAGCTGAATATGTGGTTGGCGATCAAGGGAAAATACGGCAAATATTAATTAATTTATTAAGTAATGCGGTTAAGTTTACCGAAAGTGGTGAAGTTACATTAAAACTTAATCTTATTCAGGGAATATACCAATTTGAAGTGATAGATACTGGACCAGGTATATCTGAGTCTGAACTAAAAACACTCTTTACGATATTTACGCAAGGTAAAGCAGGGGAAGATAAAGGAGGGTCGGGATTAGGGTTAGTGATCTCTTTAAAGCAAGCGAAATTAATGGGAGGAAACCTAGTTGTTGAGTCAACTTTTGGTAAAGGTTCAAAATTTACTTTTACTACACTATTAGAGCCGTCAGACGTTAAGTTGATTCCAGAGAAAGAGCGAAAGCTAGTTAAAATTATATGCAAACCACAAAGGCAGCTTCGTGTACTTTCTGTAGATGATAATCCTAATAATCGAGAGGTTTTAGCTAAATTATTACACTCCTGTAATATTGAAGTGGTTGAGGCACAAGATGGTAGGGAGGCTGTCGAAATATTAAAAAATCAAGTATTTGATATCGCTTTTATTGACTTATTAATGCCTGTAATGCGTGGTGATGAGGCGATTGAAGTAATACGAAAAGAGCTGGAATTAACAAATTTAATTTGCATTGCAATATCCGCATTTAGTTTAAGTCATGAAATTAAACATTTTCATGATATTGGCTTTAACCAGTTTATTGCTAAACCTTATCACTTCTCAGAACTGTTCAAATGTATTTTACAATATTTCCCTAGTGACTTTGATTCCATTTACGAATCTCCTGAAAATGAGTTATCTAATGCTGGTGTTACTGATTTTAAATTAACAGATTACGCTTTGACTGAGGAGTTAATTGGCAAACTCAAAACCGCCGCTGCTATTAATCGCTTATCTCTTGTTAAAAGCTTATTAGCTGATTTAGCAAAAGCGCAGCCAGATAAAAAACCGTTAACAGATCACTTATTAGGTTTTATAGATAACTATGATATGGATGGTCTTATTGGTGCCATAAAGGAGCTAAATCATGACTGAATCTGATATTGATATCTCAGGTGCAAAAATACTCATAGTTGATGATAAAAAAGAAAATTTAGAGCTGCTAACTGAAATATTAGAAGCGCAAGGATATGATATTGCTTTTGCCCAAGATGGATTAAAAGCCCTTGAGGTTGCGACGATATTTTTACCAGACTTAATTTTACTTGATGTAATGATGCCCGGAATTGATGGTTTTGAAACCTGTCAGAGAATGAAGCTAATTACGGATTTAAGAGATATCCCTGTGATTTTTGTAACCGCAAAAACAGATATTAGCGATATAGTTGAAGGTTTTAAACTTGGCGCAATAGATTATGTGACTAAACCTATTAGGCATGAGGAGATAGTGGTTCGTGTTGCAACCCATATTAAATTACGCCGACTATTTACCATTAGAGATGATTTGATTAATCAATTACGAGATAAAAATTTAGAATTAAAAGAGCTTGCGATCGCTAAAGATAGAAAGTTAGAAGAGACAGAAAAAATGAGTCACTTAGGAGAGCTTGTTGGTGAGTTAACCCATGAGTTAGGTACGCCATTAGGTATTATAAATACAGCTGTTACCACAGTAATAGAAAAGAATACAGAATTAGAAAATGATGTTAGACAGCAAAAACTCTCTAAATCGGCACTAGATAAGTATCTATTAATATCTAGAGAAAGCTTTGATATTTCTTTATCAAATGTCAGATATGCCAATCAGTTAGTCACAAGCTTTAAAGAGATTATAGTTGGTGAGTTTAGTGAAGCAAAAATAAAATTTGAATTAAAACATTTTTTAGAAGATATCTTCTTTTTGATGATGCCAAAAATAAAGCGCAGCCCACATAATATTGAAATTAACAGTCCTAGTAATATCATTTTAGATATGCAAGGAGGCGCTTTGTCACAAGTATTAATTAATTTAATCAATAATGCGCTTAATCATGCGTTTAGCGATGAAATGAGGGGGGTAATTCTCATTAATGTGTCTATTAAATTAGATACTGTGATTATAAAAGTGAGTGACAATGGGAAAGGAATAAAGACAGAGAACCAGGCTAAAATTTTTGAAAAGTACTTCTCTACAAAAATGGGCGAGGGGGGCAGTGGTTTAGGTTTATTTATTACCCAAAAGCTAGTTGAGCAAAAACTTCATGGTGAAATTAAATATGAAAGTAATAAACCCCAAGGAGCTTGTTTTTATATTTACCTACCTTATAAGAAATAATAACGGTTTGATATTTAAGCTCAAACCGTTACTTTATTTTTGCTTTAAGCTGTATTTTATAGTTTCAGCTTTAGATGGAAATATTTTAAATTATCTGAGAATTCTTCATTTGAATTGCCTTGATAATATTCAATGTAATCATCATATTTATTAGTAGTAGCGCTTTTAATTATTCTAATATCAGTGGTTTTAATATCACTATTTGGAGTAACAATATCTTCAAAACCGACAAGCTGAACTGAAGAAGCTAATTTCCCTTTAATTGGACCGTATAAAGTCCAAGAAACTGGAGATTCAATATCTGTTTTTTCAGGTGTAAAATCATAATCAAATGAGATTTCAATTAATGGGTAGCCTGAGACTGCACTGTAATCATAAGTACCATCGGCTGCTAATTCAGAAAAATTTTCATTATCTATATTAGGTTCTTCTAGTTCAGCTGCAACTGTAAAAGCATCATTAAACATAGTCGAGTGTATTTGATGGTAGCTACCGAATTCAGAATAGCGAAACATAGAGTCTATTATTTCAAAAACATGATTTGATTTCGAGTGGTAGCGAGATTCAGAAATATACTCATGACTATTAAAAA
>Ga0209395_1005282_pt1 | contig 14636 bp, 8 predicted proteins | sample GOMGulsemesocosm_3_FD_184635 | JGI IMG/M metagenome (GOLD analysis project Ga0209395, IMG submission 184635) | Methane-oxidizing microbial communities from mesocosms in the Gulf of Mexico - GOM9D Gulf of Mexico (SPAdes) (version 2) | ecosystem: Environmental > Aquatic > Marine > Cold seeps... | reverse complement strand
ACCTAATTTCATCTATTTCTTTTCAAACAAAGAACCAATTCAGTATCTTTAACTTGAAAATTAGTGCGATCTAGCACTTTTCTTTTTCATAGCAATTTTCCCACCCTCTTGTAGCGGTGGGTTTTTTCGTTAAATTCCAGTCTATATTCTGGAGCGATTTATTTTAAATTTCACATAATAAAAGCCCGTAATTATCGCAGACCTCCCAAAACTTCGACCCAAAAAAAAACTCTAGTTTTCACTAGAGCTTAGACCTGTTACTTTCATATATTTTTTTACTTTTTCATCAAGATTTTATACCCCCATGCACTAAGGTCGATAGGTTTTGAATTGGAAAGTTTTATAATTTCTCCTGTTACATAGTCTTTATAAACCCCCTCAACACCAAAAACACCTTTAACAGGCTCATTTGTTAAGTTTGCTACCAAAACCACTTCATCACCATCTTTCTTTCTTACGAAGGCCAACAGCTCATTTTCTGCCTCCAATCGAATGTATTTTGCCGCATTTTTTCCTCCATGCAGGGCCGCATTCGTTTTCTTTAATGTTCCTAAAGCCGTTAACAATCCCCATTCTTCACCTTTTACATGCGGAATAACATCCTTTTCAAAGAATTTTAATCGGTGATTTAACCCATATTCTTGTCCGGAGTATATCAATGGCATTCCTGGCGCTAAATAACTTAACACGGTTAACACCTCTGATGCATCCCCCATTCTTTCTTTAATAGTACCATTCCACGAGTTTTCATCATGATTGGTTACAAAAGTCATCAAAATATCATTCGTTTCATAACGCGCTGTATCTTTGGCATAATTTTCATCCCATTTCTTAGCCGCATCTATTCCTTTTGCCAGCTCGTTTAAGGTATGATGTCTATCCCATCCATATGCCATATCAAACAAATTCTCTTTTAACAACGCAGGCTCCCAAGCTTCAGCAAGCATAAAAATATCTTTTTGAGCTCTTAATTTCGGAATGGCCTCTTGCCAGAAATCTGTTGGAACAGAACCAGCCACATCACAACGAAAACCATCTATTTGCTCATCCTTCAACCAGTATAACATATCATTTATCATTGCTGTTCGCAATTCTTTACTTCCATAATTTAAATCGGCAACATCTGCCCATCCAACTGAGGTGCCATCTTCATTTAAAGGATCCGTAATTTCTCCTTTTGCATTTTTAGTATAAAACTCTGGATTGGTTTTCAGCCATGTATGATCCCAACCTGTATGATTTGGCACCCAATCTAAAATTACATACATCCCATTATCATGCGCTGTTTTCACCAATTCTCTAAAGTCTGTAATCGTTCCAAACTCAGGGTTTATTTTTTTAAAATCTGAAACCGCATAGTAACTCCCTAATGCTTTTGCTCGCTCCTGAGGGTTTTTAATTTTCGCCGCAAAATCACCTCCTGTAGCTTTCCTTTTGGTTTGAGAAATAGGGAAAACAGGCATCAACCAAATTATCTTGACTCCCAATTCTTTTAACTGTGGAATGTCTTTTGTAAAAGCCTCAAACGTACCCTCTTTCGAATATTGCCTAATATTCGCTTCATAAATTACTGCATTTTCAACCACCTCATTAGAAATTGGAGCAATCGTTTTTGTTTCTTTTTTTTCTTCAGTTTTACATGCAAAAAATGCAAGGAAACCAATTAAAACTACTATTGTTTTCTTCATTTAATTATTCTTTTTTTCTAATAATACTATTGTTTGTTCTGTATTTAACTCTACTTCACCATTAATAACTTTTGCATCAACCCCTGTATACGCATCTCTAAGTAATGCTCCATCAGAAAACACATCGCCAACAGGAATGCGTTTCTTTCCTACTACTAAATTCAACCCAACAAGCACCTTATCTTCATAATTCTCTTTAGCATATACCCTTGAAAATACATATGGTTTTTCTGATAACTGTTGATGTATTCCTGCCCCTATACTAACATGCTTGCTTCTAAACTTCCCTAACTTCTGCCAATGCAACAATGTTTGTTTACTCTTTTTATCAGTAGTAATCTCTTCCCAATTCATAAAAGAACGCAGCGTGGCATCTCCATCAGTCCCTTCAATGACTAAAGAACGTGCGGTCTCGTCTCCATAAAATATTTGTGAAGTCCCTGGCGCTAATAACAATAAAGTTCCTGCCAATAGTGGTTTTTCTCTTTTGGCATCAAAAGGTTGTCCATCATCATGAGAACTGACATAATTCATCGTCCCAAAACCTTCTAATTCATTTTGAAGTGTCTTAGAATACGACTTAAACACTTTTGCTATTGGCTGCTGTTTCGCATCCCATTTAAATTGAAAATTGATTAAACTTTGAAATGCTTGATCAAAATAATTCACTTTTTTATCACCAAAATCGTAGTGTTTTTTATGGTGTATTCCATATCCATATACTTCTCCTACCAAATAAAAAGGATTCTCATCTAATACCCGTTTAGGATTGTCTTTTTTCCATTGATTAAATGCAACATCACACTCTTTTTTAAACTCTTGCCAAACTGAATCTTCTACATGCTTTACGGTATCAACTCTATACCCATCAATTCCAAATTCTGTAATGTAATCTGTTAACCATTTCATAATGTAAAACCGCGGGGCTCTTGGATACCCAGTTCTTTCAAAAAAAGCATTCAACTCAGCTACCTCTTCTTCATACCGTCCTTCTGCTTTCCATTTGTCAACTAAATATACTGGTAAAACAACAGCATTATCACTTTCTGTTTTTATATCAGGTAAATTTTTAACCAATGTACACGGAATGGTTGTTTCTGAGTTTTTATACGTGCATTGAGGATCTATTCGCACCCAATCAGAAGGCCAAACAGCATCTTTTAAAGTCACTGGACCTGTGTGGTTTATAATTGCATCGAACAACACTCTAATACCTTGTTCATGGGCCAATTTCACCAACTCTTTCAATTCTTCTTTAGTCCCGTAATTAGGCTCTATTCTTGTCCAATCTTTAGGCCAATACCCATGAAAGCCATAAGTTAACCCAGTTCCTTCATCTGTACCCCCATGAATCTGCTCAACTACAGGTGTCATCCAAATAGCGTTGATTCCTAACTCAGTAAAATACCCTTCCTGTAGCTTTTTTATAATTCCTTTAAAGTCACCTCCTTCAAAACCTCTTAATTTCCCAGTTTCTTTAACTCTATCAAAATTGACATCATTTGAAGTATCTCCATTATTGAAACGATCTGTCAATAAAAAATACACGTTTGCCGCTTCCCAAACAAAAGGTCCATTAGTAATTTTGGCTTGAGACGCTTTTGAGTCACAACTTGATAAAACAATAAGACATATGAATACTGCTATAATTTGCTTCATGCTTTTAAAATTGTATTGCTATTTTTTTGTTATTTTTTGTCTGCCATTTTAAATTAACAGACACTTTTTTTGATTTTTTATCCCACGTAAATACAGCCTCCTCATCTCCCATAAGAACTTTCGTTGGTTTTTGCAGAATATTATGAACTATCAATTGAATTTCTTTTTGATTCTTAGCATATTGAGGGCCTGTCTTTGCAGAAAAATTGACAACTAAAGATGCCTCATTGAATGTACCCTTAAATTGAAGCAGTTCATATTTTTCCTTTTCAAAAGCACTTGCTGTTATACCATCATCCAAATAAAGACTTCCTTTACTCTGTAGTACTGAAGCATCATGGTAATAATGTAAGATGAGCTCATTTGGATTAAAACCTGTAGTAGATTGGATTACTTTTGTCATTGGAATAAAAGCGCCCGCTCTAACATAGGTTGGAATGTATTCTTTTACTGTTTGAATCTTTTCAGTGTTTCCTCCTTTAATTTTCTCATCAGTATAAAAATCAAACCAATAGCTCTTTTTAGGGAAATATACTTTCTGATACTTCTTATTGGCTGAAGTAATAGGTGTAATTAAAAAATCATTCCCCCATAAATAAGTTTCTGAATTTGATTGCAAGGCAACACTTTCAGGCTCCTCAAAAAACAAAGGCCTCATTAGTGGCGCCCCGGTTTGATTATTTTCAAAAGCAAGGGTGTAATTATAGGGTAATAATCGATAACGTAGTTCAATCGACTTTTTAGCCAATGCTTTCGTTTTTAGCTCTCTAAATACGGGTTCACTCGGAACTTCTTCTTGTGCATGCGGTCTATAAATTGGTTGAAACACTCCATATTGTAGCCAACGTGTATACAGTTCGTCATTTAAATTTGCCCCTGCAAATCCTCCTAAATCAGAATGCATATACCCCATTCCTTGCATTCCCATTTGCAATGAAATTTCTGGTTGAGATTGCAATCCTCCAAAAGTTCTGTTTACGTCTCCAGACCAAGGTATCATCCCGAAACGTTGGGAACCTGAATACCCCGCACGCATGAGAATAAATGGTCGTTCATTCGGAAATTCATTTTGATATCCTTCAAATAATAGCCTTGCCCAATCATGACCATAAATATTATGCACTTCATTTGCAGTCCCTGTAAAATGTTTTAAGGCTGATGGATGCACTTCTGGCTCTCCTAAATCACCCCAAAATCCATCAACGCCCAAGGCTTTAATTTCTTTGTAGATACCCCAAAACCACTGCTTTCCTTTTGGATTGTAGATATCTATCAACCCTGTATTTCCAAAATAAAAATCATAGGTAAATGGATTGCCAACACTATCTTTTGCCAACACCTCTTTTGCTACTGCTTCCTTCCATTTTTTTGAAGTTGTCAATACAAAAGGCTCTGTAATAAATATAGTCTTCACTCCTTTTCGCTTAAGGTTGGCTGTCATTTTTTTTACATCTGGGAATGAATCTTTAAAAACTTCTAAATTCCCCATAGTTCCTTGCAATTCTTTTCCAAACCAATATAAATCCAAAATAATGGCATCAACCGGAATTTTCTCCTTCCTAAATTCGGCAATAGTTTGCTCGGTTTCTTTTTGTGAATGATACCCAAATCTACTTGAAAAATTTCCCAAGGCCCAGCGAGGAGGCAACGGCTGTTTCCCTGTTAAATCTGTATAATTATCAATCAGGTCCAACCAAGAATCACCAACAACTATTTGATATGTTTTTCTTCCAGAAATGGTTTCATAGGTAAGTGTATTTTCTTTGTTACTATCTAAATCTAAATAACCAATGGGTGCATTGTCAAAATGAACCATGTATTTTTTTGATGATAACACAATAGGCATTGTAAAATTCATCAATTTAGATGCTGTTTCATATCCATAATGTGCTTTATTGTACAGCTGTAATCGATGTCCTCTTCTATTCATGCCCAACGCTCTTGCTCCGGCACCATATAACACCTCATCAGAAGTCAGATTAAACTGTATCGTTTCAAATTCATCATTCTGTTGGTAGCCATTTTTCTCTGAAATAACCTCTTTGCCTTTATACCAATACGAAATAGAAAAAGGCGCCTTATGTACAACTACAGAAAGTTCTTTTGTTTTAAACACAATCGACTGTTTGGTTTCAATATAACTCGTTTTTCTAACATCCGACTTCAACACTACTGCATGTGATCTAGTTGTCTGTAGCTGTTGCCCAGCTGGAATAAAAGTAGCTTCTGCAATTGTGGATGTATAAAATTTAATCACATAGCTTCCATCAGAAACTCTAAGCTTTAATTGATTGTTTTCTTTTTTCGCCGCTACAAATGTGCGTTGTTTTAACTCGTTTTGAAACAACCATAGCATTGATTCTTCAAAATTGGTTCTCCATAACTTTTCATTATGTTTTCCCTCTGGTACAACTTTAGAAGTGACATTCTCTGGAGCAAACCCATGATTTTTTAAGGTTTTAACCATTGAATTCATATCCTTTACAGTTTGACTTATTTCATTAAAAGCTGTATTACTCCCTTCTTTCCCACCAGCTAAAAAATACATTCTTGTATCTTTTAACCCGCCATGCTTTTTAGAGAAGTCTTTCACTTCTGGCGAAAACCAAAATGCTGGCGAAAACACACCAATTTTACCAAAAACAGTAGGGTATTTTAATGCCGCATAATGCGAAATCAGCCCTCCCATAGAACTACCAACAATGGCCGTGTTTTTTTTATCGGTTAAGGTTTTATAATTAGAATCGATATAAGGTTTTAATGTTTTTACCAAAAAATCCAGATATTGATCTCCTTCCCCTCCACCATAAGCATCATTTTTCCATGGAGAATATTCATCTAAACGCTTAGATCCTCCGTTATCAATTCCAACAACTATTACTTTAAAATTTTTATCTCTATACAGTTTATTTAACGTTTCATCCACACCCCATTCGCCATAACTAGCAGTTTCTGCATCAAAAATATTTTGAGCATCATGCATATACATTACTGGATAGGCTTCATTAGACTTATGATACCCAGGAGGCAAATACAATCTAACCGTACGCTTTCTATGTAACTTTAGGATCTCAAATTCTTTGGTTAAAACAGTTACATTTTTTGCCGCTGTAGATTTTTTCTGACCACTAACTAAATGACTCCAACCAGCAATTTCTATGCGTAAGGTGTCTTTTGACTTATTAAATTTATAAGACCGATTATCTATACTTGCACCATCAACAGCGCATTCTCCCGTTTTCCATGATCCTTGTGTAAATTTAAATAGTATGTTTTTCGAAAGATCATTGAGCGTTATCGCATAGCTATTTCCTTTTTTCTCTAACTCATACTCCTTTTTACCACCTGACCAACCTTCAAAATTTCCAGAAATAAAAAGGGAAGCGTCTATGGAGGTATTACTAGGTACTTTTTCTACCAGTATAGTAACCTGTGCAGCAAGATTAAAACCTGTTAGCAACAATAATATGCAAGTTATTTTTTTCAATGTATACCTAAAATTTAGTAGTTAATAGTAAACTTCCTTTGTCTTTTAATTGCAAGTTATCTCCCCAAATAAATGTTTCTTCAGAAACAACATTCTTTACCTTTTTACCTTTCATGCCAAGTTCATCAAACCTACCCAAGTCAATTGTAATTGACTGTGTATTCTTATTTAAAACATGTATGACCGTTTCGTCTTTAAAGGTTCTAAATAAAATATAAACCCCATTTCGGGGTGCAAAATGGACCGTTTCACCAGTATGAATTGCCCGACTATCTTTGCGATAGTTAAGTATGTTTTTAAGGTATTTTTGCATGCCTTTTTGATCATCTGTTAAGCCATTCCCTGTAAAACCGCTCACAACGTCTCCTTCCCAACCTCCCGGAAAATCTGTTCTAATCAATCCGTGATCTCCTGGTTTTTCAAAATCGTCCATCAATATTTCTGTACCATAATACAATTGTGGCGTTCTAGGCAAACACAATAGATAGCTCAAGGCCATTTTTGTATTTTCAATATCTCCCTTTAATTGCGTAAATACTCTACTCATATCATGATTGTCTGGAAAAATCATAATGTCCTTTGGAGAAATGTATGCAAAATCATTTGCCAATCCTTCGTACATTTTCACCAAACCTGTATCCCAAGATTCTTTTTCATTTAATGCTTTCACAATATTTGCTTGCATGGGAAAATCCATGGTCGAAGTCAAATTAGATTGATACCCATCTTTATTTTTTGCTCCTTTTTGCCAATAGCCAACTAATAACGGATTATAACTCCACTCTTCGCCAACAATGCTAAAATTCGGGTATTCTTCCATAATTGCCCCGGCCCAATTAGACATAAATTCTTTATCTGGATACGGATAGGTATCTTGTCTAATTCCACCCAATTCTAAGGTCTCAATCCACCAAATACTATTTTGAGTGATGTATGTTGCCATATAGGAATTTCGCTGATTTAAATCTGGCATTGTCTCAACAAACCAACCATCGGCCATTTCTCTTTTATCTATTTTAGAGGCATAGGCATCTTGATTACTCGTTCTTCTATGGTTTGAAGTTTTGGTTTTTTTCCAAGTCCAATTTTCTTTGTTTTTTTCGTAATTATCTTGATCATTCACCCAGTCTTTAAAAGGTAAATCTTTCATCCACCAATGTTCTAATCCACAATGATTAGCAACTTGATCCATAATTAATTTCATCCCTCTTTTTGACATTTTTTGCGCCAATTCTTCGTACTCCTCTAAGGTTCCAAATCGAGGATCTACCTCATAAAAATCTGTCATTGCATATCCATGATAAGACCCTTGTTTCATATCATTTGTTAACAAAGGACTTGGCCAAATAGCTGTAAAACCTAAATCAGAAATATAGTCAAGATGGTCTATAATTCCTTTAATATCTCCTCCATGACGCTTATAATCATGTTTTCTATTTACTTCTTGCTCTAGCAATCCATCAATTTTATCGTTCGATGAATTTCCATTTGCAAAACGATCAGGAGTTATTAAATAAACGGCATCAGAACTATTGAATCCAACATAACTCTCGGAAGATTTTTTTCGTGCTTTTAATTCATATGTATGTGTTTTCTTTTCGCCATTTTCAAAGGTAAAAACAATGTTAAACTTCCCGGGGTTGGTTTCTTTGGAAATTAACAAGTTCAGAAATAAATAATTTGGACTATCTGCTTTTGTAACACTTTTAATAGTGACTCCCTTATAAGAAACATGAGGCACAGCTTTAGTAATATCGGGGGACTTTATTAAAAGCTGTAACTTCTCATTTTTAAAATCAACCCACCAATTTGGTGGTTCAACTCTCTCCATTTCGAACAGTTCTTTTACAACGATAGTTTTTACTACATCAGTATTCGGTTTATTTGTTTCAGTACATGAAACAAAGAACATTACTAAACTTACATACAAAAAGAATTCATTTTTTTTCATTGCAAAAGATGTTTTAAGGACCATTATACCGTCACCAATTTTTTTGAATTTACGCGCACTAACTTGTCATTCACTAAAATGGACAATTCTTCTCCTTCAATCAGTTCAAAACTTGCTTCATTTTGAAATACATTCACTTTTATAACTTGATTTCTAAAATTCACTTTAAAGGAATAGCTTTTCCATTGAGATGGAATTCTAGGTTCAAATGAAATTACATCATTTTTAACCCTCATCCCTCCAAATCCTTCAACAATACTCATCCACGTACCAGCCATTGATGTAATATGTAATCCTTCTTCTACTTCGTGATTGTAGTCATCTAAATCTAAACGAGAAGTACGCAAATAAAACGTATACGCCTGATCCATTCTGTCTAATTTTGCTGCCTGGATACTATGTACACAAGGAGACAGAGAACTTTCATGCACTGTATAAGGTTCATAAAAATCGAAATGCTTTTTCAATTCTTTGGTTGTAAATTCATCTTCAAAAAAGTAAAATCCTTGCAACACATCTGCTTGTTTAATATACGGTGAACGTAAAATTCGATCCCAAGACCACTTTTGATTGATTGGTCTATGCTCGGTGGCCAATTTTTTAACAGTAACAAGCTCTTTGTCTAAAAACCCTTCTTGCTGTAGATACACTTGATGCTCTTCTGAATATGGAAAATGCATGGTATCTGCAACAGCTTTCCATTTTTCTAGTTCTTCTGAGCTAATCTTGGTTTTTTGAGAAATACGTAGATAATCCGAAGGAAATTCTGATTTCACTTTCTCCAAATTTCCTAAGGCATATTTTATACACCACTGTGCGGTATAATTGGTATACCAGTTGTTGTTTACATTATTCTCATATTCATTTGGTCCAGTTACACCCAAAATTACATATTCTTTTTTTGCATCAGAATAGGTAGCTCTTTGTTGCCAAAAACGTGCAATCCCAATCAATACTTCTAATCCTTTTTCAGGGATATAAGAATAATCTCCTGTAAATCGATGGTAGTTATAAATTGCAAATGCAATAGCGCCATTTCTATGAATTTCTTCAAAAGTAATTTCCCATTCGTTATGGCATTCTTCGCCATTCATAGTAACCATTGGATACAATGCGGCTCCATTAGTAAATCCTAATTTTTTAGCATTCTCTATAGCTCTATCGAGCTGGTTGTATCTATAGGTTAATAAGTTCCTAGCGACCTCTTGGTTTTTGGTTGCCATATAAAACGGAATGCAATACGCTTCGGTATCCCAATACGTGCTTCCGCCATATTTCTCTCCTGTAAATCCTTTTGGACCTATATTCAATGTTGAGTCTTTTCCTAGATAGGTTTGATTCAATTGAAAGATATTAAAACGAATTCCTTGTTGTGCTTTTACATCACCTTCTATGGTAATATCTGCCATGTTCCAGATAGTTGCCCAAGCTTCTTTTTGATCCTCTAATAAAACATTAAAGCCTTTTTCTTTTGCTATTGCTAAAACCTCTTTTGCAGCAGAAAGCAGTTCATTCTTTGCATGATTTCGATCAACTACATATCCGCCGAATTTATGAATGGTAAATGTTTCATTCTGTTTTATTTCTGCTGAATAGCTAAAACTCACCTTAGTCTCTGTTTGATGTATTTCTGTAAACGCTTCATTTTTTGCGCTATTGACAAAACATTCAGACTGCATAAAAGTACAGGTATGAAAGTTTGTTTTCATGGTATGGGCTTCAATAAATGCTTGGTTATTTTCTTTTGAAACATGTTGGGTATTCCAAAAAGCATCGTCCCAATTACTATCTTCATTTGTAATTCCGCTATCTAAATAAGGTTGATAAATAATTTCTGCAGCACTATTTAATGGCGTTACTTGATATTCTATAGCACCCAATTCATCATGAGACAAACTTAAAAATCGCTTTGTTGCAACTTTAATTGTAATCTTATTTGGTAAAGTAGCGGTAAAATTACGAGCCAACCAACCTTCTTTCATGTTCAGTTCTCTCTTATAATCTAGAATGTCAGTACAGGTATTTAAATCAAATTCTACACCATTTACAAGCACATTAATTCCGATCCAATTTGGCGCATTCAATACTTTTGCAAAATATTCTGGGTATCCGTTTTTCCACCAACCAACTCTTGTTTTATCGGGGTAATATACGCCAGCAATATAGCTTCCTTGAAAGCTTGCTCCTGAGTACGTTTCTTCAAAATTAGCACGTTGCCCCATAGCTCCGTTTCCAATGCTAAACAAACTTTCTGACGATTTTACTCGACATTCATCAAACCCTTCTTCTATAATTGACCAATTGTCGGGTTTTATATAATTTTGATTCATCCTTCTCTCTTTTTTAGTTGTCTTAGAAATAAAATGCGTTGACCATCCCTTGGGAAAGCATTCTTCATTTTGTGCCGTATGACAATTACTTTTATTCTTTAATTAACTGTTTAATAAAATTGATATCCATTTCTGTGAAATCCTTAAAAACATAATCCGCTTCGTGTAAAACTGTGGCTTCTCCAATCCCTATAGAAATCATACCTGCTGCATTGGCCGCCTGAATTCCTGCTACCGAATCTTCAAATACAATACAATGCTTTTTGGGTATGTCTAATGCGGTAGCAGCATTTAAAAATACTTCAGGATTTGGTTTTCCTTTTATTACATCATTACCATCTACAATTACTTCAAACTGATTGATAAGGTTTACTTTCTTCAAAATCATACGTGCATTTTTACTTGCAGACCCTAAAGCTATTCCTTGGTTTTCTTCAGATAAAAAATCCAACACCTTACACACATCTGGTAAGATCTCTTGATTATCCATTTTATCAATATGACTCAAATAGTCATCGTTTTTTTGTTGCATGAGCTGGGCAAATTGATTTTCTGTAATTTCTTTACCTCCCCATTTTAAAATTTTCTCTAAAGATTTTACTCTACTTACTCCCTTTAATTGTTCGTTTTGCAGTTCAGTAAAATCTATTTGTATACTATTAGCCAGATTTCTCCAAGCTATAAAATGATATTTGGCGGTATCAACGATAACACCATCCAAATCAAATATGAATCCTTTTCTATTCATCTATTCGTTATTCTCTCTATATGTAATTGCATTTTTATCTGTTATAAATAAATTACACAGACCTGCAATAATTAAACTTAAACCTGCAACTGTCATTGCATTAATTGGTTTCTCTCCTAACAATCCCGACACAAATGTGATACCGCCTAAAGCAGCTATAATTTGAGGTATTACGATGAACATATTGAAGACCCCCATGATAACTCCCATTTTCTTTGGATCTACTGAGCTAGATAACATGGCGTATGGCATTGATAAAATACTTCCCCAAGAGAAACCTATCAACGCAAATGAAATCACCAAATATTCTGGAGTTGGTATAAAATACATGGATATAAAACCGACACCTCCTAATAGTAAAGATCCCATATGTACAAACTTTCTATTAATTCTTCTTTTTGCTGTGTACAACACAAGAATCAATGCAAAAGCCATTGAAGACAAACCATAGATTCCCATATAGGTACCCACCTCATTTGATGATTTCTGGAAAGCCGTGTTTGCCATATCGAATGCTTCTTTCTGAGTGGCTATAGCCATATCAAAATTAGCTTCAATGGGTGCTGGTGTATGAAAAACATGTTCTGTTAATGCCGGATTTGCTAAACTCCACATGGTAAAAAAAGCGAACCAACTAAAAAACTGAACCAAGCCTAATTTTTTCATTATGGCTGGCATGTCTTTAATATTGCTTAAAATATCAGGAATGAATTGATTCTTTTTTTCTTTTTCTTTTTTGAATGCTTCAAGATCTTCTGGCGGATATTCGGTGGTCGTAAAAACAGTATATAAAATACTTACCAAGAATACAAAGGCACCAATACTAAAAGCTACTTTTACAGACATTGGAATCACTCCAGACTCTGCAGCATCACTCACTCCAAATTGAGACACCATCCACGGCAAACTACTTGCAACCCATGTACCAACCCCAATAATTAATGTCTGAATAACAAAACCATAAGAGCGCTGAGAGTTTGGTAGCTTATCCGCTACCAAAGCTCTAAAAGGTTCCATCGAAATATTTATAGAGGCATCTAAAACCCATAAAAAACCAGCAGCTATCCAAAGTGTAGGAGAATGCGGCATTATTAACAATGCCAAGGAACTCAATATGGCACCAATTAGAAAATACGGTCTACGTCTTCCCCATCTTGGACTCCAAGTTCTATCACTCATATAACCAATAATGGGCTGTACAATCAAACCTGTTAACGGAGCGGCAACCCAAAGAATCGGGATATCATCTATTTCTGCTCCAAGAGTTTGAAAAATTCGAGACATGAAACCACCGGTCAAGGCCATTCCAAATTGGATTCCTAAAAACCCAAAACTCATGTTCCAGATTTCTAAAAAACTTAGCTTTTGCTTGTTCATTATCGTATATTATAATTAATACTACGATAAGTTTTTATAACTTATCAATACATTTAAAGTGTGAAATGTAAAACTATTGATAAGCTTAATTAGGTGGTAAATATATAATTTTTATTTACACTTATAAAAAATATTTGCAAATTCCTCTTTTTTTAAACACCTAAAAACAACTACAAACTAGACTCTCTAACCTTTAAATTACTAGAAATCACCTTTGTTTGTGGCTCTTTAATATTATTTTTATTTTCTATTCTATCTAGCAATAATTCTGCTGCTTGCTTACCCATTGTGTATCCATGTTGCACAATGGTAGTGATTGATGGAGATGAATATTCTGAGATCAATCCATCTGTAAAGCCAATAACAGAAACATCTTGTGGAATTCGCAATCCTTTTTCCTTTGCAATGCGAATAGCAACAGCTGCATATATTTCATTTACAGCAAAAATGGCATCCATTTCTTGTTCAAACAATGCTAAAATCTCTTGATGCAAATCTTTTTCTTCATCGACCTCAGCAATCAACTTTCTTTCAATCGAAATTCCTTTTTCTTTTAAAGCTCTTTCATACCCATCTCTTCGCAAAGCACCTACAGTAATATGTTGTGGGGTCGTTATCAACCCAATTTTCTCACATCCTGTTTCTAACAAATATTTTGTTGCTTTATATCCAGCTCCTTTATCATCGACAATTACTTTATCACACTGAATTCTATCATCAACGCGATCAAACATAACCAACGGCGTTTCATTTTCTATCAAGTTTTGAAAATGCAACGACTCATGATTCTCCAAGGTTTCTTTAGACAATGAAACCAGCAAACCATCTACGCTCCCATTTGTTAAAACCTCTAAATTCTCTACTTCTCTTTTATAGGAGTTATTAGAAAAACAAATCATAACATTGTACCCTCTTTCTGTAGCTGTGTTTTCAATACCGCTTATTACTGTAGAAAAAAAGTGATGTACAATTTTAGGAATGATTACCCCGATTACTTTGGTTTTTTGATTTCGCAATTGTAAGGCCAGACTGTTTGGTTTGTAATTACTATATTTCGCAAAAGCTCTAATTCTGTCCTTTGTTTCTTTACTTATTTCATGACTATCACTCAAAGCTTTTGAAACTGTTGAATTAGAGACTCCCAATTCCTTCGCTATTGCTTTTATGGTGATTTTTTGCTTCATATTTTGTAAAGATTATAAAAAAATAGAGTTCGAATTACATAATTATCAAAAATAAACATAAAAGTTGTCAACACGAAACCGTTTTCGTACAATTTCGTATTTGTTACCTGTAGGTTAAATGTATACATTCACCCCGTGAAATGTGAAATTATTGTTAACTCAAACATCTAATTTACAGTTATTATATAACAAATTATACATGAAGAAAACTA
>Ga0209395_1005270_pt1 | contig 14654 bp, 11 predicted proteins | sample GOMGulsemesocosm_3_FD_184635 | JGI IMG/M metagenome (GOLD analysis project Ga0209395, IMG submission 184635) | Methane-oxidizing microbial communities from mesocosms in the Gulf of Mexico - GOM9D Gulf of Mexico (SPAdes) (version 2) | ecosystem: Environmental > Aquatic > Marine > Cold seeps... | reverse complement strand
AAAAGTGATCTCCATGAATGTTATTAGCTGATCTTGATTGAGGTTATTGGGTGATCTCCATCGATGTTATTAGGTGATCTCCATGGTGGTTAATATGCATGTCTAGGTTGGTGATTGATCTTCTGCAATGTTATGCTGCATAGTAAATGAGTAAACAGATTTAATTTAGATAACAAATATCTTGTTAATCTATATACAACAAGACGTTTTTTGAATTAGTTTTAATCACTAAGTGTATAGACAAATAAATAGGCATGAGCTTTGAAACTTCAAGAATTATCGCAAGAAGATTTAAACATTTTAAAATCAACAGAGAATATTGTTGATGGTATTGCGGCTATGTATGGTGAGCATACTGAAGTGCTTTTACACAGCTTAGATCGCAACAACCCTTCGATTGTCAAAATTGCTAATGGTCATATAACTGGAAGAAGTATCGGAGCGCCAATTACTGATTTTGCTTTATTTAAGTTAAAAAAAGGTCAGGACATCTCAGACTCTTACGTGACAAAAACCAGCTCAGGTAAAACCTTACGTTCTATCACTACCGTGATTCGTAACTCTGCGAATATCCCGATTGGATTATTATGCATTAATACCGACATGGACGCACCGCTGCAATCGGTTCTGCGTATTATGTTGTCAGAGAACTTATCTCGTTGTGAACCCGTTAATTCACCTGAAAATTTTGCTCGTAGTATTGATGAATCACTGCAGACTACATTGGATAAAATCAGCGCTGAAGTCAAAGCCAATGAGCAAGTCCCGCCTTCGAAGAAGAATCGTGAGATAGTGACGCAGTTATATGATTTAGGTGTATTTGAATTAAAAGATAGCATTCAAATTGCGGCGAAAAGACTCGACATTTCTGTGCATACTATCTACCGGTACCAGCGAGAAATTAAAGGGAAATAATTACCCTATAATTGCCAATTCACGCTAATGAAAGCTCAACATTTACGATGTTGAGCTTTTTTTACAAGTTTTTTTTGCAATATAAATCTTTTTTTGCAACTAAAGTTGAGTTTTATAAAATTAATTCTAAAAATAAAGCAAATTTAATTGCAATAAAAACATTAAAATGCAAATATAATTGCATATTGGTATTTTTATTTAAATATATTTGCATTTTAAGGAATTGATTATGAAAAAAATCATACACTCAGACAAGGCCCCTGCGGCAATTGGTCCATTCTCACATGGCATTGAGCACGGCGGCTTTATTTTTACCTCTGGACAGCTACCTGTTTGTAAGAAACAAGGCGCTGTAGTTGAAGGTGGTATCAAAGCGCAGTCAGTGCAATCTTTGGAAAACCTTAAACATGTTGTTGAAGCGGGCGGTGGCGATCTTAATACGGTAATCAAAACGACCTGTTTCCTTGCTGATATCAGTGATTTTGCGGAGTTTAATGAAGTTTATAAAGAGTATTTTAATACTGATTGTCCTGCTCGTAGCTGCTTTGCGGTGAAAGATCTCCCGCTGGGTGTGAAGGTTGAAGTTGAAGCAATCGCTCATACAAAATAAGTAAAGAGGTGAGTTCAATGAAAACGCAATGGCATCAATATATTAACGTTATCAATCAAGTTGTTAAACCGGCTTTAGGCTGTACTGAACCAATTGCTGCAGCTTATGCTTCAGCGGTTGCTGCTGAGATGTTAGCTGAAACGCCAACTTCTCTCCAGGTATACGTTTCGGACAACTTATACAAAAATTCAATGGGTGTGTTTGTTCCAGGGACAGGGAAGGTTGGTCTGGCAATTGCGGCCGCATCTGGAGCTGTCGCTGGTAATGCAAGTGCAGGATTAGAAGTACTTGCAGCTATCACGTCGGCACAAGTTGAAACTGCTCAAGCCTTGATTGATAGTCATTCTGTTTTAGTTAACCGAACTGAGACGGATGAATTCATTTATTGCCAAGTGATTGCAAAACAAGGAGATAATGAATCTGTTGTGACTATAAGTGGCGGTCATACGTTAATTATTGAAAAGCGTTTGAATGGCGAGGTCATATTTGCACATAGCGATAATAGTCAGGGTTCTACCGCATCTGTATGCGCTGAAATGGAAATTAGTATCGCTGATATTTATGAATTCGCTACGCTTGTCGACATTGAACATATTCGCTTTATATTACAAGCGAAAGAGCTAAACGGAAAACTGTCAGCAGAAGGAATGATGAACCCTTACGGCTTAGAAATAGGACGTACGATGCAAAAAGGCATTGAAGACGGCATTCTTGGTAGTGGGTTGATGAATAAAATTGTTATGCTGACAGCTGCCGCATCTGATGCGCGCATGGGCGGTGCAACATTACCAGCCATGAGTAATTTTGGTAGTGGTAATCAGGGTATTGCAGCAACGATACCTGTATCGATAGCCGCTGAGCATTATAATTCTACTGATGAAGAGCTTGCTCGCGCGTTGATCATGAGTCACCTTGGTGCTATCTACATTAAATCGCATTACCCACCGTTGTCGGCTTTTTGTGGTAATACGGTGACGAGCGCAGCGGCTGCGATGGCGATGGTGTTCTTAGCTAAAGGCACGTTTGAGCAATCATGTTATGCGATCCAAAATGTACTTAGTGATAGCGCAGGTATGGTGTGTGACGGCGCCAAAGCATCATGTGCGATGAAAGTCAGCACATCTTCTGGTGCATCAGTAAGAGCAACATTAATGGCACTTAATAATCATCAAGTATCGCAGCAAGGTATTGTTGCAGCCGATGTGGAGCAAACAATTAAGAATGTAGGGAAAATGGTTAGTCAGGGTATGTGTGCCACAGACTCAACCATTATCGACATTATGTCTGCCTAATGTCGATTATCTAAAGTTTTGACTAGAAATAGTAGCTAGAGTAATACTGAGCTTGCTGTGTTGCAGTATTACTCCTTGCTATTTCGCCCTGACAATGAACACAACCTTAATTGTTGTGTTCATTGTTTTCCCACCTCATTTACTTCGAAATACCTGTTTTTGTAAAAATTACTTTTCATTCGAATTGAATTAGCTGATAATCTCGCGCGTTCACCTAGTGAAACGCTAACAGTTCGCTGTTATTTAACCTTAACCCGGCCAATTAATAATTGTCAGCTCAGATCTTTCCACTTTTCTGCTGAGTGACGTTGTTTGTTGATTGACCCGTCATCTTCTATTTATATCGATCAATTGCGTGTTAGGACGCAGTAAGTATAAATAACCGTTTACGGCGCAAGGTGTACGAAATTAAAAGTGGGTGCTTAAAAATGACGACCCCAACGAGTTCAGCGACGACTTCTGTATCTACGTCGGTAGCTTCACCATCTGCGTTCTCTGCTTTGATGGAAAAAATATTCAAACTTAATGCCCATAATACCAATATCAAAACTGTAATTGGTTGCCCACCTGTAACAAGCTACGTTGAGAGTAATGCGGGTATTGGCGAAGGTGGTCGCACTGGTTTAATGGCTGTAGTTGTGTGGTTATTATTCCTCGCATCGATGTTCTTCGCGCCAATAGCACAAATCGTACCGAGTTACGCCACGGCTGGTGCATTAATTTATGTAGCATTCTTAATGGTTGGCAGCTTACGTCAAGTACACTGGGATGAATTTACTGATTATGTACCTGCCGCGATTACAGCAGTGATGATGCCACTAACCTACTCCATTGCTGATGGTATTATCTTAGGTTTCTTATCTTATGCCGTACCTAAACATGCGACAGGCCGTTCTGCAGACGTATCTACAGGTATGAATGCAATCATCAGTGTCTCAGGATGTTGTGATGATATAATCGCAATCCGCTATTGCTCCAGCACCCTCAAGTGTTACACTTTTATTTCGTAATCTATCGATGAAATAACGGATAAAAATGTCTGAAAAACCGATGAACTGCAATTGTGATTCTGATACACCAGAGCTCAATGTCGAACAAGTCCAAACTTTGGCACACCTGTTTCATTTGTTAGGTGATGAAGGCCGAATCAAACTTGTTTTAGCTTGTCTTAAAGGTCCGGTGCCTGTATCTGAATTGTCAGAAGCCACGGGAATGTCACAGTCTTTAACCAGCCACCATTTACGTCATCTGCGTGAAGCGCGAATTTTACGTGCAAATCGCCAAGGCAAACAGATGCTCTATCAACTCGATGATGATCATATCCGCCATGTGATACATGATCTTGCATCTCACGTCATCGAACACAAGTAACTATTTTTCTATTTTATTGATTAAGGCCATCAAATGAGATCTGTATTTCTTACGTTTCTAGAAACTTTGGGCAACGCTGATAAAGCCCACGATACTGATCACATTGAACGCGTAGTTGCAACTGCAACGCAGTTAGCCAGAGAAGAGGGTGCTAATATGGCCATTTTACTGCCAGCTGCTTGGTTGCATGATTGCGTAGCTGTTGCCAAAGATCATCCTCAGCGAAAGCAAGCATCCTTACTTGCTGCAGACCGAGCTATCGAGTTTCTCTCTGAAATTGACTATCCAAATGAACACTATAACGATATCCATCATGCGATTGTTGCCCATAGCTTTAGTGCTAATGTAACGCCAACAACTTTGGAGGCGAAAATATTGCAAGATGCAGATCGTATGGATGCACTTGGTGCCATTGGGATAGCGCGTTGTATCTTGGTTGGCGGTAAGCTAGATAGGCAGCTTTACAATGTCATTGACCCTTTATGCAAGCAGCGAGAACCCAATGATGATGTATTTACCATCGATCACTTTTTCACTAAATTGCTCACGTTAGGCGAAACGATGCAAACTCAAGCTGCGAAAGCTGAAGCGCAGCGACGCAGCGACTATATGCGTGGTTTCTTAATGCAGTTAAATTCTGAAGTGATGAGCGAATAGCTCACAGTAAAATTTTTATGAAGGGAAGGCTTTAGTTAGCTTTCCCTTTTTTGTTTCTGTTGATTTGATTACATCGTTTTTATAAAACTTACTTGAATAAAATTTCATATGAATATATATTTATATATTTAATCACATTCTTAATGGGGCAAATGATGACAAAAACAATAGAAGCAGTTAGCACTGAAGCTAAAAAAAATAGCCAGTGCAGCCATAAAACCGCACCACCTTCAGCAATTAAACACAGTCATAACGGCTGTTGTAGTAGCGACCATAGTGAAACGCATGTGCACGAGCATAAACATGTCGATGAGCATGCAACGACGGAAAAAGCTGGCTGTTGCTCTGGACATGAAACGAGTAGTTCAGAAGAAGATAGTGCAGACGATGAGGAATCAGATTCCAGTCATAATAACCAACGCCTATCTTGGTTTATTAGCGGAATGGACTGCCCTAGTTGCGCTAAAAAAATTGAGACCGCAGTACAAAGTGTCAATGCTGATATAAACTGCCGCGTTGCTTTCGCGACAGAAAAACTACTGGTTGATATAGATAAAGTTAACCATGTTGCGGAAGAAATCCGTAACGCCGTTGAAGCCGCAGTAGCAAAAGCTGGCTTTACTCTACAAGCGACTAACGCTGTACCCGTTGCAGTACAAGATGACTCATTACTTGAGCAGGTCTGTCAGCATTGGCATGCCTTGATCTTAATTTCCAGCATTGTTATCGCAGCTGTCATTGGTCAGTTTGATATCGGTTCTACAATACTCGCGCCACTCAATATTTCCACTAGCCAAGCTCTATTTACTTTTGCCAGTATTTTCGGTGTTATCCCTGTTGCATTGCGAGCAATGAAACTCGCTCGTTCAGGAACGCCTTTTGCGATTGAGACATTGATGTCTGTTGCTACTATAGGAGCACTGATTTTAGGTGAAACGGCTGAGTCGGCGATGGTGCTTGTTCTGTTTATGGTCGGAGAGAAACTTGAATCTTTCGCTGCAGGTAAAGCGCGTAAAGGCGTGAAATCACTGATGTCGTTAGTACCCACCGAAACCACCAAAGTTGTTGATGGTGAAAAGGTTATCGTGGCTGTTAGCGAATTACAGCCGGGTGATATGATTATCATTAAACCGGGTGACCGATTACCTGCTGATGCGACCTTGCTTGACGCTGGTATTAGCTTTGACGAAAGCGCTATTACTGGTGAGTCAGTGCCCATTGAGCACAATCAAGATGACTTAGTATTAGCTGGTAGTTTGGTGGTTAACCGTTTAGCTAAACTGAAAGTTGTTTCTGAATCCGGTAATAATGCCATCGATCGTATTTTACATCTGATTGAAGAAGCTGAAGATAATAAAGCCCCTATTGAGCGCTTTCTAGATCGTTTCAGTCGTTGGTATACACCTGCAATGATGGTGTTGGCAGCGTTAGTTATTATCTTGCCGCCGTTGTTATTTGCTGGTGATTGGAATGAATGGATCTATAAAGGTCTAGCATTGCTGTTAATTGCTTGTCCTTGTGCGCTGGTTATCTCGACACCTGCAGCTGTGACATCGGCACTTTCTGCAGCTAGCCGTCAAGGCGTGTTAATTAAAGGTGGTGCAGCACTCGAACAGCTCGGTAATATTCAACAGATTGCGTTTGATAAAACTGGCACGTTAACTCAAGGTTTGCCAGAAGTAACAAGCGTTGTGGCGTTTGAACGGTCAGAAAAAGATGTTTTACAGCTGGCTGCGAGTATCGAACAAACTTCAAATCATCCATTAGCCAAAGCGATATTAGCAGCTGCGCAAACGCAGTCTATTGACTTATTAGTTGTCGAAAATGATAAGACCTTAGCGGGATTAGGTGTTCAAGGGCAATTAGATATTGCAGGTGAAAGCCAGTTAGTTAAGTTGCTTGCCCCGCATCATATGCAAGAGTTACTGGCTAACTTACCTGCTATTAAAGCCACAATCGCTGAATTAGAAAACCAAGGTAATACTACTATTTTGGTCACCCTTGGAGAGCAAATTGTTGGACTCGTTGCGCTAGCAGATAGTGTGCGTGAAGATGCGCGACAAGCGATTACAGCCTTAACGGCACTATCTGTTGATACTGTTATGCTAACTGGGGATAACCAGCGTACCGCCAGTGTGATAGCTGCTAGACTAGGCATGCAGCACCGAGCTGAGTTATTACCAGAAGATAAATCACGTATTGTTGTAGAGCTTAATCAAGATAAAGAAACCGCTATGGTTGGTGATGGTATTAATGATGCGCCAGCAATGAAAAGTGCTCAGATTGGTATTGCCATGGGCGGTGGTACAGATGTTGCGCTGGAAGTTGCAGATGTTGCTTTAATGCATAATCGCTTAATGGCACTGCCGGGTATGATTGGTTTAGGTAAAGCTACGTTAGCTAATATTAAGCAAAATATTATGTTAGCAGTAGGTTTAAAAGGTTTGTTCTTAGTCACTACCTTATTAGGTATCACAGGTCTTTGGGTGGCTATTCTTGCAGATACTGGTGCGACGGCATTGGTAACTGCTAATGCATTACGTTTATTACGCTTTAACAATGACAAGATATAAATTGCATTGTAATAAAGAGAGATTATTTAAGTAAAATAAAAGCGCCATTGGCAACATAGTCAATGGCGCTTTTTTATAACCAATTTATAATCGAAGTAGACCAACATTTACTGATTAATGGTTAAACTTACTCTTATATAAGTCTTCATCTGCTTGTTTAAACAGGCTTTCGATTGTTTCACCAGAACGCCACATCGCAGAACCGATTGCAGAAGAAACCCCAAACTCACCGAGTAAGCTGTCTTTTGCTATCTCAGCGTGGATGCGTCTAATCACAGTGGCTGTGGATTGCTCTGATGCGGGTTGTAGGATTAGTGCAAACTCATCGCCGCCTAATCTGAAAGCCACATCACTGCTGCGAATGCTACGTTGTAAAACATGAGCAAAACGCTGTAATACCTTGTCTCCAAATTGATGGCCGTAGGTATCGTTAATACGCTTGAAGTTATTTAAATCCGTTAATAACAGCGCCATGTTAGATTTATGACGCTGGCATAAGCTGTATGAACGTTGAATGTTTTCATCAAAACTAGCGCGGTTATCTAGACCCGTTAAATGGTCTTTTAGGATGCGCTGCTGCATACCTTGAAATTTTAATGCGTGCATTAAATTGGCTAAAAGCAGCTGATGTAGCTCTTTAATGATTGCCAGCTCACTGATCTTTAACGGTTCATCAGAACTATAAAGAAAACAACCTAACTCTTGGTTGTTGATGGCTAGATTAAAGTTTTGCTGAAAAAGTGGCGTAGAATCTTCTTTTAACGCAATATTATTATTTGCAGAAGAAAATATTAAACCACTAAAACGGATGTATTGTGCCGCAATAGCGGCAAAATTTTGTAATAAATCCGAGATATCTAAAGAAGTCTGTAACGTCTCTAAAATAATAATTGTTTGACTCTGAGTCAGCTTTCTTTGTTTTTTTGGTGCAATAAAGCCATAATTTGTAAGTACTTTAGGGCTTTTTAACATGCTTATATTGGTCATGCTTACATACCTGTCAATATTTCGGCTGTGTGTGCTATGGCTTATATAAAGCAATAAGTACACCAAGTTCACTATTTATATCTACTTTTTTATCAAAATTTGCCGCTAAAATATCTACAGAGATAATTATTGAGTAAGTGACTATTAACCGTGTATAAATGGTTTAGCTGAGGTGATATATGCTAACTAAAGATTTACCGTCGGATTTTTATTTTGTTCTCTGATGTTATCATTTTACTGTCATTTGCTGTTGTTTCGGTGGCGATATTCCAACGTCTACAGATCCCGCCTGTCTTAGCGTATCTTCTCGCTGGTGTTTTAGCTGGCCCCTTCGGTTTCGCCCTTATTGTCGAACAGCAAGATGTCGAGTTATTGGCAGAGCTGGGTATCGTCTTTCTCATGTTTTCATTAGGTTTAGAGTTTTCATTACCTCGATTGTGGGCAATGCGCCATCTGGTGATTGGCTTAGGTGGCGGACAGGTGTTATTTGTCGGTAGTGCCTTTTTTGTGTTGGCGTTAGTTAATGGTTTGGATTTATACCGTGGTTTTATTATCGCTTCAGCTTTGCTTATGTCATCGACGGCGATTGTTATTAAACAGTTATCTGAAGCTAAATTATTGACGACTCGCATATCGCAATTAAGTATCAGTGTATTGTTATTCCAAGATGTTGCTGTAGTGGCGTTTTTGATCATGATACCTCTGCTCGCTCAGGCTGGTGGTGATCTCAGTATATTTGCCGAACATATCGGTTGGGCCATGATAAAAGGTGTCTTTGCGGTCGCCTTGATCCTTTCTATTGGCCGATGGGTTTTGCCGACGTTATTCCAGCAGGTTGCTTTAAGTAAATCTGATGAACTATTTGTTATGTCGACTTTATTGGTGGCATTGCTTGCTGGAGCTCTGACTCATTGGCTGGGTTTATCTATGGCGTTAGGTGCTTTTTTGATTGGTATGATGCTGGGGGAAGGTCCATATCGACACCAGCTGGAAGCCGATATTCGACCTTTTCGTGATGTGCTCATGGGGTTGTTTTTTATTACCATCGGCATGCAGTTTGATGCTGTGACTGTGTTATTCAATTGGCCAGCTTTGCTGTTGATATTAGTGGCCATGATGTTAGTGAAAATCTTATTGGTCTTTGTTCTGGGTAAGCTATTGCGCGAACGTAGCTCAGACTCTTTAGCGACTGGATTGATCTTATCGCAGATGGGCGAATTTGGTTTTGTGATCTTAGCGTTGGCGGGTCACTGGCAATTACTCGCTATAGAGCAGATCTCGTTACTGATCGGGGTGGGTGTACTGAGCATGGCGCTAACGCCTTGGTTAATTCAGCATCATAGCGTCATTGTTAGGCGGTTTTTGTGGCTGAAAGATCACTCTAGCCGTTCCAAATTAAGCCCTCCTTTACCTGGACAATATACTGATCACGTTATTGTATGTGGTTATGGCCGTAGCGGGCAGACGATTGCGCGTTTCTTAAAGATCGAAGGGATTGCTTATGTAGTTATTGATCGCGATCCGGTAAATGTGCAAGAGGCTCTTGATGGCGGTGAGAAAATCGAGTTTGGTGATGCAACTCGTAAAGAAATATTGATGATGTTGGGAGTCGATAAAGCTAAATCAGTGATTATTACTTTCAAAGACACTGATAAAGCGATCTCTTTACTGCAAGCCGTTCGGCAATTATCGAAAACCAAGGTACTAGTGAGAACGACGGACGATTCTAATATGCAACGTTTGCAAGATGCGGGAGCCAGTGACGTGGTACCCGAATCCTTGGAAGGTAGCTTGATGATTGTTTCTCATGTGTTGGCGATATCTGGTGTGCCGATTAAGCGAATTTTAGCCAGATTACAGCGTGAGCGACAAAGCCGATATACTCATTTACACGGTTTTTATTTTGGTAACTTTGATGAATCCGAAGTGGTGAATCATACCGAGTATGGATTAGAAAGGTTGCATCCGGTGCGTTTAGAATCAGGTGCATACGCCATAGGGAAAAGTATTCGCGAACTGGCATTAAAGCAGATAAGTTACCAAGCTGTGCACAGGAAAAATATCGAATTAACTGTTATTGATGATGATTTTGTATTTCAACTCGAAGATGTGGTGCTGTTATGTGGCCCTTCATATTTTGTTAAAAGGGCGGAACACTGTTTAGTCAACGGCTGGGTCTAAGAAATGCCTGTTGAATATAAAGCTATAGCTATGACGCTAAAAATTCACGAATGGCTTGTTCTTGCCTTAGCACATCTTGATAACCCAGTTCAATCAATTCTTGAGTGTAATTCTTTTCAAACATCAGATAAGAGGTAATGGATGAATGACTGTGTTCATTAACTCCGATAACTCTGAGCATGCTGCGGATCGTGATCGGTAGATCATAGAAATATTTATCAGCAATCGCGTTAATATCATGATCGTTTGACAAGCGAAATAAGTTGATGTTCTTCATATTTAGCTGGGTTTGTAAATCAGGTGGCGTGATTTTTAGTGTTTCATTAATTCGGCTGAGTCGTTCGATATCAGCATTTAAGGTATCAGTAAAAATAGTATCTAATAAATGGCCTGCAATATCGGCGCCGGATGGTGTTTGACGACAAGCTTGCGGGGTATTGACCACTGGCTGTTCAACACCAATGACGAATAATTTCTCTGCGCCTAGATGTATTGCCGGACTCAGCGGAGATAACTGGTGTACTGAGCCATCGCCGTAATAATCTTGGCCAATTTGACTGCAGGGGAATACTAGCGGAATAGCTGATGATGCTAATAAGTGATGACAATTTAGTACTGCGCGTTTACCACTGCGGCGGGCGCGTTGCCAGTCTTCAATGTGGGATTCTGCTTGAAAGAAGCTAATGGAATCACCGCTAGTGTAATCGGACGCAGTAACTGAAATGGCATCAAGGTAACCGCGATGAATATTCAGATCAATGCGGCTCATATCGAGATAGCGTTCGAGTAAGTGTTGTAAAGGGCGGTTATTAAACAGTGAAATTGGTTGCCTATCGACATGAGGCGACTTAAATTTGTCGCTGAATAAGTGTGCTAAATGGGAAGATATTTCTTTAAATTCACATTGGAATACATGCTCAGCATGAAAGTTTTTCCAAATGTATTCTAGCTTCTTAACACCAAGGCGAAAACAACTCGCATAACATGCAATAGCACAGCTATTGATTGCGCCTGCTGATGTCCCCGTGATTATTTTAAATGGCGCTCCATGGTTACGCGGATAAAACTCGGAAATAGCTTTTAATGCTCCCACTTGATATGCCGCACGCGCGCCACCACCAGTAAGAAGTAATCCGTGTTTTGCATTCGCCATTTATCACCATATCCATGTGTTTCAGTATCCATTATTATTGTTAAATAATATCGTTTCTGCAAAATTAAAACTGTTGCGGATCTGACATTTATATCGATAAGTCGTTGGAATTGTGAACGTCGGATGACTTGGAAGTTACTTTTTAGAAACTGCTTTCAATATTTATTTTTACTCTATGAGGGTTAGTGGCTTAGTCGTGAAGTTATGCGCGATACTAGTGATAGGATCTACAAATTGTATTTGATGGGCAAGTAGTTGCAATGGTTTATCAAAGTCATCTTCACTTTTATTTAATAGTGTAGGGTAGAGTCGATCATTTAATATTGGCATGCCTAGGCTAAACATATGCAAACGTAACTGATGGGTTTTTCCTGTGATAGGCGATAACTTGAATAAACCAAACTCACCTTGCACTTCAAGCAATTCAATTTCTGAATGGCTGTTTGCTTCACCGTCGATAATCTTCATCATGAAACTTGGTTTACTGGTTACAATTCTGTTTTTGACTGTCCAGCGTTTTGGCGATTCGAGTTTGCCGTGATTAAATTGCTTAATTAATGTCGGTGTTAAGCGAGCTATGGCTTGATAATGTTTAGTGATATTGCCGGTTTTAAATAGCTCGTGATATTGATGGCGATGTTCAGGCTGTTTGGGTAATAACATCAGGCCAGCTGTCGCGCGATCAAGACGATGGGCTGTTACAAGGGTGTCTATTTGGGTTTTATTTCTTAGGCGATTGATAAGGCATTCATGAATAAATTGACCTGTGGGGCTCACGGCTAAGAAGTGTGGTTTGTGCGCCACGATAATATGCTCATCTTGGTAGATTATTTTTTCGGTGAAAGGGATCTTCTTTTCAGCTTTCACTTCACGATAATAATATACTCGCGCTCTAGGTACAAATGCACAGTTGAGTGTAATTAGCGTGCCATCGAGCCAGTGCACCTTGCCATCTTCAATTCGCTGTTGCCAAACTTGCGCATCGATTTGTTTAAAATGATCGATAAGAAAGCTAAATACCGTAGGTTTATCGATCACCTTTTCTGGTAATACGATATGGGAAGCTTGGCTAGCAATTGCATGGGACATCAGTTTTTCCGTTCTATAAATTGACTCATCCGCGCAGCGAACAAATATATTTGTATGAAAACTTGGTAATAAAAAACCAGACACTCGGCCTGGCTTGTATACATTACTTTTGTATGTTGTTATTACTTAAGAAAGTAGAGCTTAAGCAAGTAATGATTTAACGTGCGCGACGATGTCAGTCAGTGCAATTTCAGTCTTATCACCAGTTGTACGTAGTTTGTGGTCAACTAGACCATTCTTCAGACTACGATCGCCAATGATGATATTGTGTGGGATACCGATAAGTTCAGAATCCGCAAACATTACACCTGGACGCTCTTTACGATCATCGAACAATACTTCGATACCAGCAGCTTGAAGGTCAGCGTAGATTTTTTCTGCTGCTTCTTTTACTTCTGCTGATTTGTGCATATTCATTGGGATGATAGATACTTGGAAAGGTGCGAGTGCAGTAGGCCAAGTAATGCCGTGTTCGTCATGGTTTTGCTCGATTGCTGATGCAACTACACGAGAAATACCAATACCGTAACAACCCATTTCAAGGATAACGTTTTTACCGTTAGGCCCTAAAACGCCACAATTCATTGCTTTTGAATAGACATTGCCTAGTTGGAAAATATGACCAACCTCGATACCACGTTTAAGCATGATTTGACCTTGGCCACATGGGCTCGGATCGCCTTCAACGACATTGCGTAGATCTTCAACTTGACCAAGCTCTGCGTCACGACCCCAATTGATACCGAAGTAGTGTTTGTCATCGATGTTCGCGCCCGCGCCAAAGTCGCTCATTACCGCAACAGTACGGTCAACTATAAACGGCAGTGTTAGACTAACCGGACCCAGTGAACCAGGACCTGCATTGATAAGCGCGCGAATTTCTTCTTCTGTAGCCATTTCTAGCGGCGCAGCAACTTGTGGTAGGTTTTCAGCTTTAACTTCGTTTAGCTCGTGGTCGCCACGGATGATAAGCGCGATAATATCGGCTTCTACTTCGTCAGATGCTTTAACAAATAGCGTCTTAACTGTTTTCTCGATTGGCAGATCAAATTGTTCTACAAGCTCGGCAATTGTTTTCGCGTTTGGCGTATCAACAAGCGTCATCTCTTGTGTTGCAACATCGGCTGCGCTCGTTGGTGCTAATGCTTCCGCTTTTTCGATGTTAGCTGCGTAATCAGATTCAGTAGAGAATGCGATCAAGTCTTCACCGCTTTCTGCAAGTACGTGGAACTCTTGTGAGCCAGTACCACCAATTGCACCTGAGTCGGCCAATACTGGGCGATACTCAAGACCCATGCGGTCGAAGGCTTTGCAGTATGCGTCATACATTGCTTGGTAAGATTTCTCTAGACCTGCTTTATCAATATCAAAGCTATACGCATCCATCATGCAGAATTCACGTGCACGCATTACGCCGAAACGTGGACGACGTTCATCACGGAATTTAGTTTGGATCTGGTAAAGGTTCAGTGGCAGCTGCTTGTAAGAGCTCACTTCGCTACGCACGTGACTTGTGATCACTTCTTCCGCTGTCGGGCTAAGTACAAACGGGCGTGTGTGACGATCAGTAAAGCGAAGTAGTTCAGAACCCATTTTTTCGCTGCGGCCTGTTTCTTCCCATAGCTCAAATGGTTGAACAACGGGCATTAGGGTTTCAACAGCACTTGCTTTGTCCATCTCTTCACGTACGATGTTTTCTACTTTGCGTAAAACTCGTAAGCCTGTCGGTAACCAAGTGTATAGACCTGATGCAAGACGACGAACCATACCTGCACGAAGCATTAGCTGGTGGCTAATTACTTCTGCGTCATTTGGAGTTTCTTTCA
>Ga0209395_1005266_pt1 | contig 14657 bp, 11 predicted proteins | sample GOMGulsemesocosm_3_FD_184635 | JGI IMG/M metagenome (GOLD analysis project Ga0209395, IMG submission 184635) | Methane-oxidizing microbial communities from mesocosms in the Gulf of Mexico - GOM9D Gulf of Mexico (SPAdes) (version 2) | ecosystem: Environmental > Aquatic > Marine > Cold seeps... | reverse complement strand
TAATAAGTATTAATGGTGCCGACTGCCGGAATCGAACTGGCGACCTACTGATTACAAGTCAGTTGCTCTACCAACTGAGCTAAGTCGGCACTACATTAAGTGGTGCGAATTCTAGTGTAATGTTTTGAACCTTGCAATAGCTAATTTCAAATATTTCGTACTTTTTTGCTATTTATTGTTTGTTTGTTGTTTTTTCATTCAAGCAGTGGTTATTTTAAACGCTAGACGGCTTCTTCCAAGTAAATTAACGTAAAAAATCCGACATTAGGTAATGCCGGATTTTTTATTTTTAACTACAGTTGCTCTGTAAAAAGCTGAAACTAACTTATTTATTCTATTCTTTGCATTAAATAGCTGTCCTATTATCTAATGCGATAAAGAAGTGGCTGGCATTGAACCTAATTGTCCTCCTGACATGATAGGCGTTTGTGGTTCAATTTGCGCTCTAGCTGCTGCGGCAGTCATGGCACCAACTGATTTATTTCTTGCTCTCACCATAGGTGCTGGAATAATTCGACCTTTCACTTTGGGTTGAGGTGCGAAGTTGGCCGCGGATTTACCAAAGAGACGAGTATGTATACAAGACCTAATTTCTTCCAAGGTATAATTTGCTTTTACTTTAATACGAAGGTGTGGAATTGAAGCGGCTTCTAAACTGCCGCTGACAAACCAGTCTTTCTTAATTTTATACCCTCTACCCTGTGTATCAACTAAATCAATTGCACCAAGCAACTTCATACTACTACGATCGCAAATAACAAAATCTAAGTATTTGGTTTCAGCACTTTTGGCTGCCGTTTGACTTGCCCTACTTGATACACCATTACGTATAGTCACTACATCGCTTAATCGTACGCGATTTAATACTCGGTATTTTGGACCTAAAGCTTGTTCAACTAAGTTCTGAAAGTTTTTTTCTGCTGGTGTGAAAATAGCGTTTTTACTATCAAAAGGAAATGGAAAGCTATTATCGTTTAAACGACTTGCTAACACAGCAACAATTACCACCAGGGTAATTAAGGCAAATAATATCAGTTCCATATACTTCTCCTATAATACCTTTCGTATTTGTTTAATGCTAAGCACTAGGTTGATGCGAATGGTATAGTTCAAATTCTTGACGCTTTATCTATTTAAAAGAGTAAACGTACTACTTGAGTTGAATTAAGCAGAATTTGTGCCAATGATCGATATCATAAGAATATTTGTGGAAGAGAATAACTATTTATAATTGCTTGCGTTGATATACGCTGAATGGAGATTTAAGAAATAGGCACAGCATCAAAATACTGCACCTATATATAATAGAATGTAAAAGATAATTTAGGCTGGGTATTTTTCTTCTAGTGCTTTATACAACTGCTGCTGGAAATCATCAGCACTCGTATCTAGTGTAGTCACTAACTTTGCTAATACTTCATTGTCTTCTTCGCCGTGCCACTCTTTAATATAGCTACCTTCTTTATAGCCGTGATCTTGACGGAAAAAGTTTAGTGTATTTTTACCTACGTATTGTCTAAATAACTCATCCAAGTCCATATTCATTAACGACATACAATCTGCTAATGCTTTAGCGTCAAAAGCTTTGTTAGTAACCGCTGCTGAAGCTAAGTTTTCTAGTGCTATTTTAAAGTCACTTTCTGCTGTACCTTGGTGTAATTCTTTAGCAAGTTCACTAGCAATCAATTCAGCCTTGTCACCAGACATCAAACGAAGACTTAAACCAAAGTGAAAAATATCAACCAGTTCTAACTGTACTTGAGCGATGTCAATCTCTTGGTGTTTCCACCACTTCCAACCATGATGATCTAGCATCTCAGCGCATTCTACCCAAATGGCACGATACCACTCATAACCATTGTCACGCCACGTATCACTAACACGGCTGTTCATCGCATCTTGCATGACCAGCATTTGGCTAATTTGTTTCTCGGCTAAAGAGAGTGCGGTTGATAGTTTTTCGCTCATGTGTTTCTCAATTAATAAATATTAATGACTATTTTGCCGCAGCTAGCTGCTAGTGACAAGTTTTTGCTGTTTGTTTTGCATGTAAGGCGCATTTATAGGTATAGTTAGCTGCATAAAAGGAAGTTTACTCATTTGTTATGTTCATGACAAAAGAAATTAAAGTAGCAACAAGGAAGATGTATGGAGTATCTAGAGTATTTGAAAGGTAATAATTTATTACTTAGCTCCGTTATTAATTTAATTGATGACTTAATTTTTTATAAAGATAAAGACTTCAAATATATTGGTGGTAACACGGCTTTTCTCCGCTTTATTAATAAATCCCCCGAAGAGATGCTTGGAAAGGATGATTTTGAAATATTTAACCATGAGTTAGCGACTAGTTATAGGCACACTGACAAACTCATGCTGGCAAAAGATAACGTGAGAACGAACGAAGAATGGGTCAGCTACCCTGATGGCAGACAAATTTTTCTGTTAACTAAAAAAATCCCCTTTAAATATGACGACAGTAATGTCGGTATTCTTGGTATCAGCCGAGATATCACCACTTTAAAAGAAGCTAATCAACGATTAAAAGCACAAACCTTACTTGATGAACTCACCGGAATTAAAAATAGAAAAGCCTACAACCTCAAAATAAAATCATTGCTCGCTGTATTTAAACGTTATCAAACGCCCTTTTCTATCATCAGTATCGATATAGACGATTTTAAAAACATTAACGACAGTTATGGACATGATATAGGCGATAAAGTATTGCAAAAATTTAGTGACCTTATTGAAGTTAATATCAGACAAACGGACCACTTATTTAGGATAGGTGGTGAAGAGTTCGTTATATTATCTGAAGCTAGAAAAAAATCAGAGGTGATTTTATTAGCTGAAAAAATGCGCTCTATAGTAGCAAATGAGATATTAATCTTAGACATTAATGTCACCATCAGTTTGGGTATCAGTGAAGTAAAAACAGGTGATAATGAGAACACTATTGCAAAAAGAGTAGACACCTTACTTTATAAGTCCAAGTCTTGTGGTAAGAATATAGCTACTCATTGCCCCCAAGAGTAAGGTGTTAATCAGTACACCTTTAAAACATTTATCAAATATGCTTTAACTAAATAATTTTTTTCTGACCATGGCACGATATGCGGTAGGTGTTAAACTTAGATCTTGCTTGAATAAGCGTGTTAAGTGTCCTTGGTCTTGATAACCTACCTGATCAGCTATTTCCTGAATCGTTAAATTACTAGAGGCCAATAATTCCTTTGCCGTCTCTATTCTCAATTGCTGCCAGTACTGCGTTGCTCTAACGCCCGTAGCCGCTTTAAAACGACGAGTAAATGAACGTTGGCTCAAACCAAATAGCTTAGCAATTTCAGTCAGGGTTAATTCTGTATTTAAATGGGTACGTAACCAAAATTGAATTTCGGCAATTAATTCATCAGCGTGCCTATCTCCCGAGCCTTCTAAATAACGCTGTTCCTCGTAGGGTTTCCGTATTTCATGGGAAAAATTACGTTCTACATTTTGTGCTGCAGCTTTACCATAATGCTGAGCAATTAAATGAACAATGATGTCAGCCAAGGCATTCAGGCTAGCAGCGCAATATATCCGTTCTGACTGAGTAATAAAAAAATCAGGCTTTAAATCCACTTGTGGGTAATCTCTTTGGAATTGGTCTACATAATGCCAATGTGTTGTGGCTGAATGGTTATCTAACAAACCTGACTCTGCCAAAAAACACACTCCTGTACCCACGCCAATGATGGTACTACCTTGCTGCCAGCAGTGCTTTAACCAAGCAACAAGTTTTTGATGGCTTTTCAATACCGGGCGAGGATTACGCCATAAACTAGGCACAATAATAATATCAGGAGGAATAGAATCTACAGACAATTTATTATCGAGGGTAATATCAGCAAGTAAAGTAATACCGGCACGTGATTTTATTTGCACAGACGACTCACTCAAAAATTGTGCCTTCAACTTTAAAGCTGATTTATCGTAACGCCTAGCAAATGCCTCTCCAGCAAGTAACATCTCTACTGGTAAAGTCAGTCCCGTGGCCAAAACATGGGGATAAATCAATAAATTTACGGTTAACCTGTTTGTAAAGTTATCTGCTTTAATTCGCTTATTTGGCATTACAATCTCCTCCCCCTTAACCTTTGGCCATTATTACATAAAATAAGGCCATAATGACTTATTATTATTTTAAGGAGTCATTAGAATAGACTGTATCTAATGCATTATTAACATTTTGCATGTATTCAAATTTTTTAAGTGGGTTATTACATGACACGTTTACCATTAATTATTGGCATGGGCGGTATCAATGCCGCAGGTCGCACATCGTTTCATCAGGGCTTTCGCCGTATAGTAATCGACAAATTAAATGCTCAAGCACGCGAAGAAACTTTTGTCGGTTTAGCCAGCTTAATGAAAATTGTCACCGCTCAAGACGGCACTTTAGTTGATACTGAGGGTAATACTGTTGAACCTGCTGAAGTTGAGAGTAAATTTGGTCAACAGATTCTAGCGGGTACCTTAATCCGTAAAATTGAGAAAAATCACTTTGATCCTGATGCTACTCATTGGCATCAGAAAATGAACATTAGCCCTACCGATAAACATATTACCTTTGAATTACGTGCTAAAGAATTACCCCAGCCAGTACCAAGTTCATGGACAGTTACCGACTTAGGTGACAAAAGAGTTTCTGTTGAAATCCCCGAGCAATTAACCATTACTCATGACTCATATCGTGACAACCCGATTAAAGCGGCAGGACAATTCCCAACTGGATTTGAACCAGCTAAACTTTACAACAGTCGTTACCAGCCACGTGGACTGCAAGCAACTATCTTTGCTGCGACCGATGCCATTCGTTCAACAGGCCTTGAGTGGGATGCCATTTTAGACAAAATTAGTCCTGATGAAGTGGGTACATATTCAGCGTCAATTGCTGGACAGATGAATGACGAAGGTTTGGGTGGATTAGTTAAAAGTCGTTTAACGGGCTCCCGTGTTAGTACAAAGCAATTAGCCTTAGGGTTAAATAGCATGTCTACTGATTTCATTAACGCCTATGTTACCGGTAATGTCGGTACCACATTTACCACTTCAGGTGCCTGTGCAACATTTTTATATAATTTACGCGCAGCGGTACATGACATAGAAGCAGGTCGTACTCGCGTTGCGCTAGTTGGCAGTAGTGAGGCGGCTATCACACCTGAAATGATTGAAGGTTTTGGCAATATGAGTGCCTTAGCCAATGAAGAAGGCTTGAAGCGACTTGATGGAACCGATACTGCCGATCACCGCCGCACAAGTCGTCCGTTTGGTAAAAACTGTGGTTTTACTATGGGTGAAGGCGCACAGTTCATTGTATTAATGGATGATGCGCTTGCATTAGAGATGGGCGCTAAAGTACTCGGCTCTGTTGCCGATGTATTTATTAATGCTGACGGTTATAAAAAGTCGATTACTGCACCAGGCCCTGGTAACTATATTACTATGGCTAAATCTGTTGCTTTGGCTGAACAAGTTCTTGGAAAAGAAGCTCTACAAGAGCGTAGCTTTATTTTGGCACATGGCTCAAGTACACCGCAAAACCGCGTTACTGAATCGTTAATTTATCACAAAGTGGCTGAATGTTTTAACATCGAAAACTGGCCTATAGCAGCACCTAAAGCTTATGTAGGTCATTCTCTTGGCGCTGCTAGTGGCGATCAAATGGCCATGGCATTAGGCATTTTCAGTGATAATATTATGCCAGGTATTACTACAATTGATGAAGTTGCTGAAGATGTTCATAACGAACACCTTAATATTGCTACTGAACATTGGCAGTGTCCTGATATGGATATCGCTTTTATCAACTCGAAAGGTTTTGGTGGTAATAACGCAACAGCTACCGTATTTTCTCCCAAAGTAAGCTTAGCGATGATGCAGAAACGTTATGGCACAACGGCAATTGAAGCTTACCAAACAAAGTTGGCTGAAGTAGAAAAAGCCCAACAAGTTTATCGTGATAATGCTAATAATGGTCAATTTGATTTAATTTATAAATTTGGAGAGGGCCTTATCAATGAAGCAGACATTAAGTTAACCAACGATAGCCTGACGTTCGCCGAGTTTAAAAATAGCATTAACCTACCAAGTAACAATCCATTTGGCGATATGGTGTAATCGTATTTATCACAACGATTAGCACTCAAGGTAAAACTTGCCAACTTGGTAAGTTTTACCTTATGCGTAAATTCAATACTGAGCCATGCTCCTCTCTCAATAACTTCATCAAGTCAAGAAAGGTTACTATATGACTCAGTTACGCATCATCCTCATTACTTTTCTATCGCTATTAGCCTTTGCAGCTAATTCACTGATAACACGATTTGCTTTAGAAGAGACCTCAATCGATGAAACAAGTTTCATTTTGTTAAGGCTTGTCTCTGGTGCACTATTCTTGTGGTTATATTTACGCTTCAAAAGTAATAACAAAGCATATAAAGCTGGAACATGGTTAGCTGCGCTCGCTTTGTTTATTTATGCGGTGAGTTTTACCTATGGTTATGGATTGATTGCTGCGGGTACGGGTGCTTTATTGCTCTTTGGATCGGTACAAATTACCATGACAATTGCAGCCTACCGCACCGGTGAACGACTTAATGCTATACAGTTAATTGGATTTCTTCTTGCGCTTTGTGGGCTAGCAATATTGATGTTGCCTGGTATAACGGCACCTTCCTTTATCGGCGCAATTTTAATGTGTATTTCAGGAGTTGCGTGGAGTATTTATACTTTAGAAGGAAGAGGTGCAAAAAACCCCGAAGCAAGCACTGCTGGAAACTTTATAAAAGCGGCACCTATGGCAATCATATTATGGTTTAGCGTTTATCTATCTACAAACGATACCATCAATTTAGCCACTAATGGTATTATCTATGCTCTTATTTCTGGCATTGTGACCTCTGCGATTGGGTATATTATTTGGTATAGTGTTCTACCTGAACTCAAAGCAACACAAGCCGCCATTGTGCAATTAAGTGTGCCCCTTTTGGTAACAATAACTGGCGTAATACTACTTAATGAGTCTATTTCATTACGTATAATACTCGCTTGCATTGCAATATTAAGTGGAACTATTTTAGTACTGACTTTTAAACACAAATCATAACGGCTTCTTTATCATTTGATAAGTTTCCTCTAGTACCCCCTCTCACAAAGCGCCATCTACTCACTGAAACAAAATACACTCAAAATACTGTACTTTATTTCGATAAATCACTGTAAATAGCATTATATTCAAAAAAAGAATAAGCTAATAGCATTATATTCTTAACATTTTATCCAGACTGAATATTTTTCATACACTCGACCACAGCAAGCACTATTGCTGCATTTCTGTTAAAAACAAGTAATTATTCCCGTTTATTTTTATTGGCCAGACATACTTCGCAATCATTTATTTGTAGATAATATACAATATAACGTATATAAGTGTAACCGTACTTTCGTGTTGTTCGCTTAACAAACACCAGCTACTGACAAGTAAAAAGTACAAGGAACAGTCAGCTTACGGAATGAAATATAAAACTATAAAAATATAAAATGAAACAACAACAGGTATAACAAAAATGATTACATCAAGTTTAAATGCACGAAAATCTCTTGCCGCAATAGCCGTAGGTACTGCACTAATGCTATCAGCTCCTAGCGCTTTGGCAGCTGATACAGGTACGGTTAAAGGTCATATCATCAGTAATGCAGGTGCTGTTATTAGCAATGCAACGATTACACTAAAGCATAAAACGAAAGGCTTAGTTTTTACCGTCCAAACCAATGAAAAAGGTAACTACTCACTACGTAATGTGCCAGTAGGTGAATATAAGGTTACTATCACTAAAGATGGTTATAACGGTGCTGAAGAATCAAATGTCAGTTTAAGAATCGGTCAACCAGTTATTCTTGATAGCCAATTATTATCAAGTTCAGCAAGCTCAGAAGAAATTGAGCGCATCGCAATTACCGGCAGCAGTATCCGCCGTGTAGATTTAGCTTCTTCAACAGGTGGTGTTACTTTCAATCAAGAAGACCTTGATAGAATGCCAGTAGACAACGGCTTTGAAAATATTGCTATGCTTGCGCCAGGTACTGCCGCAGCCGGTGGTTCAAATTTCAAAGGTGCATCAAGTTTTGGTGGTTCATCTTCTGCTGAAAATGCCTATTACTTAAATGGTCTTAATATTACTAATATTAAAACTGGTTTAGGTTCTTTATCAATACCATGGGAAGCACTTGCTCAAACAGAAGTTAAAACTGGCGGCGTTAGCCCTGAATTTGGTGGTGCCTTAGGTGGTATTGTAAACGCTGTATCAAAGTCCGGTGATAATGAATTTAAATTTGGTGGTCAAGTTCGTTATGATCCATCATCTCTGCGCTCAACCCAAGATACTATTTACCTTGCTGGTGGTGAAGTGTCAGATGAAGGCGCTACTCAACAAGATAGTTTAGAATTTACTGAAGCAAGACTTTGGGCAAGTGGTGCTATAATCGACGATACATTATTTGCTTATGCTTTATATGAACCACGTAAAGAAGAGCAGACTTGGGCAGATCAAACTACAACGACTGACCGCGTAAGAGAATCAGATCGTTGGTTTGTTAAGGCTGATTGGTTTGCCACTGAAAACCATTCTTTTGGTTTTATGGCAATGAACAACAAGCGTACTTGGACCAATAAAGTTTACGCTTACGACTCAGCTAATAATCAAGTCGGCGGTAAGCTCGGCGTTGATTCACCAGGTGAAGATGGCGGTCAGTTATACAGTGTTAACTATAATGGTTACCTTACAGATAACTTCAGTGTTAATGCTGTAGTAGGTCGCGTAGTGGAAGAAGTAAAAACTATTCCAGGTTCAACTGACCCTCTAGTTTGGGACTCAAGAGATGGTTGGAATAAACTGAGTGCTGAGACTGATGCCGAAATCACAGATGAAGAATATACTCGTGACCAAATACGTGTTGATTTCAACTTAGATCTTGAAGATCATGCTATTAGCTTTGGTGTTGATTATACCAATGTTGCCGTAGATTATGTCGCTTACCCTAATGGTGAAGGTGATGCAGCTGCTTGGTGGACCGTTCGTGTAGCTGGAGAAGGTAGTATTTCTGGCGCTCCAGCAGGTGATGTTTATATTGAAGGGCGTGTTCGTAACCGCTTTACTGATTCAGATGTTAGCGCGTTAGCTTTTTATGTAAATGATTCATGGCAAGCTACTGACAACCTAGTATTAAATATGGGTTTACGTTATACGCAATCTGAAAATACCATGACCAGTGGCGAAGCGTATGTTGATTTTAGCGACCAACTTGCACCACGTTTACAAGCAATCTATGACCTAGCAGGTGATGGCACATCAAAAGTATACGCAACATACGGTCGTTATTTCCAACCAGTATCAGCAAACATGAACATTACTCAAGGTAGTTCGGCTACAGATGTTCTTGATTATTATCGTACAGATCAACTAGATGCTGATGGTTATCACCCGGTATTACTTGCCGATGGCTCACCGAGTCGTGGCACAACATACCGCGATACTTACACAAGACAAGACAGTAGCGACCTAGCAGCTGGCGGCATAGCTTCTACCACATTAAAGCCTATGTATTCAGATGAAATTACTATCGGTTACCAAAAAGAAGTATTTGATACTATGACTTTTGGTACACGTGTTATCTGGCGTGAGCTTGGTCGCGGTGTAGAAGATAGTGATATCACTTCACCACTTAATAAAAAATTAGCTCAACTTGGTTTTGCTGATGTTGGTGGTGTTTGGTTCTTACATAACCCAGGTGAAAGCTTAACCATTGAGCAAGACTTTGATGGCAATCCAGATAACGGTGTTGAAGCGGTTACGTTATCAGCAGCAGAAATGATGTTACCAAAAATGGAACGTTATTATGGTGCATGGGAATTCACTCTGGATGGTTCAATTACTGATAGTTTACGTATCAACTCTTCTTATACCTACTCTAAAAACTGGGGTAATACTGAAGGTTTGGTTAAAACAGATAACAACCAAGCTGATCCAGGTTGGACTACTTCATACGATTATGGCGATATAATGGATCACGGTTATGGTTTATTACCAAATGATCATACGCATGTATTCAAATTAAATGGTAGTTACGATATTACTGAAGATCTTATCTTCGGTTTTGTTACTAGCATCAGTTCAGGTCGCCCACAAAGCTACCTTGGCCGTCATCCATTAAATGTTGACAGTTGTACTGAAGGTAATGTTTGGGATGCCTGTGAAGGTTATTACGGCCACTCAAGCTTCTACGATGAAAATGAACAACCAGCCAAACGTGGTACACTGGGTAATTTAGACTGGGTAACTAATGTTGATTTATCACTTACCTACATGACAGAACTAATGGGTAGTGATTTATCATTTAAAGCAACTGTTTATAACGTACTTGATAGTGATGCAACAACAAACATCCTTGAAACAAGAACACATGACGATGAAAATGGTAACTTTGCTCTTAACCCTGAATACGGTCGTGTTACTGACCGTCAAACAGAGCGTTATGTATCATTTGTTGCCCGATACGAGTTTTAATAACTAACGTTTAAACATCTAATATTTAGCTTATGCTATTGATAAAAGCCGCTCATTTGAGCGGCTTTTTTATGGTTAAATTTTACTAACTTTATAGTTTCCAAAATTGAATATAAAACTCAAGCATTAAAGCTGTACATAAAACCAGTAAAAGAATTATACTCAAGCCAATGTTATTAATTACAAACGCTTGGATCTGGCTTGAAACTCTATATTGCCGAAAAACCTAGTTTAGGTCGCGCTATTGCAGCCGCACTGCCTAAGCCACAGAAAAACCATAAAACTCATATCGAGCTTGCTAATGGTGATGTGGTGAGTTGGTGTATAGGTCATATTTTGGCACAAGCAAATCCTGAAGATTATGATGCCGAGTTGAAAAAATGGCGTATGGAGAGCTTACCCATAGTGCCACAGCAGTGGCAATTAAAACCCATTACTCGTACGCGTGCACAATTAACCGTGTTAAGAAGGCTAGTGAAACAAGCCGATGAGATTATTCATGCAGGCGATCCCGATAGAGAGGGTCAATTACTCGTAGATGAAGTCATTGATTACTTCAAATTATCAAAAACAAAAAAATCTAATATTAAACGTCTGCTGATCAGTGATTTGAATTTACCTGCAGTGAAGCGTGCACTTAATTCTTTAAAGCCTAATAGTGACTTTATGCCGTTATCTATTTCTGCTCTGGCACGCTCTCGTGCCGATTGGCTTTATGGCATTAATCTCACCCGTGCTTATACCTTACAAGGACAAAAAACGGGTTATAACTCAGTATTGTCTGTCGGTAGAGTACAAACACCTTTACTCGGTTTAGTCGTTCGCCGTGAACAAGAAATAGCCGATTTTGTCAGTAAACCCTTTTACCAAGTTCAAGCACACATTGCATTGAGCAGCAATGAAGCGGCATCTTTTACCGCAAAATGGCAGCCCAGCGAAAGTTGTCAGCCTTATTGTGACGAAGAAGGTCGAGTGTTGGTCAAAGGGTTGGCTGAAAATGTGGTTAAACGAATTAATAACCAAGCAGCGACGGTGAGTGATCTAGAGAGTAATGAGAAACAACAAACAGCGCCATTGCCTTTTAACTTATCACAATTACAAATTAGTGCTGCTAAGCAATTTTCCATGAACGCAAAGTTGGTGCTTGATGTTTGCCAAGCATTATATGAAAAACATAAGCTGATCACTTATCCACGCTCTGATTGTCGTTATTTACCCAAAGAACAACTAAAGCAGGCAAAAGGTATTGTTAATACACTGGCGCAATCATCTTTACCCTGTAATAAACCCGCGCAGGACGCCAATACTACGTTAGTGAGTAAAGCATGGAATGACAAAAAAATAACAGCGCATCATGCCATTATTCCCACCGAAAAATCGCCAGAAAATATAAATTTAAATACCTTCGAAAAGAATATTTATCTACTTATTGTTCGTCAGTATCTAGTGCAATTTTATCCTGCTTATATCTACCAACATACCAAGGTCACTCTGCTAATAGCAGGCGGACATTTTGTTAGCCAAGCGAAAATAGAAAAACAGCAAGGCTGGAAAGCACTGTTCCCCAAAAGTAAAAAATCGCAACTGGCAGAAAAAAGTACGGATGGCCATGAAGCAGAACAACTACTACCACCATTAACAAAAGGGCAACTATTACATTGCCAACAAGGTGAGTTAATTGAGAAACACACCTCTCCGCCACAGTCTTTTACTGATGCGACTTTATTAGCTGCTATGACGGGGATTGCTCGATATGTTAGTGATGCAGCCATTAAAAAAGTACTCAAGGAAACTGATGGTTTAGGTACTGATGCAACACGTGCCGGGATAATAGACTTACTCTTTAAACGTGATTTTTTACAACGACAAGGTAAAGCAATCACCGCAACAGATGTTGGCGTTGCCTTAATCACTGCTTTACCAGAAATGGCTACCTTGCCAGATATGACCGCACAATGGGAAGCAACTCTCACCGCTATCAGTGAAAAAAATGCAAGCTACCAGAGCTTTATGCAACCATTAACCCAAACCGTTACCAATATGGTTTATGGTGCTAGCCAGCAATCTTTTTCAGGTTTACCTAAAATCGCCTTTAAACCTAAACGCGGTAAAAGAAAGTTTTCTAAAAAGCCAATAAAGAAGGCAAGCTAGTTAACGCTGCATACATAACAGGGTTAAAAATACTTTGTATTTGTGATTGTGATTGTGATTGTGAGTTTATGCCATAACAGTAATATTTCCAGAAAAATGGCAGTAAAATATGTATAGTCATTAACGGTAAAAAACTAACTAAATACTATCGCTTCTCTATCGCCTCAGATTGTAATATCATCAAAATATACAGATAAAATAGCCAAGAGAAATACATGATTATTCTACAAAATGCCATGGAAAAAAGTAACTTATTTAAAGTTGATGAATTTGGTGTGAAAAACTATAACTACGGGGCATTAGGGCTATTATCTGTTGTATTATTCGCCGTCATCAATATGAGCTTAGGTTATATTACTTTTGTAGCAGAAACCAACGTAGTTGGCTCTCCAGTGAAGAATTATGCCGACGCTTTTTGGCTAATGCTAATGTCTTCAACCACAATCGGTTTTGGTGATGTTTACCCAATTACTTTAGTTGGGCGCATTACGGTCTTTATTATGTTTCTTTTAGGTGTTGGTATATTAGGTGGCGTAGGTGCAGTCTTTGCCAATAAGATTTTCGGTTTTGCTGATACGAATATCAAAAACCGTGAATTAAGAAAACAGAACGAAGAAATATTAAAACAAAATGACAAAATTTATCAAAAATTGACCGCATTAGAAAACAAGTTAGTTGCGCTTGATAACGATAAGACTTAAAGGCGAATTTCATATGTATTCAAGAATTCATATTATCTTCCTCATATTCACAATGGCTTTACTTTCAGGGTGTGTGAATTACAGCCGAGACTCTGGTGTCGAAAACCTTTGGCGCCAGCCGCAAGATTTTACTAACGGTACCACCACTAGCCAACAAGTATTAACAGCACTAGGTCCGCCTTCACAAGTATTATCCATAGGTAAGAATACACTCTATTATTACTTAACAGAGCAAGTAACGCGAGAAGGTCTGATTCTTGTGGTTTATAATGAAACAACTGAAGTCTCAGTATTTGATCGCGCTATGTTTATCTTTGATGAACACGGTCTTTTAGTCGACTTCTCTTACAGTAAATTACCAGATAAGCCCGAGTAATTACTATGTTAAAGCGGCCCAGTCTATTTAGGGTATTAAGTTTTCTCTCTTTACTGCTGCTTACTTCTTGCTCTGTGGTAAAACGACAATATGGGCATGTAGAAAAGATAGCGCCGTTTTCGCCAGAAAATTATCATGACGTATTAACTCAAATGGGTGCCCCAGATTCTATTGCGATACTGAATGATGCCTTTATATTTGCATATCATAGCGTTGCAATTAATGAACCTCAGCTTGGCCTAGCAATTCCGCCATTTGATTTTTTCAAATTTACCTTAGGCTCTGCAACCGCCACACATCACTACCACTTTTATGCTTTTTCTTTGCAAGGTAATGTGATTAATTTACAAAAAAATCATTGGAAAAATGCTCTTGGTGAAAGCTCTGCCATCGGACTCGTTTTTGTGGTGGAGGAAACGGTTGATCTAGAAAACTTTGAAGTGAGACGTGCGGCTAACGTATGGGGTGAGCGCTTACTGCTTGATATAAACCTGATAGAAGTTTCCTTTGAAGAGATTGTATTAGCAAAGCGGTTAGATTTAATTGGTCAAGATTACTAACCAAAAACAAGATCTTAACTCCTCTTCAATTTGAGTCATTAGCCAATTAAAAATCAAATGATGCGTAAGACAATTATCATCATCAAGATAACAAACCATGTTTTACTATACTCCAAGCGCCATCTGAGGTATAAAAGCGCAATGAAAATACCAAAGCGACTATTGCCTCTCGTAGAAGAAGGCCTAATTGATGAAGTGCTCAACCAATTAATGAGCGGTAAAGAGGCCACGGTTTACCGTGTTCGTTGTGGCGATGAAATTC